>WNGG01022978.1_pt1 | contig 11271 bp, 8 predicted proteins | sample 5400661 | NCBI WGS metagenome assembly WNGG01 (sample SAMN13153372, study PRJNA577476) | soil metagenome | isolation source: 100 cm soil or saprolite under Garry oak tree replicate 1 | place: USA:California | collected 2016-06-15 | reverse complement strand
AGATACGTGGATTGCTCATCAATTCCCCCTTCCTAATGCAAGGGGCAAAACATTTTTCTCTCTCGCCAGGAGGCGGCGGTAGAGTTCCAGGCATTGCTCAGCGATGGTAGTGAGTTGATAATTGCGAACCACTGTTTCCCGCCCCTCTCGACCCAATCGTTGTGCAAGCTCAGCATCCTCTATGATGCGGCGCAGTGCCTGGGCCATCTCAGCAGGTTGTTCCGGTGCTACCAGCAAGCCGTTTACACCATCAGAGATGATATCCTCGTTGCCACTCACGCGTGTGGCTACGCAAGGCAGGCTACATGCCATAGCTTCTAGTAAAGCATTGGGCATACCCTCCCAGCGAGAAGGCATCACAAAGCCCCAGGATTGTTGTAGGAGATAGAGGACGTCTGTTCGCAATCCCAGAAACTCCACGCTGTCCTCGATGCCTAGCCCGGCAACAATACGCTCCATCTGCGCTCTGCACATGCCTTCGCCAACCAGGCGTAGCCTGGGTTTCAGATGCGCACGCCATTCAGAGGGTTCACGTAGCATCCTTCCCCACGCATGCAACAGTACATCGACTCCTTTGGTATAATCCAACCGTGCTACACAGATGATATCGCGCTCCGGTCTCGCCGGATCAGGACGTCGTTCTGGTGCCGGTTGGAACCTCTGCGTATCGACACTGCCCGGAATATGTACAATCTGCTCGGCGCGGAATCCGTGCGAGGTGAGATAGGAGTAGCTGCGCGTGCTGAGAATCTGGTAGAATGCGTTCGATTTGCGCAGAAAGTTCAGCATTGCCTTGCCCAATGGCAATCGGGGAAGATGGCCGATATCACCTGCGCCTGCCTCCCAGTCTTTCAAATCGACTTTCAGGAACGACGTTTCGGGCAAGGTGTCGGCCATCAACAGCGCTCCCCGTTCATCAAGCTGCATACGTTGTGCCTCGTCTGGCCCCGTACTCTGGATGCTCAGAACGACTGGTTTATGTGTCAGCTGGCCCATGAGTGCAGCAGGCGGTGACAACTGGACAGCATGAATCACGTCATAGGAGTGACGCAAGCGCCAGAGCGTCAGGACCATCATGATGATGTTGGGCAGATATCCCAGCCTACCAATGTTTAGCCGTCCATTACGCCTGTATATTCCACTCACACGTACAACTGGGAGGCCATCAAGCATTTCTTTTCGTTTCCAGTGCCTATAATGCCGGAAAGTGACAACAGTCACATCATGCCCAAGCGCCTGAAGCTGACGCGCTTGTTTCTCCGCCCTCACCGGAGCACCGCCGACTAAGGGCGAGAACGAAAAGGAAACCAAACAGATCCGCATACGATCTTCCACAAAGTCACTCCTTACTGCATTGTCTCATTTCTCACTCTAGAAGCTCGACATGGGTAACTTGCTCCTGTTTTGCCCGTTGCACTGCTTCCATTCCCGGCTTCAATGCCTCATCAAGAGCCTCTTCGTTGGTCTCGGATGATTGTTTCGTCTTGGACCAGCAGAGTGCAAATGGGAGCGCCATAATGATCCAGAAGTAAATACCGATTGATTGGGCCCAAAAATCGTTCACATCAAAAGACTGCACAACCATGTTGACCAAGACCACCAACGCGAATACGAACAGGGCTCGATGGTCACCGCTAGTCCTTCGTATGCCTGCGATCAAGCCGACACCGAGTGTGATAAACACCAGGAGGAGCAAGGTCACTCCAATGATCCCGTGGTCATAGAGGGCAGCAATAAAAAGATTCGATGGCGAAGTAGCGCTTGCGCCCCCTGCTAGACCCAGATTAGCCAACAGAACGTCGGAGGCACCCAACCCTTTGCCCAGCAGTGCTGTTGGGTCAAAACGGTCGAGGAGTGGCAGCCAGAGGGATGCACGTCCATTGAGTGTTCCAATATCCTGGTTAAAAAAGCGCTCGAGGATGAAAACATTGCCGGCGTTCGCCCACAAAACCACGCCAATAGCCAGCAGACCAACGAAGAGGCCCATTCTCATCTTACGCGATGGCAAAAACAGCATCATGATGATGCAGCTCACAGCGACACAAATATAGGCACCACGTGTGAAGGTTAATCCAAGAGCCACTAGAAAGATGAAGGTCAGTATCGATACACCCAGGCGCTTGAAACCACGCAATGTGAATGCGCGATAGATCGCAGGTGGTATAATTATGGAGAGAAATAAAGCGAGCGAGGGTGCTGAACCAGAGAAAGAGAAAATGCGGAAAAGCCCTGTAGCAGGATCTTGCACTCCATTTTGCCTGGTCAAGTAACTGTAGATACCATATACCGAAATAACCGTCGTCGGGATCAGGAAGGCATCGATGAGGTTTAGCAGATGTTGTCGTGTAGTGAGCATATTGATCGTCAGCAGACTGATTGCCACATAATCCAGCGCGAGTGCCCATGCTGTGAGGAATGATCCAGGGCTGCCGGGGGAAATTCCGATGCTGCCCAACACCCACAAGAGGTAGAGAAGCAGGATGGCCAGCGCTGGCATACGCTTAAACGTCTCTTTGATAGGCATGCAAGTCATCAAGAGCAGGGTAGGCACCGTCAAAACCGTGTCAAGATGCTTGCCGTTGAAGAGCGGCAGCCTTGAGCCAATGAATACATCGACCATCGCCCAGGTGATCAATAGTGCATAGCGATAGCGCGCACCCAGGGTATAGAGCGAGTCGCAAAAGAGGCCAACAATCCCGGCTGCAAAGGTCGCTATCACGATGCCAATATATGTGATCTGCCGACGCAGACTATAGGGAATGCTGAAGGAGGAGCCTATGTCCCACCTCCCTATCACCTGCAGTAACTCAGGTGGAGGCGTGAGAAGGTCGAGCTTACCGATCATGCGGCGTAGCATCAAGAACAGGATGAACATGGTGCAGAAATATACCGCTGAGGTAGCCAGGGCAATGCCTGTACTCTGCCAAAGGCGAGCAAAGATATAGTCAAAAACAGCATTGGCGATCACGCTAAACATAGTGACACCCATGAGCACCTTGGTCCTGCCAAGGGCGCTAAATGCCTTTGATGTGATAAAGCCCATGGCCATAGGTGTCAGACCCACGACGAAGCCCATCAGTGTGACAGCGGTACGGTTTGCATCGCTGGCGGAAAAGGCTCCACGTTGAAAGAGGATTCGCACCAGAGGATGCGCCAGCACAAACATGAGTGCAGCCAGCACGGTTGTACTAAGGCCTACGGCCCACAAATACAGACGCAGCGTTTCCTTGAAGGCCTTCATATTATTCATGGAAACCTGACGTGAGAGATAGGGTAATGCGGCACGTCCAACGGAAACAAAAATTATGCCGACGGGGACACTGATGAGCTTGAGTGAATAGCTCAGGGCTGAGATACTACCTGCCGAGAGGAATGAAGCAAATATCTGATCAATTAAGGGGCTGGCCTGGCCGATTAATGCGCCAACAAGCACCGGCCATGCTGTTCTCAAAATTGCCCAGACTTCCGGGTTGCGCAAATCCATGGTAAGCTGATAGACGATCTTTGCACGTCGTGCGCGTAGAATAACCACGCAAAGTTGCAGGCATAGTCCTACCAGCGTACCTATACAGAGCATGACGACTCCGTGTGACTTGCCTGCCACCAGTACCAGTACGGCGGTAGCGAGCGGGACCAACAATCCAGCGTAGGCAGGCCAACCAAACTGGCCTTCTGCATTGAGAATGGATTCGAGGAAGCTTACACCTATCATCAGCAGAAGCGCTGGAAAGATCAATGGGGTCAGGCTTATAGCAAGTCCTGCACGGAATGGATCTAATGCTGGAGCTACAAGGTGAATCAGCTGATGATTAAGGGTGAGCATCACCAATGTGAGCAGGGCTGTACCGAGGAGTAAAAGATTGAGTAATGTACTGAAGAGTTTGAAAGCCTCCTCTTTCCCTCGCAGACGGACTAGGGCATAGCCGGGGATCACAGAAGCTTCAATTGCGCTGCTTCCCAACTGAGCCATCAGGTAAGGTAACGCATAGGCGACGAAATACGCATCCATCTCTGCCCCTGCTCCGAAGCGTTCAGTGACTACAATCTGATTGAGCAGACCCATTACGCGCACCAACAGAGCTGCAGATGCGATGCTCAGCAACGCCCGAAAAATCTGCTTATTGATAGATTTATTGGGTGCCGCTGGGGGAGTGTTTAGCGGTCCAGAAGGTTGAGACATTTTTTGTGAACCTTTTTAGAGCCGAAAAATTTTTTCATCCTTGTAGCCCTGGGTCATGTTGCGAGTGTCCACGATACAACCCGCTTCGCCTACAATCCAGGGAACATCGTAATAACTGTGGTCGGTGACGATGACGACGCAGTCGGCAGCTTGCATCAGTTCACTCCTTAGTGGCTGTGAGTACAGTGTCTGATTACCCAGTGTCAGGGACGATACATACTCATCGTTGTAGAGTACTACCGCCTTGCGGGCTAGCAACTCCTGAATAATGTCGAGGGCAGGAGATTCACGTATATCGCCCACATTGCGTTTGTAGGCGATGCCCAACACAAGCACGGTCGCCCCGTTGAAACTGAGACGCTGTTCGTTCAGGGCCTCACCGATCTTATTCACAACGTAACGCGGCATGCTACTGTTGATTTCCGCCGCCAGTTCGATAAAGCGTGCCGTATAATCAAGCGTCTTGAGTTTCCAGGAAAGATAGTGTGGGTCGACTGGAATACAGTGTCCACCCAGACCCGGACCTGGCAGGAAGCGCATGAAACCGAAAGGCTTCGTTGCTGCTGCATCAATGACTTCCCATACATCAATGGAAAGCTTTTCACAAATAATGGCGATTTCGTTCACCAGGCCGATGTTGACGGCACGGAACGTATTCTCCAACAGCTTAGCCATTTCCGCAACACGAGTCGAGGAGGCTGCTACCACCTTCTCGAGGGCTGCCCCATAGAATGCCTGTGCCAGTTTTGTACAGGTAGGTGTGATGCCACCAACGATTTTGGGTGTGTTGCATGTGCCGAAGTTGGGATTGCCTGGATCGATGCGCTCTGGTGAAAAGGCCAGGAAGAAGTCAAGGCCGACTTTCAGGCCGGTGGATTCCAGCTCCGGCAGCAGCACTTCGTCAGTTGTACCAGGGTACGTCGTGCTTTCCAGTATAACGAGTTCTCCTGGGTGCAGGTGTGTTCGCACCTGCTGTGTAGCTGAGATAATATAGGAAATATCCGGATCGCGTGTCTTCCGCAATGGGGTGGGGACACAGATACTCACTGCGTCGATGTCATCCAACGCATTGTAATCACAGGTAAAACAGATACGTTGTGTATCGATGAGTTTCTGTAACACACTGCTCGAAACATCAGGAATATAGCTCTCACCGCGATTGGCCTGATCGACTTTCTGCTGGTCTGTGTCAATGCCGGTCACGTGGAAGCCAGCTTCTGCGAATGTAGTTGCGAGCGGTAACCCTACATAGCCGAGGCCAATGACTCCAACACGCAAGGATCGTGTAGCGATCTTCTCTTGCAACAAGCGATCCATAGGTGGCTCCTTTTTCGATGCTACAATGTCTAACTCAATAAACTAGAAGATCATGATTGCTCATCTCTGACCTTTTTTAGACGGGACAGGGTACAGGCCATCCCCAGGCCCCGGTTGGCCATCTGGAATAGGAGTGTTAGGAAGCATAGCCACGAGAGTGGCTGTTCTAGGCTGCGGCACGGCTTTCAGATACTGGCGAATGAGGCCATGGGTGGGCCAGCGATTCTTGTTGATCACGACTCCTAGTATCGTAGTGCGTGTTCTATTCAGCATACGCTTGGTCTGTAACAGCGTCTTACGAGGCGTTTCCGTCGCATCAACAACCAGTACTGTTGCCTGAACATGCGAAGCCAGAATCTGTGTATCAGCCACTGGAAGCAACGCGGGTGTATCAAAAATAATATAGTCAAACGGCGCTTTTCTCAAATGATCGAAGAACTGGTTAGCCCATAGGGACAGCAGCATATCTGGAGAGTCAGAGAAGAGCGCTCCTGCTGTCAGGACATGCAAATTCGGAATATCGGTCGGCTGAACACCCAGATTCTCTTCGATCTCTGCCGAGCTGCCCATAAATGTACTTGCAAGATTTGGAGGAGCATCGAGTTGAAAGTATTCACCCAATGTTGGACTGCGCAGATTGGTATCTACCAGGAGCACGTGCTTACCTGCTTTTGCTAAAAAGGCGGCAAGATTGGCCGCAACGGTACTTTTCCCTTCACCTGCCAAAGCGCTTGTGACCATCACCAGCTTGAAAGGTTTAACCTTCTGTGCAACATTCAAACTGGCGCATAACATACGATAACCTTCTGCGAAGACCGGTATTTCCTCGGCTTTCTTGGTACGCTGCCCCTTTGAGAGTCGAGGAATAAGCGCCAGAATCTCTAGACCCAGGAGCTCTTGCACTTCTTCGAGACTTGTCAGACGATCTTCGATCCATTCAAAAAGAACGATGAGAGCCAGTGCAAGCCCCAGGCCGACCAGGGCACCGATAGCTGTATCCATTAGCTTTTTGGGGCGAATGGGGTCGGTAGGTTCCTGTGCAGGCAATATCTGGATCGTACCGGGAAGTTGCGAGTTCACGAATTGCCCAAAGCTCTGGCTAACCTCATTCGCAAGCTCCGTCGCCAATTGTGGATTGGTATTCTCGACATCAAGCTCAATAAGTGCTGTATTGGTTTGAGGCTTCACGGTGATCATTGCCCTGAGTTGATCGAGTGTCAGCCCAGCATGGCGCTCTACAACAGGATCAAGCACTGGAGGGCTTGTAAGCAACTGAGCATATGTCGGTACAGCTTGCACACTTACGGGGAATTCCCCCACATTGAGAAAGAGGGTTGCAGAAGCTTGATAGACAGGATGTGCAAATTTACTGATCCCAAAGCTTGCACCGCCGCAAAGAACAACTCCCAGTATTACCATCCATGCCCAGCGCTTAACAAGCATGATATAGTAACTCAATGGATTTTTCATGAGAGACCCATCCTTGAGTAAAGATTTGTGTTGAATCCATCAAATTCAAAGCCCATTCATGGATTTTCAACAGACAATATATTAAATATGAACGAACATAGTATAGTTCTTTCTTCTCCCCTCTAAGGATATTCTCTTTTACAGAGGAATTCGGTTTTTGCCGACGTTGAGATAACGTTACAAAAGGGATATCCTGGTGTATATCCCTCTCCCTCCTGCTTGCCTAAAAAAGAGTTCCATTTCTCCCCATCTCCTTCCCAGAGCATAACTGATTCTCTACCAGAACGAACATCAGATCAGCACTCGCAGGTGGTATTTTCCAATTGAAATGGTATTATTACTGTGAAAGACGCTCTCGTTAGGCGAGAGGATGGACAGTAATCTTGGAATATGAGTCGGCCAGAAGAGAGAATATGATGACTGACCCCGTAAACACAGTTCGCACTGCCGGTTGCGAACTGCCCACTGAGGAGCGAGAGACCACCACTCTCACCTCTCACCTTTCACCTCCTCATGTCGCCTATGATGCCCTCGTGCTTGATGGGAAGTTGCGGCAATCCTTGACCACCGTCCGTTCACTCGGGAGCCGGGGGCTGCGTGTGGCCGTCCTGGAAACTGCTGAGAGCGGAGGGGCGCCAGCCTTCTCCTCGCGCTGGTGTCAGCAGAGATTTGTTTGTTCAGCAAAACAGGGCACAGAAGCCTATCTTACTTATCTGGAGCAGTTGCTTGACTACATCAGTGTACGGGTGCTGATCACTTCCTCAGATGCCACGATAGCGTTAATACGTCGACACCGTGAGCTACTTGAGCGGCGGGTGCGAATTGCCCTGGCCAGGGAACCAGCACTAGGCATAGCTATCAATAAGGAGCAACTGTTGGTGGTTGCCAAGCAATTAGGAGTAGCAGTTCCACGCACTGTCACGGTGGGAGCGGTGAGCGAAGTGGCAGCAGCACTGCATGAAATTGGACTGCCGGCCGTGGTCAAACCTGTGGAGTCATGGTCCTGGGATGGGCAACAGGGATTTAGAATTGTGCCACAGTTAGTGACGACCCCCGATGAGGCACGACATGCGGTTGAGGAGTTGACACGCTTTGGGGGAACAACTCTCTTTCAAGAGTTCCTCTCGGGCAGACGTGAGTCGCTGAGTCTCTTCTATGCAAATGGCGAGGTCTATGCACGTTTCGCCTTTTGGGGCAAGCGCACATTTCCCCTCCTGGGTGGTATATATGCACTGCGCCAGGCGATTGACTTTCCGGCGGACACGGGCGAGCAAGCCGAACGGTTAGTACGTGAAATCGGCTTGGAAGGCTACTCTCAGGTGGAGTTTCGGCGCGACGCTGCCGGGAAACCCTACCTGATGGAAATTAATCCGCGCCTCAATATGGCGATCGCCCATGCCGTGAGTGCGGGGGTGGATTTTCCCTCTTTGCTCTATCAATGGGCCAGTGGAGAGCCGATCGCGAGAGTGAAGAGCTACCGTACAGGTGGCTGGATGCGTCACCTGGAAGGCGATATAAGAGCAACAGCAGCAGCGGTACGGCAGCGTGGCAGGCCAGGAGTGCCCTCTCCAGCCAGGGCCATCTTCGATTTCTGTCTCTCTTTCTTCACTCCTATGAAGTATGACTACGTTGATTGGAGGGATCCTCGGCCAGCCTGGATGGCGACAAAAGGGTTTTTGACCCAGCGTTTACAGCGACTGCCAGGAAGACATCGTTCAGTATGAAAGTGATTGGGCATTGTGGAGCAGCCGGTCTGGTTATGAGTAACCTTCAGAAGGAAAAAGACAATTGCTACATTTTGAAAGACAAGACAATCAAGCTGCAGTAATCGAATTCGTGCCCTGCTCAGAACAAATTGAAGCAGCCAGTAGGTGGCAGGACGTGGAACAAAGAATTAGAAATACAGGCCTAACAAATTCCTGGTCTTGGATAAAAGCATGGCTTGACAATTATGACGATTTAGTGCAGCCTACCTTCGCATTTGGTAAACTGGACAACCAGCCTATCGGAGCTGCATTAATCTTCAGCAACAGTTTCGCTGGTCAGCACTTTGGTTAAATGGGTTTGTTCCTGAACACGCAGAAGCATTAATTAGAGCGTGCGCAAAGGCTGATTTACAATTCAGGGTAGACGAGAGTCAGTGTCCGGCGTTTGATTTTCAAAAGGCGACGGATGAAGGATATCAGGATGTCATCTCAGCATTCGGAAAGCGCACACGATATAATATCCGCCGCAGTTTGCGCTTATTCGACAGTAACTTTGGCCAACGTAGAATAGAGTGGGCAGAAACTCCAGAGCAAGCGAGAAATATTTTGCTAGAATTAATTCATCTCCATCAAAACCGCTGGGAACGTGTTGGACGGTCTGGTGCCTTTCAGAGTGATCGCGTCAGGCGATATCATGAGGCTCTTATCGATGCGCTCTCGCTTTGGCCTCAGGGCTCTTTAATTGTTTTTCGCCTAAAGCAAGGTGAGACGACAATCGGCTGTCTTTTTAACTTTGTCGAAGGGGGACATGTCATGGTTTATAAAACCGGTTTTCCTCAGTTTGTTGATAATAGGCTGGAACCTGGATTAGTCACCCATGCAGTATGCATGGAGGAGTGTAAGCGACGTGGCCTCTTAAAATATGATTTCTTAGCAGGAAAAGCGCAATATAAAGAACAATTATCAAACACATCGAGTAGCTTAACTTGGGCAACAGTTCATCGAGGTCCGCACATGTGGGTAATTGATAAAGCAGTTCAATTATTTTTGCTTATCAAGAGCACTTATGAGGATAGACGCCAGCGTGCGTAGACAAGTACCTCTATTTATATAAGACTTTATTCCGGTTGATGGAATACTGAGAAGAAACCAACCCTGGGAGAGAGTCAATAAGTGGTTTGAGATACGCAGAAAGGAACTATCCTGCTTGCCTCACAAGAGACCCATTTCTCCACACTTCCTTCCCATAGCATCACTGATTCTCTACCAGAACGAATATCAGATCAGCACTTGCAGATGGTATTTTCCTGATGGGATTGGTATTCCTTTCTATATTGTTGCTCTTCACGGCTATGATATGCTACGGTGTAGCCATAAAATATCCTGGAGGTACGTGTGAGACTACGGTTTGTTGTGAGTGTTGTGGTCTTTTTCATAGTAGCAGCAGTGGTGCTGGCTGCTATCATGTCTGGACCAGGCTTGTTTGCTTCCAAGACAAGCATCGGAGACTCGCAGGCACCTGTGACTTCAGGCAACCCAATCGTGCTTGAGAATGCTCACCTGGGAACAAACAGCTGGAAGATTCCCCAAAGAAAAGAAGCTTCCACCCAGATCCAGGCCTATGCGAGTGCTACATCCGTCCTGCCCGGACAGCAACTGACCTTCTACGTAAGCACACAACAGGAGGGCACCGCCTACTCGACGGACATCTATCGACTGGGCTGGTATGGCAGCTACGGTGGACGACTGATGACCTCCGTGCACTTTCAGACCGGTCATGCCCAGGGCTACTACAACTCGGCCAACCATCGCCTGGTGAACTGCAACTCCTGCCACGTCGACACAAAGACGGGCCTGGTTGAGGCCAACTGGCAACCTTCTTATACACTATCTGTGCCCTCTGGCTGGACCACGGGTGTTTACCTGGCAAAATTCACGGATGCTAACGGCAAGCAGACCTATGTGCCGTTCGATGTCCGCGGCAACGCTCATTCGCTCTATGTCGCTGTCACCTCGGACACAACATACGCAGCCTACAATACCTGGGGAGGCTATAGCCTCTACCAAGCGGGAGGTAGCGTCCCACTGAACGACGAAATCGCAAACTTGCAGAGAGGGGTGAAGGTTTCTTTCGATCGACCTTACATCCAGAATCACGGTTCAGGCGATGTGCTTACTTTTGAGGTCGATGCCATTCACTGGCTGGAACGGCAGGGCTATGATCTTTCCTACATCAGCAGTGTCGATTTGCACCAGAAGCCAGCCCAGTTGCTGGATCACCGGGCCTACCTCTCGCTGGGTCACGATGAATACTGGACGAAAGAGATGCGCGATGGAGTCGAACGTGCACGCGACCATGGGGTCGGCCTGGCCTTCTTGGGAGCGGACGCCAGCTACTGGCAAATGCGCTTCGAGCCGGATAGTACAGGCAGGCCAAATCGGACAATTGTCTGCTATAAAGTGCTGACAGCAGACAATGATCTGGCACTCGATCCGCTCTATGGTCAGGACAATACGCGCTTAACTACTCGCTGGCGTGATCCCATCCTCGCTCGTCCCGAAAATGCCTTGATCGGCGTGATGTACTCTGACCTTACA
>WNGG01013949.1_pt1 | contig 11273 bp, 9 predicted proteins | sample 5400661 | NCBI WGS metagenome assembly WNGG01 (sample SAMN13153372, study PRJNA577476) | soil metagenome | isolation source: 100 cm soil or saprolite under Garry oak tree replicate 1 | place: USA:California | collected 2016-06-15 | reverse complement strand
GTTGGTTCAAGCCACCGATTATCGGAAGTTGAACGAACCACCCCGGCCGCGCCTCCAAAGGAACGGGACCATTTACTTGATGGCGCGGCGTCCCCTCCTTTGCCAAGGAGGGGACTTCGCCTTTCCCGCCGGTTGTCCCACACGCCCGTGTCCAGCGGACGACTTGTGGGTAATGATCAGTGGAACAGGAGGGGTGGCTGCGCCATCCCCAAAATGGTCCCGTTCCTTATTGGCGCAGACGGGGTGGTCATTTCAGATGAGATGTTTCGAGACGCATTCCCCACACGCGTTTCGAGGACTGACCACCCCGTCCGCGCCAACTTTGGTGGCCTTCGGCATCATCTTCTTGATGGCGCGGCCACCCCTCCTTTGCAAGGAGGGGAATATGTTCTTGTTCAACATTCGTTCCACACCCCGTGTCCAGCACGAACTTATGCTGCGAAGCCACATTAAAGGCGCAGACGGGGAAGCTGTGAAACAATCAAAAAACGTTCTTCCCTATCTGTCAATTCATTGACTAAATTCTTTTCAGCACCTCCCGCCCAGCGTATACCGCCTGGTCGCCGAGTTCTTCGTTGATGCGAAGAAGTTGGTTGTACTTCGACACGCGATCCGTTCTCGACATGGATCCCGTTTTGATTTGGCCGGCGTTTGTTGCGACCGCCAGGTCGGCAATGAATGTGTCTTCGCTTTCGCCGGAGCGGTGTGAGATGACAATGCCGTAGGTAGCCTTGCGCGCCAGGTTGATCGCGTCCAGTGTCTGGGTCAGGGTACCGATCTGGTTTACCTTGATCAGAATGGCGTTCCCGACACCCATTCCCATCCCACGCGCAAGCCGCTCGGTATTGGTGACAAACAGATCGTCGCCGACGAGCTGAACTTTTCTTCCCAACTCGCGCGTCAGGATCTGCCAGCCGTCCCAGTCATCTTCAGCGAGACCGTCTTCGATCGAGACAATAGGATATCGCTCCACCCAGCCGGCGTAGAGTTTTACCATTTCCTCGGCTGTCTTTTCCGAGCTATCGGACTTTTTGAAGACGTACTTGCCTTTCTTGTCGTAGAACTCACTGGATGCTGCGTCTAGAGCCAACGCGATCTGATCGCCCGGCTTGTATCCGGCCGCTTCAATGGCCTTCAGGATGAGCTCGATCGCTTCCTGGTTGGATTTCAGGTTCGGCGCAAAACCACCTTCATCGCCGACGGCAGTTCCATGCCCGCTGTCATGCAGGATCTTTTTAAGGTGATGAAAGACCTCGGCGCCCATGCGCACAGCTTCAGGCAGACTCGAGGCGCCAACCGGCATGATCATGAATTCCTGGAGATCGACGTTGTTGTCCGCGTGGGCGCCACCGTTGACGATGTTCATCATTGGGACCGGAAGAACACTGGCCTTCACGCCACCGATGTAGCGATAGAGTGACAAGACATGCGCTTCTGCCGCGGCGCGAGCCACTGCCATCGAGACGCCGAGAATGGCGTTAGCGCCGAGTTTGCCTTTATTGCGCGTGCCGTCCAGCGCAATCATGATCTGGTCGATGCGCGATTGCAGCGTGGCATCCTGTCCGCGGAGCGCAGGCCCGATCAGGTTGTTGACATTAGCGACGGCTTTCGTCACACCTTTACCGAGGTAGCGTTTCTTGTCGCCGTCGCGCAACTCCAACGCCTCGTGTTCGCCTGTGGAGGCGCCAGAAGGAACGATCGATCGTCCTCGGATTCCAGTCTCCAAAACAACATCCACTTCGACGGTCGGATTCCCACGAGAATCCAAAACCTCTCTTGCCTTGATTGTTTGAATTCGCATTCGTTATGCCTTTGTGTCCTTGTGCCTTGGTGTGATTAATTCGTGAGTATTACTCGTGACGGTGCTCCATCCGCATCCTGCAGATTCAACGGCAGGGCAAAGAGCGTGTATTCGCCTGCCGGCACTTTGCTCAAATTGAGCCCCTCAAGAATGACAATATCCCGGGTCAGCAACGCAAAATGCGTGGGGTGTTTTTCCGATTTGAACTCATCAATCGAGAGATAATCGATTCCCACCAACTGAATTCCGCGCTGGACAAGGAACTCCGCACCATCCGGCTCCAGGTAGATGAACTCTTCGTAGAATTTTTCGTCCTGCCAATGCTGTGAATTGTCCGTCTTGAACAGAACTCTTTCGATTCCATCCCACTTCCGGTGTTCCAAGTTTCCGAGTCCAATCGATCGCACACCGGCGATTTCAAAGACTGTGGCCTTTCCAGTCAATTGCTCCAGCGGAATTTCGTGCAGCCGTTTTCCGCCTTCAACGAAATGGTACGGCGCATCAACGTGGGTGCCGGTATGCGAGCCCATCTCGATCGCGGTCAGTCTCACGGTGTGGCTTTTGTCTCTCGACAGATGCGCCTTCGGCGATAGGCGAACTTGTGGGTCTCCCGGCCACACCGGCATGCTGTTTGTTATGGGCACAGTTACGTCGTGGATCATGACTCGATTTTCCTACAACTCCAGCGTCATGAGTTTCCGAATTTCTTCTTCGCTCCACCGGGTGTAGTCTTTTTTCAGCCAGAAATCTTCGCCAGGGGCCGACCCCTCACGCGGTTTGCTTGCCCTCTCCCGGAAAGAACCGACGCCTGAAGACCGGTCTAAGACCAGGGATCGTTGCCGAGCAGCCCGTTCAATACGGCGCAGAAATCGGACAGCGTCTTGGCGAACAACACGTATCGAAAGGGAAGCAACCGCGTGATGACCCTTCGCTTGAAACTGGTGCGATAGGCATCCCGGCACAGGACGAGCGTCGGGGTCCGGAAATGGAACAGCTCGCGCAAAAGAACGCCGTACCAAGTCCACTTCCGCACGACTTTGAGTCTCAACTTGTCGTTTCCGCCTCCCTCGGCCTGCCAAGCTTCGTCTTCCGATGCATAGACCCGGAAATCGGCGTTAGGAAAGGCCGTCACCAAATCGGCTTTCCATCTCCTCAAATGGGTTAAGGGGAGGGTGATGAGCGTCAGATGGCGGCACCTCGTTCTTCTCGCCAGGAGCGGACGCATCTTTGTCTCGAGCGCCACGAGACCCGTTGCATCCAGTGCGAGCTGCGACTCCGGCGGCAGGCAACGCTCTCCCTCCAGGCGGTGATAGGCCTCGGCGAGCTTTCCCGGAGCGCTTCCCTCCCGCTCAGCGAGCTGGCGAATCGTCGGTTCCACAAAAGAGAGCTTGAACTGCGAGGCAAAGATGGAAAGCACCCGCAGCTTTTCCTCGAAGACGTCCGTGATGTCTTCGGTGCCACGAACCGACCGGGTGCCACAGCCGCTGAGGGCGCCGCGGATCTGCGCGGCATGACCCGCCACGGCAGCAGCGGGTAGGTCCTCGTACATGACGACGGGCACAGCGAAACGGTCGCGGGCTTCCGCAAGCATCAGAAGGCAGGCACTCCGAGTGGTGCGATGATCAACGTGTTCGCCCAGTCCCATGGGAATCCACAGCTCGTCCGGAGCAAGGAGGCCCAGATGGTCCACCAGCCGCTCGGCGATGAGCGACACCTCCTTTCGACTCGGGAACAAATGCGTGAAAGCCCACGGATTCGCGCTGAAAGCTTCCACAGTCGTGGCAGACCAACTCTCGGCCGACACGAGACGGAGCGGAGCGTCCGTCCAATCCAGAGTACGGTGCTCCGCCCCAAGAAGCTTGGCCGCCAGCGCCGACTCCTGCAATCTCAGCTCCGTAATCTCACGAACATCCAGGAAGTTCCGCTTCAAGAGCAGGTAGCTGGTAAAGTTACTCCACTTGACGACCGTCAGGATGGTGATTCGACATCGGCCCCGGCGGTGGAGCAGACGACCTGCGGCGCTGAGCGCGGCATCATCCATGTGCGGCTCGATGACCACCAGGTGCGGGCGGGCGGGCGACGTGATGAGAGGCATCAGCTCTATAATCATGGCTTCGTGCCACCGTAACAGCCGGTCACTGGCGCCAGGGTGCATCCGCTCCAGCTCGGCCACGCTCTTGCGCCCGTCGATGCTCTCGTAGAGGGGCACTTCCTCGCGGGCGAGCTCCAGGAGGGGGCGGTTCGAGATCAGGAAGAAGAGTTTCCGATCACGTCGCCGAATGTGCGGCCGGACATGCGGAACGTGAGTGCTGAGGTCAACTAAGGTCATGATAACAGGTTCCTTCACGCCGGCATGGCAGCACCTCGATCACACACTCCTTGCGCCCATCCACAAAAGAAACAAAAAAGCCGAATCACCGCCTCGATGGCGCTGACGCGGCCACCTGCGGCAACTCGGCTGTCTTTGCTTCCTACAAGAGCTCGGATCAAAGACCCGTAGCTTTCCGTCCCCTGCTCCCGCGGGGTTTGGTTTTCGACTTCCTTTAACTCACACTTCTAACTCACAAGTGTGCGCGCAATAATCCGTTCGTAGTGGTTGTAAGTCAACAAAAAATTAGGTAGTGGGTCAGTTTGAATTTCAGGACGTAGGAAAAATGGAGCGAAAAAATGGGGACGTAGCCCTGTGTCCCCATTTTTCTGAAGTTTCAAAAACGAAAAATAGGGACACAGGGCTACGTCCCCATTTTTCTTCCGGCCCGAAATTCAAAATGACCCACTACCAAAAGTAGTCCACTACCAAAAATTACTGGAAGAAACCAAACAAGATGGCTTGGTCTAAAAGTTGCCGGGCTTCATCAGCTTTGAGGACAGGAGTCTTGCCACGCTTAACAACGTATTTCGGCCCACGGACAGAGCTGGCCGGATTTGTCGGCAGACACTCCAATTTTGAAGCGTGACAGTTGTGGCGTTTGTAGTCGGTCGGGTTCGGCAAAGGTTGATTTCGCAAACTGCTGTGTCAGTTGCGCTGGACGAGTTCGATCCGGATGCCGTCAATCCCCTCGATGAACGCGAGCCGCATCGATACACCGCTCGGAAGCGTGAGCGGCCGCGGCTCGGTCGTCACCTTGACGTTCTTCGTCTTGAGCGTCGCGACGGCGTTGTCGACGTTCAGTGGACGGAATCCGATGTGGTCGATCGCGTGGCCGGCGCTTGGTGTGGCTTCGCCCTTCATCGCGAGCAACCAGACGCCGCCGTAGTTGATCCCGTCAAGGCGATCCTTCATTTTGCCGATGGTACCGCCGAATTTATCGACGTACCACGCCAGCGACGCATTCGGATCCGGTCCACGCAGGTGAACGTGGTGCAGTCCAAGCTTCGCGGGGTCCTGCACGATTTCGAGGCGAGTACCGAACGGGTCGATCACGAACCCGAGTTTGAACAGTCCGGCCACTTCGCGAGCAGGCCCCTCGATTTTGGCGCCGTCAGCTTCCATCGCCTTCATCGCCGCATCGACGTCATTGACCGAGAAGCCGATGTGGTCGACCACGCTGCCCACACTAGGCGTTGGCTTCTCGTTCCGTTGAAAAATGAGGCGCGTCTCGCCAAACATCAGGCGGTCGGTCCCTTCTGTCGTTGGCTGACCGCCGAGATTCTTCCGGTACCATTCCACGGCCTTGATCGGATCCGGAGCCGCGAGGTGCAGATGGTCGACCATGTTTGCAAAACCAGTCTGTGCGGAGACCTGCGTCGCATAAGCCATGATGATGAGTGCCGAAGCGGCCATCACCCTCAGAACTAATCGCATACGTCCTCCTGAACCGGTTCCCGAACAACCCGGCAACCGGAAGTAAAAGTAAAAAGTAAAAACCAGAATCTAGAATATCGACAGATAACGGGCCATTCTAGCTTTCTCACTTTTAACTTCCAACGTTTAACTTCAGGTTGCCGGCCTTTCAGGCAACCTGTTGCTGGCGAATTATGAATTAGGCCAGAATCCGACGTCTTTTTTTCTCTTGTACCATGTGCGCATGCGCGAAACGGCCAGAAATTAGCAATTCGCCATGAACACGTTATTTAGTGCGGAACGGCAGGGGCGTTGATGGAATCGTGCATGAGAACAACTTTCCAGTCGTTACCGAATTTTCTGAAGAGTGTCGTGTGCGTGCCAATTCGTTTATGCAAACCGTCATCGATGGTAAAAGCGAAAGCCGCCCAAGCCGTATCGCCCCAGGTTCCCGTCGCAATATCATGCACGCTCATCGTCCTTTTGGGAGTCGCGGTCAACTGGCGGTTGAGCAAATACAAGGCGAACATCTTGGTGGTCATCTCGTGGCCATCTTCATCCAACCACAGCATGTCGTCGGCAAATATCTTGTCGAAATAGCCGATATCGCCCTTGTTGTATGCATCCACGCCCGCTTTGACCAGATCCACCAGCGGGCCCGGCGGCGGCGGTGCCGGACTCCTGCCTTGAATGGGCCGGCCTTCGGTCCCTGGTGTGACCTGGGCTAAGGCAACGGCACCGATCATTGTGATTGCAATGACGCACGACCGGATCAATCTCATAAGCCTCTCCTAACGAGGAACGTTCAAGGAAGTCACGGTATTGTTTCAGCGGTTCGGGATATTTTCAAGCGTCATTGGGCAATCGACGAGGATGCTGCAGCCGCTTGGGCTGACGAAATGAGTCGGGCGCATTGGCGAACTCGACGATGACGGCGAACGCATCGCGTGGTGCGATGCCCGCTATCGCGGACCCGGCTTCATTCCCTTAGCTTCGATTATTTTGCTGGCTTCGGGAGAGCGGAGAAAATCCAGGAAAACCTTGGCGGTCTCGGTATCCTTTGCCCCCGACACCAAAAAAGCATGAATGACGGTAGGCGGCATGATGTTTGACGGCAGTTCACCGCCAAGCGCAACGCCGGTCACCGGCAATATTTCACTTATCAGGGTGACGCCGAGTTCCGCCTCCCCTCTCGCCACCGCTTCCGCCACATCCGATCCGGGGCCAAGGATCAGTTTTGTGCGGGATCGAAGGTCGGCGCCGAAACCAAGGCGATCGGCGACGCCAATAAATGTGGCGCCGAGCTGGGTGCCGGCCTTTGGATCGGACAGCGCGACCGTCTTGGCCATGAGCATCGCTCGCTTGACGCCGTCAGCCGTACTCACGTCAAGCTTTGGCGCGCCTGCGCGCACCGCAACGCCAACGTAACTGGCGGCAAATTCCATGCGCGTGCCGGATGCAATCTTGCCGGCCTTTTCAAGGTCGGGCAGGATTGCTGCGATCGCAACCGCAACATCAACGGCTTCGCCCTGAAGCAGCCTGTCCCGCATATTTCCCGGGGTCCCGAAGTCGATGCTAACCTTCTGGCCCGACTTGCGTTCGAATTCAGGGACGAGGCTTGTCATTACCGCCCGCGCGCCGCCGGTGGAGATGACCTTTATTTCCGCTGCCTCGACGTGAGTGGCCAGAGCCAAAACCAAACCAACGATAGCGCCTGCGCATTTCATACCGACTCTCCTTAACGCGTCATTATCTGCTGAATTTCCCTCCCAGGTGATGAATATCGAGATTGTTCTCACAGGCGCTCTCGATGACGTCGCTATTCAGCATCAGGCGCACCTGTTCCTTCACTTGCCACGGCTTGGTATAAACTTTTGGGTCGTCGATCGTAATTTGAATTTCCATGTGCCCGAAGTCCGTCCGCCGAAAACGTTCGGTGACATGCAGTGCCTCGGAAGTGGGCTTGCCCGTCTGATCCAACCATGTCTTTCCATTGAAACCGCGTGTGTCGACGACCAGGGTGTCGCCATCCCACTTACCGGTGGAATAACCTAAGAAGGTTGGAAGAAAGTCGTTCCCCAGCTCGCGCCCATCGAGGAAGATCTGGCGCCACGCGTTGTCGGATTCATAAAGAATCGCAATGATGTCTGATTTTTGGATCACCCTCCACGGTGGGGGCGAGGCATTGATCCTCGGGACGCCTCGGGGCAGGCAGTTTGCAGGGGGATCCTCTCCCGAATGCGAGCCGTCTGCGCGTTGGTCGACAAGCGCCTTGGCCCAAGGCATAAACGGCACGTCGCCGGGTTTGAGATCCGCCGCAATGTCCAGAATGTACTTGGCGCTGCCGGATTCCCAGACTCCGGACAGGTCCGGATGGCCATCGGGCGATCGTGGCGCCGGCGCAGAGAGGTTGGGCTTGCCGTCAGGCCCCCTCGGAATTCCGCCGGTCGGGACTTTCACCCACTGCTGGCCATAGACAGGCGCACAAATCAGTACCAGAATGGCTACGCAAGACAAAATTCCTAATACCCTTCCGGGGTTCAGTCGTGTTTTCATTTTGACCTCCCAGTTTAGGGCGATTGTAATCCATCCATCACGGAACGCGGTAAGACTCATTGATCTCTTAGTGGCGCATGTTGGTTGGATAAGGTCCTTCAGAGAATGGCGTCGCATGATGTTGGCTGGTGCAGGACTCAAACACAGGGGCGGGTAAGACGATCCGGGCGACGAAGTACGTCATCCATTCTCCGAAGCCATTCCAATAAAGCGTGCTAACATCGCGGCCATGGCACTAGTGCCTTGTAACAGTCGATTCGGTAGCGCCCAGCGCGGGCATAAAGCCCTGCGAAGTATACGCATTTCGTTGTTGCCGAACGTGGGCGAACGTGGGGTTGAAAGCCAAGTCCCCTCCTTGGCAAAGGAGGGGTGGCTGCGCCCATAAAAAAATGTCGCGAAGCCACCTTAGCGGGCGCAGACGGGGTGGTTCGTTCAAGAGAAATTGTTTTGGAGTTTGAACGAACCACCCCGTCCGCGCCTTTTAAAGGAACGGGGATATTTTTTGATGGCGCGTCCACCCCTCCTTGGCAAAGCTTTGCCAAGGAGGGGAGTCTGCTTTGCCCAAGCGTTCAGCAAGATTAAATGCGTATACTTCAAACTTTGATACTACCGAATCTACCGTTACAGTGTACTAGGAACATCCCCCATGTCTGAAGCGATCGACAGCAAGAAGATTTCCCGCCGCAGCATAGTCGCCGGAATAGCAGCGCTCGGTGTGCTCGGCCTTGCGCGTAAGGTGCGCGCAGCCGAAACTCGACCATTGGCGGAGAGACTGGCCACGTATGCGGCCGCGCTGCGTTACGAAGATCTCGATGCCGCGACCATCGAACGCGTCAAATCGCACGTCATCGACACGCTCGGTTGCGGCATCGCCGCCTTCGACGAGCGGCCCGTGCGCATCTGCCGTGAAATCGCGCAGAGCGTCCAAGGGGCCGCCACCATCATCGGCACGACACGCAAGACTTCCCCTGATCTTGCTGCTTTCGCCAATGGCGCGGCGAGCCGCTATTACGATCTGAATGACATCTATGTCGGCAAAGTGACCAGCCATCCGAGTGATCATATCGCTCCGTGCATTGCGGTCGCCGAAGCCGAACGCGCGAGCGCTCATGACCTCATCACGGCAATCGCGCTCGCCTACGAGATCGATTGCCGCCTGGTGGACGCCCTCGACCTGAGCGCGCGCGGCTGGGACACACCTGTGTTCAGTCTTCCGGCAGTTGCGCTCGCAGCCGGCAAACTCATGAAGCTTGACGCGGCGAAGCTGACCGAGGCGGTCAATCTCGCGATCAACGATCACATTGCGATGGCCCAGACGCGGGCGCAGGTGCTCTCCGACTGGAAGGGACTCGCTGATGGCGAAGCCTCGCGCAACGCGGTGTTCGCCGCGATGCTGGCACGCGGTGGCTTGACCGGTCCGGCGCCGATCTTCGAGGGTCGGCTCGGCTTCTTCAAGCAGGTCTCGGGCGAGGCCAATATCGACGTCGGGGAATTCGGCGGCCGTAGGAATCCCTTCCGAATCAACCGATGCGGCATGAAGGCCTATCCCGCCGTGGTCTACACACAGACCGCGATCGTTGCGGCCACGGCGGTGGCCGATGAGGTAACAAAGGGTGCGCCCGACAAGGCCGCCGCGCTCGAACGAATTGCCTCCATCGAAATCGCCACGTCAAGGCGCGGGCTGCAGCAGACCGGCAGCGAGCGCGAGAAGTGGGCACCCGCGACGCGCGACACCGCCGATCATTCCATGCCTTACATCACGGCCCGCGCCATGTTCGACGGCGACATCACCAATGACAGCTACGCACCGGCGAAGTTGAAGGAACCGCGCATCCTAGCCTTCATGCAGAAGATTACGGTCGCGGAAGATCCGGAGCTCACCGCGCGGGTCGGCGACGCCGTGCCAACGCGCATCACCGCGATTTTGGCGGATGGGCAGCGCGTCAGCCGCGAGGTCAACGACATTCCCGGCTTCGCGGGTAAGCCGATGCAAAGGCCGGACATCGACCGCAAATTCCGCGGCAATATCGGCAAGCGCTGGCCGCGCCAGAAAACCGATGCGGTTCTGCAATCGCTCTGGGTGCTGGAGAACACGCAGGATATGGGTGCCTTGCTTGCTACGCTGACCGTGTGATCCAGGCTCGCAGCAGGAAATCCCTTTGCTAGACAGCAAAATCGTTTCCTGTCTAAGTGGATCGATCACAGGAATGAAACCCTGAAGGGCCTCTCTCTAGCTGGCTTGGGTTCGGCGATTTCCCCGACACTCGCTCGAAAACCATGGCTCCGCTTGCAGACGAGATTGATCAAGTGATGCGCCGGGGCTTCGCATCCCAACAGAGCGGCAGGCTCTTAATCTAGTGGCTCCAGCTTGATCACGGATGCTCCATTATTGTTCCCCACCCAGAACGTAACCGGCGTGGTGGAGTTGTCGACGAAGACGCGGCGGACGTTGGTGCTGCGCGGCAGCAGGTATTCGACGGCTTGCCCGGTCTTGGGGTTCAAGCGGACGATGCGGTCGGTGCTCATGCTGCCGGTCCAGAGATCGCCGTTCTTGTCGGGCACGACGTCATAGGGCCAAGTCCACTTGGTGGGCACGGCCCACTCGGTGAACTTCTCGTTTTTGGTGTCAAGCATGGCAACTTTGTCGCCCAGATACTCCGCGAACCACAGGCGGTCCTGCGTGTCCATGTGGCCGCGGCGCGGATGCGAGTCGCGCGTCGGAGTCGGCTGCAGCTTGATCTTGCCGGTTTGGGCATCCACCCGGCCGATGTTCTCGCTGCCGAAATCCATAAAGTAGAGATTGTTTTTGGAGTCGGCGGCGATGCCGTAAACGGAGTGCCCGCCCGTATCCATAGCGCCGCTACCCAGTCCCAGCGCCTGATACGGCCGGAAGGTTTCAAACTTGCCGCTAGCAAGGTCCAGCCGGTGAATGCCCCGGATGCCAACGTTATTCATCCAAACCTTGCCGTCCACCGTAAAGCTTGCCGGCATGACCATAGCTTGCTGCGCCACATCACTATTGATGTTGGGCGAGAGGGGGAAGGTCTGGAACTTCTCGGTGCGGGGATCAAACTTCACGATTCCGCCCTGCAGCATCATGCCCTGCCAGATGTTTCCGTCCTTGTCTATTTC
>WNGG01008537.1_pt1 | contig 11273 bp, 8 predicted proteins | sample 5400661 | NCBI WGS metagenome assembly WNGG01 (sample SAMN13153372, study PRJNA577476) | soil metagenome | isolation source: 100 cm soil or saprolite under Garry oak tree replicate 1 | place: USA:California | collected 2016-06-15 | reverse complement strand
GCTGGATAATCGACCATTTATCAGGTTCAGGATGGCGGAAGATCTGCTGGGTTTGTAGGTTGCCGGAGAACGAAAGCGGGCCGTAGGCGAAGTCGGCACGGGCAAAAGGCAATGCAAAGATTAATACCAGCAGTGAGCAACCCAGCCCCCACCATTGCACCTTCCGGACCCTGGACTCCGGACCCCGGACCCCGGACTCTAGACTCTGCATCACTGCCCTCGTGCCACCATCTTGTCGAGGTTAAAGAAATCGTCTGGCAGTGGCACATTGTACAGAATCTTCGTAATGATAGTCATGGAAGCGTTCTTGCTCTCATAGTCGATTATCGACTCGCCTATCCACACAGGAACCCGCACGTGCTCGTTCCCAGGGTTCAATTGAGGGTTGCCATATAAATCGAACACTGTCTTCTGATGTCTTCCCTGCCGATCATACAGGAGAGTGTACACCGGTGTGAACGTCTGCTGGTCAATGTACAGCACTCGTTTGCTGTAGGGGTGATCACTGGCCTTGGGCGTGCCTTCAAGTACGAGCATTACGCGCACCTCCCAGGGGTCCACCGGATACCAGTGGCCACGCCCGCCGAAGGTCGCGCTGGCCACCCGAGCGCCGACTGGCGCCAGCAGCCGCTGCACCCCCAAGAACTTCCAGCTATAGGACCGCACATAACCCCAGAAGCCGAAGTAGTCCTCGTTGAGGGCCCCTGAGTCATACAACGTATCCTCGTGTCTAATGATGACTTTCCGCACCTTACGGCTAGCCGGGGTGTAGGTCCAGTTATCATCGTTGGCTTGGTCGCGGACGTAGCGGTGTTTGAGACTCATGGTATTTTTCAGGTCAAAAGGCGTCAGGATGTGATAAAACTCTTTATACAGGACACCGTCCTTTTCCCATTTGTTAGGGTTTACGCTGTCAGTCAGTGGGCGGTGCATGCCATAGGCGACCACGTAATAGTTCTCGATCTCCCGGTCCGGCGAGCCGGTCTCCGGCACTAGCCGGAACGTATTCCACACCTGCATGATATCGCCGAAGTCGCGGTAGCGCAGGTTCCACGCGGCTTTCAGCCCGGCCTGGGGATCAGCCGGGTCGAGCAGCGGAAAGGGCAGGCCGGCCACGTATCCCTCTAACTCGCCCTCAGCGCTGAGTTTCACCTGGTCAGCGTGTTTCTTGGTCGCCTCGATATACGCCGCGCTCACCGGCAGGTCCGTGGTTTCCTGCACGGCAAACGCGAACTCGCCAGCCTTGACCCTATCGAGGATCTCCGGTGGCAAATACGCTTTGGCGATTTCCCACGTGTCTTTGGAGATGGTCGTGCCCGGCGCCAGCTCAGCAGCAGCCGGCTTCTCTGCGGCATAGGGATAAAACCCCTGTTGGATGACTTCGGCGGAGATTTCTGCCCAGACTGTTTGCCAGGTCAGACACATCAGACCGCACAATATGCCACACAATTGTTTCTGCATTGCTCCCTCACGAGGTAAGACAGAGACAGAGATAGAGAGGTGGAGGGGGCTCTGTCTCTGTCTGATCTCTCTGTCTGTGCGCTCTGTCTCTCATTACTGGGGGTCCCTATCCGCTCGCGCCGTCGGGAGGTCGGGACATTGGCCGCTGGGGGGGAGCGGCTCCTGTTGCCCTTCTCGAATCCTCTGGACCATCATCCTCACGACTGTTTCAAAATACGTACCGACTAGAAGGACTTGGGGGGCGTAGGTCCACTGCGCATACACCGCATTCCCAACCGGGTTCTTGTCGCCCACAAGCAGATCATGAAACTCCTGCTCTCCGCCATAGCGCACTCCCATCACTAGAGAGGGCGTGGTCAGCCCGTATTGTGCCAACTTCACAGGCTCGCAGTCGAACGCGCGGATGACTTGTGCGGTCTCAATTGTAGACAAAAGCTGGGTCATAGCGTCGGTATCAATTCCGGTCTCCGGGCTCCCTGTCACGCGCCACCTGCCGCTCTGGTTGAGCACGAGGCATCCTCTCGGGTCCTTAAATCGTAAGGCTACAACGTGATCCAGGGGGGCTACCAACAGTTTCTCCCCTGCCGGCGCGGTGATAGGTGCAGCGGTATCCTGCGGCACGGCCTGCCTCTCTAGATAGCCATAGGAGACAAGACCGCACAGAACGAGGCACAAGACCGCATTGCTTCTCAAACGCCGCCCCTCCTGAAAACTTTCTTAGAGGCTGTCTGAAAAGTGAGGAACTCCCTGATGTCAGTGCCCCAAAGCCCCGCAGGGGCAGCAGAGATTAACCGGGGGTGCGACCCCCGGAGTACGCGACCCCTCACCCTGCTCTCTCCTGCACCCCGGCGGGGTGCTGGCCATCCCTCTCGCTTAGCATCTTCTCCCCCGCCTTCTCCCGCGCCCCTACGGGGCGCAGGGGAGAGGAGGTATACGCTCATTAGCCGGGGGTGTAACCCCCGGCTATTAACCTCACGCCCCTGCGGGGCGTGCCCCCTCTTCCCTTTAGGCAAGGGGAGACAGGCTTTTCAGACAGCCTTTTAACTCCCCCTTCTGTTAGTCAGTCAAGATCCTTCCCGTCTATAAGCCAATTTGGATCTTGGCGTATAGGTAATCGACCAGCCTGTTTGAGCCGAGGGGGTGAGACAACGCACCCCAGAACTTATTGTAGCCCAGGGTTAACACTATGTAGTCGTTCCATCTGTACAGCGCCTGGTTGTTCCAGAACACATCGCCAAAGCCGGTATCGACCAAGGCGAAGGTTGCCACGCTGAGCGATTGGTCGGGCAGGATGTCTTTCGACAACGACACCGTTACGTTAGTCGTGAAGGCTCCCCGTAGTCCGTTCGTGACCCGGCCTTTATTAAAGTCAAAATTATTAGAACCCCCGGTGATGTAGGCATTATTCCACCGCTCCGGGTTCAAGATCCAATCCTGAAACACCTGCATGCTAAAGAACCACGACACCCCCGCCCCCGGGCCGAGGCCAAGTCTGGGAAAATCAAGCCATGACGGGTCAAGGAGAAATTTATCAATCCCGAGCAGGATTTGATAATGATTCTTATGCAACGTATCAAAGTTCGGCCGAAAGAAGATGTCGTCGATGAAGACCGCGGTCTCCATGCGCGTGACCACTTTTTCCCCGAAAAGCGGAAGCCAGACCCATTGGTAGTCTGCGGCTGCCCCGACAATTTGCAGCCGCTTGGCCTTGCGCACATCACCAATGGCAAGAATAGCCGTCCCTGGACCGAAAACCCCGTGATGCTTGCCCGCGTCGTTCAGATCCTGCAGAAACCAGTTATACTTGTACTCGTAGGCTAGGCTATACGTCACTCCCCGATACTCGGAATCAAACCGGACCATGACCTCGCTATTCCCGAGCGTGCCGGGCGGTTTGTGCAGGTTCGGGTAGGGAAACCCCACCTGTCCGTTGGCGCCGACGATGCCGTTGTCCTTAAATATCTGATCGAACTCGGCAAGCAATTGGTTCGTTAAGCACACGCTGTTAAAGACAAAATCATGCTTACAATTGGGCTTGCCGTTCGCCGCCCGCGGGTCCCGCCCGGGGTAATCGGCAAATTCTGGCTGGGGAATCCACAGCAGTTGCACCGTCCCCACCGTGCCAAAGCGGTAATTGAGGTTCACCATCCATTGGGGAATCTTGACCTCCTCTTCGATCAGGAGGACCGTCTCGCGGAAATTGAATGGGTGGATGTTATCCAACAGGTACACCCCATCCGATTTCCCCCAGGAGACGATCTGACGCCCGAGCCGAGCCCAAAAATCCCCATACCGCAGATCGGCGTACGCCTCGCGGATCAACGGATCATTGCGCCGATTGTTCCCCAGATCAAAATTGTTCCCCCAATGCGCGCGGTTCGTGCGGCCGTTGCGCCCGGTCAACGATCCGCCCTCCCACTCATAAATGCTGTCCCAAAACGGTCGCAGCCATGTATAGAGCTTCACATTTTTGTTTAGCGTGTACGCCATTTGGAGACTGAATTCGTTGCGCTGACTCATGATGCTGCCAGTGCGCGGCCTGTGCAGCTTCACGTTCATCCCACTGACGAACCACGCATTAATGTGCAGATTCTCGGTAGGATCACGCAGCTTATTGAGGGACTCTCGCCATGATTCTCCCTCAGGACCCATGAACAGCATGGGCATTCCCCCTATGGGAGGAGCGGCATAGCTCAACTGCCGGGAGAGCATTCCCGCGCACGACAGCAGCCCGGTGAGAAAAAGCACCCGTAAGCAAGATGAAGACCGACCCCACAGCATCAACATGACACCATCCTCCTTTCAGACAGCCGCTCGCTGACTCTTGCTCCCTACCAAGACAACATCCTTTGGGAAAAGGAACTTGGGCCGCAAAATACTCCACAAGAAGGGGGAGATGATAAAACTACATAGAAAACAGACTATCAGAATCAACCCCATGCCAAACCCTAAATACCCCACATAGAGCGGAATGGGGATCAGAATCCAACAGCCCGCTATCAACCCTAAATACGAATACGTCAGCGCCTCCCGCACGGCAATGAACCCCTGCTTTAACGCCTCCTGAAAATCACCATGCTGCTGGTATTCCTCCCGAAAGCGGCCCAGCAGATACAACTCGGCATCCACTCCTACCCCCGAGGCCATCGCCATCCCCATGGTAGTGAAGGAGTTGATCTCGATGCCCAGGAGTCGCATCGCGGCCAGCCAGATGAGGGTACCCACAGCCAAGGGCAGCATCAACAACGCCGGGCCAACCAAAGAGCCCGAGAGGGGGACCAGCACGAGAAAGGAAAAGAGGAACCCGGCCACGGTGGCATAGATCAGCCACTTGGCGATGTTTTCATTAAAGCCCTCTGCGATGGCTACGGCGCCCCCGCCCACCTGGGCGCTCAACGTCCCGTTGTGGCCAAAGTGGGTCTGGGCATACTCCTGGGCAGCGTGCATCACCGTGCGCACCGTGGCATGGGAGGTATCAGCCGTATACACCCGCAGCAGATGCTTTTGAAAGTTGTGGTCCACCACCGAGTCAAAGCTGCCGGGATCGCCTTGGGCATAAAACTCCAAGTACAGGCCAACCTCCTGTCTTTCCTGCGGCACCCGAAAGAATTCTTCTTGTCCCCCATTGAAAAACTGATGTAGCACCTTGAGGTAGATTGGCAGGCCCTGGACCCCAGCCACCTCTGGCAGGCCCTCCAAGAAGCGGCCATAGTTATCAATTTCCTGCACAGCCGCAGGCTCCTTCAGACACTCCGCTTCCGTACACTCAATCAGAATATTCAAGGGATAGACGCCCTTGAAGTGCTCCTTGATGTTCATCTCCATCTGATAAATCTCGTTGTTCCGCCACGACTTGGTCAGAAAGTTATGGATGGCATAGGTGTTGTCCTGCCCAATGTCCAGAGAGGGCAGACAGAGGAGGGACCCCAGCATGAGCCCAATGACCGTCGCCACCATGAGCTTGCCCCGCCGCGTCCGGTCCACCAGGTCTGACACCGCCCTCTCCACCAGCCTGACCATCAAGGATTTCCGTTTCTGCTCTCTGCGCAAGGTGACGGCTTCTACTTCCCCCGGAGTCCCGTGCAACAGCGCCAGCAGCGGGATTTGTAAAAAGAAGACGTTAAAGATGATCGCAATGAGGCCGAAGGCAGCGGGCACTCCTAACTCCGAGACATTGGTAAAGGGTACGAAGGACATTACCACAAAGGCGATCACATCGGTGATCAGGGAGCCCATCAAGGGGAAAAGCAGGGGGGTGAAGGTATTGATGATCGCCAAGCGGGCATCGCGGGTCTTGGGGTATTCTTCGTCAAAAAAGCGCTTCAGAAATTGCGTGTGATGCAGGGCGGCTGCCGCCACAATGATGAAGGGCGCAATCAGAGCCGAGGCGGACTGCAGTACCGGCCCTTGCACGAGCACCTTCAAGCCAAAGGCCCAGATCGAGGCCACCAAGCCGAGGCTGAGGGCGATGAAGGCCCCGCGAAAACTGCGAAAGGCTCGCCACAAGACGGCCACCACCCCTAATACGAACAGCGCAAAGGCGACGACAATGTAGGGGAGCCCATCACTGTTCACCCACCCAATAATGATGGGAGTCCCTGTCGCCTGAATGATGTGGTTGGCATCCCGCTCCGGTTCAATAATGCTCTTAACCCTCTGGTAAATCGTGACTGGGTCAGTCACCGGCAAATCGGTGACTAAACCCAGCCCCGTGCGAAAATCGGCCTGAATCACGGTGGCCTTGGCATCCGGGGAGACAATGGACCCATAGATGAGGGGGTTGTGATACACTCCGTATTTCAGCCGCTCCATCTCCTCCGGGGTCTGGGGTACCTGATCCATGAGCGTGGTGATGTCGAGAAACTCCTCTGACCCCTTCATGTATTTAGCTTTAAGGTCCGCAATGGACATCACGTTATACGGTATGACTCCCCAGATCAGATGGATCCTCTGGGTGATGCGCTTGACCTTGCTCAACGTGTCCGGGTTAAAGATGTCCCCCTGTTGCACGCTGATTTGGATGGTGACCAGGTTGCCACCGCCAAACTCCTTCTGCAGCGCACTGTTCAGCTTGCCAATCGGGTTGCCCTTTGGCAGCCACTCATTGGGGTCATCGTATAGTTTGACCCTCGTGATGGTGTAATAGATAAAAAAGGAGGTCAGGAGCAGAGAAAAGAGCAAGAGGGCGAATCTGAATCTGATCGTTGTTTCGACTAGTCTACGCATCGGCCTGCTCCTTCAGCCACGTTACTAAAGCGAACCACCAGAAATTGGCACCCTGCACGTTGCGACTGTTTTTGTAGGGGCGGCCCTGCGTGGCCGCCCTCCCCCAGGGCAACCACATAGGGTTGCCCCTACACTTGACCCGGAGGAAGCGTGCCAATCTTTTGCGGTTCGATTGAGACCTGCATGGGCGGCCGCTCACGGAAATTGTCTACTACCTATAGAAGTCGATGGTCTTGGGCTCCTGGATGAGAGTCTGGACGTTGTAGAATTCGTCTGGAATAGGGGGATTGAGGGTCCGCAGGCTCGGGTAAGTATGGACCCAGAAACCAGTGGTGAAATCCTTGAATGTGGACGGTCCCCAGGCAAGGTGAGTTTTTCGCCCACAGCAGTTCGGCACCCCATCGCTGGAGGCTTCTCCCGGAGGAGAGAGAACCTGAATCCACGTCATCGTTTGAATCAACCGGCCCTCGCGGTCATAAGATAGTGTGTACCAATTTGTCAGTGAAAACATGCCGACCCAGTTTATTTGCTTGGCAAACCACCAATCCTCACGAAAGGGTGTGGTCTCGTATACCCAGCAGGGCTCGCCAAGGCCATCGAGGCGCTTGGCATTCTCATCCGGGTTTGCAGGTTCCCCACCACCACCCAGGCCCGCGACGTCCGCCTGGAGCTTACAGAGTTCTGCCCGCAACATCTTATAGTGATGGATGGGAGTCATCAGAGCATTCTGCTCTTGCCGGAGAACGAGGCCACCTATCACATCCTGTCTGTTAGCCGTCGCCAGGCGCCGCACCTTGCGCACCGTGGGCACATAAAGGTAGTTGTCATCCTCCTTATTCTTCCCATGGTACTGAATCTGCAAGAATCCAACTTTGAGGAGATCGCGGGGGGAGCGAAAGAGAAAGAGGTATTTCCTGTAAGGCTGGCCATCCTGCTCGGGTAGGGGTTCAGGATCCCAGCGCCATTTGGGCACTCGCTTTGATGTGGGATACCACTTGTTCCACTCAAAGCCGGTTTTATCCCGCCTGTACTCTGCTCCCGGCGCATAGAGATGTGCCTCAAACTGGTCCTCAAAAGAGGGAGCGGAAAAGGGCCCAAGAAAGGTGCCGCTGTTTTGTACGTCAAAGGCGTCAAACTTCTCCCGCTCTTCCAAGGGAATCGTGTAGGGGTAGTACAGCGGCTGCAGCCACTCGGTGTAGAGCAGCGGTCCCTTGGCCTTCAGCTCATCGTCGTACCACGGCTTGGGCTCCCACTTCAGCTCCTGTTCGCCCCAGCGAATCCGGTAGTTCCCCGGCTCATTCTCTATCGTCTCGATGCGATACTCCTTGCCCAGAACCGTTTTCTGGTAGACTACCTTGCCCTCGTATTTCTTCCCCTCTTCCGCAGCAAAAGCTGCCCAGTGTAAACCCTGGACTAGCCCGAGCATCACCATCAGAGAAACGAGCCACCTCGCGGGCCGCCTTCTAGCCTTCTCTGAATCGTTGTACATAACTCTCTCCTCCAGTAGGATCATTCACTCCTCTCTCTACCCACTTCTCAGTTAGAAACCCCGCTCACTCTGCACGAACCTGAGGCCTGCCCCTGCTTGCGAATGTCCCAGGTCAATTTTGCTCATGGGCTCGAGCGTCTCAGCATCAAAGACCGAGAGGTAGCTCCAGTTCCCCCCACAGTAGATCTTTTTCCCCTCGGGATGCAGGAAGGAGGCAAAGTGGGTGTTGGCATCAAAGGGGGCAACCTTCTCCAGTTTGCGTGTCTTCATATCTATCTTCCACAGTTTGTCCCAGCCAAAATAGGCCTTCTGGGTTTTTAAGGACGCGACCCCTTGCGCCGCCCACCAGGCGGCCTCATAGGGCTGTAACTCGACCACCTGCAGATCAGGCACGGCCTGCTTCAGGTCAAGATAGGCGATGCCCTGGGTCGAGTTCCCCGTGATCGTGTCAGCCGCGACAACCGCAAATGAGGCGACATAATCGTTTTCCTGGTACGGATTCCAGAGGGGCAGGCCATCCACCCGACTCATCCCTGTGACCTGCCAATTGGCGGCCATCGGAATGGTATCCACAACCTGCCCTTTTTCGGGGTCGAGCACAGAGACGTCCCCTCCGACACTAAAGGCATACAGCCTTTTCCCGTCTTGAGATGACGCCAGGGACAGGATCTGTCGGGGCGCAGGGAAAACCTTCACAATCTCATTCGTATCCAAGTTAATGACCCGGATGCGCGGCTGGAGCAGCTCATATCTGCCCAGCTCTTTCTTGAGCGGCATCTCGTGAATGTAGAGCCGGTCGCCCTGTGGGTTGACGTCTATGGCCATGGTTCTCACCAGTTCGTTGTCGCTGGCAAGGTTGAAGCGGAACACCTCTTTCCCCTCATCCACATCGACAATGGCGACACTCTGATTGAGGTTTGTGACCGTGTAAGCAAATTGTGGGTGGGCGGGATTGGGAGTCACCGCGAAGATAGGGCCCCGACCCTCCAAGGGGATCGTCTTAATGACTTTGTCGGTGTCTGTATCAATGACATAGATAGTGTTCGGTAGGGCGGCGGTCAGGATGTACCACTTTCCCCACACGACCCCAGGAAGGCACAGCATGAAGAACACTGCACTCACAGCCAATAGACACGGGGTAGTCCAGCGCTCACTCTTGGCACTCATAGCAGCCTCCTCCTCTCGCAGACCTTTGGCCCTCTGTGGTTGACGCATCTTACTCAATCGGTGGAAAATTAAACTTGGGCGGCATGACCAGCAGGAAGGCTCGAGCGCCCATTGGCCTTTTCGCCCCATCAGGCTTATACCACGCCTCCACCCAGACATCGCCCACGTTTTCATCCGACAGGTGACGCTGGGGGTTGGGACCATCATTCGCAGGGGTGAAGAGACCGTTTTCGTCTACTGCTCCCACAAACCGTACGTCGTCATCATTCATCCGCTTGACGTACTCCTCCAGGTCCCACTTGATCGGCCCGATCCTGCCCAGCTTCACATCATCCTTGGTCCCCTTCACCCCGTCCTCGCCGTTGAGGTAGGCAAAGATCTCAAACTGCTGAAAGATCTTCGGTGTGCGCACTCCCCCTGGACGGGAGAATGCCTGCTCAGGGGAGAGGCGAATATAATCAATGGTCTGGTACACATAGAGCGGCTTCTCTCCCTCAACCCCTTGGATCTTGGCCTGCCGAGGACCCACCTTCGCCTCTTTTTCGGCCACCACCTCGGCCACCACCGTATCATCCCCGCTCTGGTTGAGTGACTGCACCTTCACTCCTTCCCCCAAAGTGACAGCCGCTGCGCTCAGATTCTGGGGGAAGTTCGTGCCAAAGAGTTTTACCTTCCGCGTCTCACCCGCCTTAAGGGCCGCAGGGATAACGGTCAGGAGCCGTGCTCTGCCCGCGCTTTTGTAGAGGGTCTCCTCCCTGCCCAAGTCGCCGAGCTCGGTCAGCAGGCGCCGCCCGTTTATGACTGTGCCGTCCTCGCTGGCGAAGAAGATTTCTTTCTGGGTCTTGCCGCCTTCAAGCTGAGCAATCCCCCGCCACTGAAAGCCGGTGTAGACGATGGCCGTGGTCTTGCCGGACACCGTGGAGCCGTCGGCAAACTCGTGAGAGAACTCTCCTTGGTATTTGTCTTCTCCCAGTGCTTTGAGGGTCAGCCGGCCGGTGTAGTCCCCGCCCTTGCCGGGATCATGGCCCACCACTTTCCAACTGCCAGCGTAATCTTGTTTGTGGGCAGCCTGCCACTTCTTCCAGGCCTGAGAGTCAAAGGGATAGGCTTGCGTCAGGTAGGGCACGGTATCTTTCCTGACCAGGGTGTACCACAGATCATTCAGCAGCCCTGCCGAGGCAGTCTGGCTCTCTATATTGGGCAGCAGGGCCGCGGTCAGGTCTGGCACCCGGTCCCAGAACTGTGGAGTGCGCCGTTGCAGTGCGATACGGGCGTAGGAGTGGCACTGCACACAGGTCCCCTGTACAGCCTTGGGAATGTCCTGCTCCACGGTGTTATTGCGCTTCTCCAAGGCGTAGCGGAAGGGCTCGACCTCAGCGGGGGCGAGGCCGTAACGGTCGCTGAGATATTTGACCAGGGTGCGTGCCTCGCCAGCTTGGAGTTGTACCCCCTGGAGGCGCACCATACGGGTGATGGTCATCTCCCACCCCTCTGGGGTCTTGCGCTCAAACTCAATCGAGTCCAGTTTGCCATCGTTTTCGTGCGGCGTATGACACCCCGAGCAACGATTCTCCAACAAAGTTGGCCCTGCTTCCCCCTGACCCCAGCCCTCTCGTTCCCCGAAAAAGAGGGGGAAAAGCAAGAAGAGTCCAGTCAGCATCCCATATAGTGGAATCTGCACACTTCGTTTGGCAGCCATTGTCACCCTCCTCGTACTCCAAGATTCACTCAAACTCGGTCAGCTCTAGAGACCACCACGGCTCATATTCCAAAGTCAGAGGCGCTGTCAACAGTAGCGTAATTCATTGAGGCATTACGCTCACAATGATCATTTCCCTCTCCCTCTGGGAAAGGGCTAGGGTGAGGGAACCGCCTTGGGCAGAATACAGATCGTGACACACCCTCACCCCGACCCTCTCCCGTGCACGGG
>WNGG01026335.1_pt1 | contig 11278 bp, 10 predicted proteins | sample 5400661 | NCBI WGS metagenome assembly WNGG01 (sample SAMN13153372, study PRJNA577476) | soil metagenome | isolation source: 100 cm soil or saprolite under Garry oak tree replicate 1 | place: USA:California | collected 2016-06-15 | reverse complement strand
GATGTTCAACATCGAGCGCATCCTTGGTCTGTTCAACACCTGGCCCGGGCTGATCATCCCGTATATCGCCACCGGACTGCCGCTCGGCATCTATACGCTGTCGGCGTTCTTCCGCGAGATCCCGTGGGAGCTTGAGAAGGCCGCGAAGGTCGACGGCGCCACGCCGTTCCAGGCGTTCACCAGGGTCATCGCCCCGCTGGCGGCGCCCGGCATGGTCACCACCGCGATCCTGGTGTTCCTCTTCTGCTGGAATGAGTTCCTGCTCGCGATCACGCTGACGTCGACGACCGCGGCGCGCACGGCGCCGGCCGCGATCGGCTTCTTCAGCGGCAGCTCGCAGTTCGCCGTGCCGACAGGGTCCATCTCGGCCGCCGCGGTGGTTATCACCATCCCGATCATCGTGTTCGTGCTGTTCTTCCAGCGCCGCATCGTCGCCGGGCTCACTTCCGGCGCGGTCAAGGGCTGAACGGCAGAAAAGGAGCAGACAATGGCCGAGATCGTTCTGGACAACCTCACCAAGCGCTTTCCTGATGGCGCGCTTGCGGTCGACAAGGTCAGCATGGACATCGGCGACGGCGAGTTCGTCATCCTGGTCGGGCCGTCGGGCTGCGGGAAGTCCACGACCCTCAACATGATCGCCGGCCTGGAGGACATCACCGAGGGTGAGCTGCGTATCGGCGGCAAGGTGGTCAACCAGAAGGCGCCCAAGGACCGCGACATCGCGATGGTCTTCCAGAGTTACGCGCTGTATCCGCACATGACCGTGCGGGACAACATGGGCTTCGCGCTCAAGCTGGCCAAGACGCCGCAGGCCACCATCGATGAGAAGGTCAACGAGGCGGCCCGCATCCTCGACCTGACCCAGCACCTGGACCGCAAGCCGGCCAACCTGTCCGGCGGCCAGCGGCAGCGGGTCGCGATGGGCCGGGCGATCGTCCGCGATCCGTCCGCGTTCCTGATGGACGAGCCGCTGTCCAACCTGGACGCGAAGCTGCGGGTGCAGATGCGCACCGAGGTGTCCCGGATCCAGCGGCGGCTGGGCACCACGATGGTCTACGTGACGCACGACCAGACCGAGGCCCTGACTCTCGGCGACCGGATCGCGGTGATGCGCACCGGCCGACTGCAGCAGGTGGGCTCGCCGAAGGAACTCTACGAGCGGCCGGCGAACCTCTTCGTGGCAGGCTTCATCGGGTCGCCTGCCATGAACTTCATGCCGGCCACCCTGGAGGAGGGCAAGCTCCGCACGCCGCTTGGCGACATGACGGTGTCCGACCGGCTGCGGCGAGCGCTGGAGAGCGCGCACGCCGGCCGCCAGGTGATCGTCGGCGTGCGCCCGGAGAACTTCGAGGACGCGGCGCTCGTCTCGGCCGATGCCCGCCCTAACGGGATCACGTTCCGCGCGAGCATCGACGTTCTCGAGTCCCTGGGCTCCGACGTGTTCGTCTACTTCACCAAGGACATCGAGCAAGGCGTGAACGCCGCCGAACTCGAAGAGCTCGCCAGGGACTCCGGCCGCGCGGACACCGGCGGGAGCGGCGACACCGTTGTCGCCCGGCTCGACGCCGCGACCCGCATCACCGAGGGCCAGGACGCCGAAATCTGGGTCGACGCCCGGTCGATTCACGTGTTCGACCCGGCCACCGGGCAGAACATCTCACTCGCGGCCGAGGGCGACGTCGCGGCAGGCGCCGCCGCGGCGGGCGGCACCGCCGGCACCGACAGCGCCAGCGGCGCTGCCCCGGGCAGCGGCAGCCTCGGCGCTGGCAGCGCGGCGGGTGACACGCCGGTTACCTGACCCGCCTGCGCAGCCGCTCGATCACCTCGTCGTTCCAGTCGTGGGTCAGGATGAGGCGGTACCGCTCGGCTGTGACCCGGAGGTAGGCCTCCGCCTCGGTGCCCGGCCCTACCAGGTCGGCGGCGCGGAGCATCCGAACCACCGGTGCGTACTCCTCGCTGTACCAGCGGCGGGCGATCTCGGCCCGGTCCAGGAACCGGTGCTCGTGCTGCATGCACCGGAACCCCCATGCCTCGACGGCCTCCCCGAGTTCCGCGTAGGACCAGGGGTCGGCTACCGTGATCTTGGCCAGAGCCTGGGCGGGCAGCGGCACCCGGGCCCGGAATATGCGCTCGTAGCTCTTGACCAGCAGGTCGCGGCGACCGCGGATGCCGGCCGACGGCATCACGGTCAGCACCTCGGTGACGTACGCGTCGATCGTCTTAGCGCCGGTGGCCAGCGCAATCGAGACCCGGTGGTGGCCGTCCTTGACGAAGTGCAGGTCGCCGACCCGGTAGACGTCAATCGGCGGGATCGACTCGCCGCGCCGCTGCGCCAGGGCAAGCCGCTCCCAGCGTTCCCGCACCCGGCCGGACGTCGGCCGGAACCTGCGGTCGAAGTCGCGGGTGGAATCGACGGTTCCGACCACCGTGTCGAGCCGGATCGTCCGCAGGCCGAGATAGCGCTCACCCCGCCTGCCCAGCGCGGCCACCACCTCGTCGAACGGGAGGATGAGATTGACGTCGTCCGGCTCCCTGCGCAGCCAGTTGGCGAGCCGGGCCAGCACCTGCCGCCGCCTGGCCCGGATGAAGTCATCCTCCACATCCGCCCGCGGGAAGCCTGTGTCACCGTGCATGGCGCTGCCCTGGATGCGTCTGGCTGGCCGCGCGTCCGCCCGGTTCGACGTCGAGCAGGTGCCGGCCGATCACGTTGCGCACGGCCGTGCTGCCGAGCCGATGATCCTGGGTGGCCGCGTCATAGGCCGGGACGTGGCCATGCAGCAACAGGGCCGGCTGCAGCCGGGCGACGAGAGAATGCAGAGCGGTGAAACCCTGATGCGGGGCGTCATCGCCGTCGCCGACTCCCTTCGGCGGGGCATGCGTGAGAAGCACGTCGACCCCCTTCCCGTCCCGGCGCTTGTGCCTGCCCGCCCGGCGGCTCAGCACCCGGGCGCGGCGGGCCTGCTGCCGGTCGGTGTACTGGTTGGGGCCTTCCCGGTAGCGGCGGCAGCCGCCAAGGCCGGCCACCCGCAGCCCGGCCGCATCCACGATCTGGCAGTCAGCGTTGCCGGCGCCGTCCGGCCAGGGCGGGCTGGCGGGCAGGCCGGCCCGCAGGATGAGCCCGGTACGCGAGGCCCGGTATCCCGACACATCAGGGTCGTGGTTGCCGGGAACGAAGACGAGCGGCACGTCCAGCGCGTTCATCAGGTAGTCCAGGTAGTCAAACGGCAGATCGCCGCACGCCAGGATGAGCTCGGCTTCGCGCGCCACGCCCGGGTCGGCGCAAAGGCCCTCGTCGACTTCGTCAGATACCGCGAGCACCCGGACCACACCTCGATCGTAGGCGGGATGCGCGGCGGCGTTCCCGCAGGGGCGGATGCGCGGCAGCGTTCCCGGCGGCGGGATCTGCGGCAGCTCCGGAAGCGGCATCTCAGGCAACGTGCCCGTAAGCGGAATCTGCGGCAGCGTGCCCGCGGCCGCCCGCGGCCCGGCCCGGCGGTCAGTGCGCGGCCGGCTCCCGCACGTCCAGGCCGCGCTGCCGCAGCTCCGCCTCGGCCCGGTAAATCTCCGCAAGCGGCGCCCGGTCGCCGCCCGGCGGCGGGGCAACCTCCAGCCGCTGGCAGGCCGTGCAGAGCGCGTCGAGGTAGGCTCCGCGCAGCGCCGTCAGGCGCAGGTTCTTGGCCGGTATGCCCGTGCTGGTCTCGGTCACCTCGAGTTCCGCCCGCAGCCGGCGCAGGCGCGCGCCGAGCCGCTCGATCGGCTCGGCCGCGGGACGTAGCTGCTGCCGTCGCCGGTACCGGAAATCGGCCTGCCAGCGGAACGCGCGGAATCCGCCGATGATCGCGTACCCGGCCGCGGTGGGCAGCAGGATGACGATCACCAGTTCAGCAACCGTGCGCACGTCATCCATTGTCGGCCCGGGAACCAGGCAGAATCAAGGCGGCCCGGCCGCGCTCGCCGTGCGGCCATCATCTACCGACCAGGAGATCGATGAACCACGAAGACGGCCGGCCCCGCTGGTGGCACGGCGCGGCGCTCTATCAGCTGTACGTCCGGTCCTGGCTGGACACCGACGGCGACGGCTTCGGCGACCTCGGCGGCGTCATCGCGCGGCTTGACTACCTGTCCTGGCTCGGCGTCGACGGCATCTGGCTGTCGCCGACCATGCCCTCGCCGGATGAGGACTGGGGCTACGACGTCTCCGACTACCTGGGCGTGCATCCCGAGCTCGGCACCATGGACGAGATGGACCGGCTGATCGCCGAGGCGGGGAAACGCGGCCTGCGGGTGCTGCTCGACCTGGTGCCCAACCACACAAGCTCGGCCCATCCCTGGTTCGTCGACGCGGCGGCCGGCCGCGACTCGGCGCACAGGGACTTCTACGTCTGGGCCGACCCGGGCCCGGGCGGCGCGCCGCCGAACAACTGGCTGAACGCCACCGGCAGCCCGGCCTGGACCTGGCATGAGCCGACGAAGCAGTACTACCTGCACAATTTCCTGCCCAGCCAGCCCGACCTGAACTGGTGGCAGCCGCGGGTGCACCAGGCGTTCGACGAGGTCCTCCGGTTCTGGTTCGACCGCGGCGTGGCCGGGTTCCGCATCGACGTGGCGAACGGCCTCTACAAGGACGCGGAACTGCGCGACAACCCGGCGGAGACCGGCGCCGGCCCGCTGGCGGGCAAGTTCGGCCAGCGGCCGGACTACAGCGCGAACCGCCCGGAGACGCATGAGGTCTACCGCCGCTGGCGGCGGATCGCGGACGGCTACCCGGCCGCGCGCCTGCTGCTCGGCGAGACCTGGGTGGACGGCGCGGACCGGCTGGCGAGCTTCTACGGCGACGACGACGAGCTGCAGCTCGCCTTCAACTTCCCGTTCGTGTTCGCCAGCCTGGACGCCGGGGAGCTGCCCGGTATCGTCGCCGCGACGCTGGCCAGGCTGCCGGCCGGCGCCTGCCCGGTGTGGACGGCGTCGAACCATGACGTCGGCAGGTTCCCGACCCGCTGGTGCGGTGGGGACGAGCGGAAGATCAGGCTCGCGCTGCTGCTGCTCGCCACCCTGCCCGGCGCCGTGGTGCTGTACTACGGCGACGAGATCGGGATGACCGACGTGCACGTGCCGCGCGCCCGGCAGCAGGACAAGATGTCCGGCGGCGGGGATGACGGACGGCCGCGCTTTGAAGGCTGGCAGGGCAGCAGGGACCGGGCCAGGACCCCGATGCAGTGGGACGGCTCGCCGGGCGCCGGGTTCACCGCCGGCATCGTGACGCCCTGGCTGCCGCCCGGCGTCAGGATCCGGGTGGGCCGGTGCTGCTGTCCACCACCGGGGCCGCCCCGGCCGCCGGGGATGGCGCCGGCCTCGTGCTGGCCCCCTGGCAGGGCATCGTCGCCAGGACCGCCGACGCTGGCCCGCGCCCGGAGGCCGGCCAGCGCCCGGCCGCCGCCAGCGCCGCGACGGCCGCTAGAACCAAGGAGCGTGCATGGAGTACGTGAAGCTCGGCTCTACCGGACTGGACGTATCGCCGATCTGCCTGGGCTGCATGAGCTACGGCGATCCGGGCCGCGGGCCGCACTCGTGGTCCCTGGACGAGGAGACCAGCCGCCCGTTCTTCCGCCGCGCGATCGAGGCCGGGATCAACTTCTTCGACACCGCCGACGTCTACTCGGCCGGGTCCAGCGAGGAAATCACCGGCCGGGCGCTGCGGGATTTCGCCCGCCGCGAGGACATCGTGCTGGCCACCAAGGTGCACGGGCGGATGCGGCCGGGACCGAACGGCGCTGGGCTGTCGCGCAAGGCGGTCATGACCGGGATCGACGCCAGCCTGGCCCGGCTCGGCACCGACTACGTCGACCTGTACCAGATTCACCGGTGGGACCCGACGGTGCCGGTCGAGGAGACCCTGGAGGCCCTGCACGACGTCGTCAAGGCCGGTAAGGCGCGCTACATCGGGGCCTCGTCCATGTACGCGTGGCAGTTCTCGACGGCCCTGTACCTGTCCAGGCAGCACGGCTGGACCCGGTTCGCCACCATGCAGAACCACTACAACCTGCTGTACCGGGAGGAAGAGCGCGAGATGCTGCCGCTCTGCGCCGACCAGGGCATCGGCGTGATCCCGTGGAGCCCGCTGGCCCGCGGCAGGCTGACCAGGGAGTGGGATGCGGCCACCGCGCGGAGCGAGACCGACGCGTTCGGCCAGCGGCTGTACCCGGCCGAGGACCGGCTGATCGTCGAGCAGGTGGCCAGGGTCGCCGAGGCCCGCGGCGTGCCCCGCGCCCAGATCGCGCTGGCCTGGCTGGCCAGCCGCCCGGCGGTGACCGCGCCGATCATCGGCGCGACCAGGCCGGAGCACATCGACGACGCGGTCGCCGCGCTGGACATCCGGCTCACGCCGGAGGAGATCGGCCAGCTGGAGAAGCCGTACGTGCCGCACCGCATCGCGGGCCACGGCTGACCTGCGGGGCACGGTTGACCAGCGGGGGACGGCCGAGCCGCGGTGTGCGGCCGGGCTGCGGGGGACCGCCGGGCGGCGGGCCGCGGCAGCCGGGCCGGCCGCGGCCCGAGGCCGGCCGCGTGCCGCGATGAGCCGCGTCGCCCACCCGGCGGGCCCGCGGCATGCCGACGTGCTGCCGCCGGGTCACCCGCCGCCGCGGCCCGCCGACATCAACGCCCTCGATCCGGCCATCTGGCCGCGTACCGCGCGGCGCGAGGCCGGCGCCCTGCACATCGGCGGCGCCGACGTCCGCGCGCTGGCCGCCGAGTTCGGGACGCCGCTGTTCGCCTGCGACGAGGCTGACTTCCGCGGCCGCTGCCGCGAGTTCCGGGCCGCGTTCGGCGCCGCCGGGGTCTCGTATGCGGCCAAAGCGTTCTGCTGCCAGGCGGTGCTCCGGTGGGTGACCGAGGAGGGGCTCGGGGTGGACGTCTGCACCGGCGGCGAGCTCGCCGTCGCGCTGCGGGCCGGCGTCCCGGCGGAGCGGATCACCCTGCACGGCAGCAACAAGCTGGCCGCCGAGCTCGAGCATGCGCTGGCGGCCGGGGTCGGCCACATCGTAGCCGACTCGTTCGCGGAGATCGAGCTGCTGGCCGGGCTTGCCGCGGGGCCGGCGGCCGGCCCGGCGGGAACGCCGCCGGGAATCCTGGTCCGCGTCACCACCGGCGTGGAGGCCGCCGCGCACGAGTTCGTGGCGACCGCGCATGACGACCAGAAGTTCGGCTTCTCGCTCGGCTCCGGGGCCGCGGACGAGGCGGTCCGCCGGGTGCTGGCCAGCCCGGGCCTGCGCTTCGCCGGCCTGCACTCGCACATCGGCTCGCAGATCTACGACACCGCCGGATTCGAGGTCGCCGCGCACCGGGTGGTCGAGCTCGCCGTCCGGATCCGGGACGAGCACGGCATCGGGATCGGCGAGCTCAACCTCGGCGGCGGGTTCGGCATCGCCTACACGGCCGGCGACGACCCGGCGGACATCGGCCTGATCGCCGCCAGCCTGCGCGACATCGTGGATTCGGAGTGCCGGGCGGCCGGCCTGGCCAGGCCGAGACTGCAGGTCGAGCCCGGCCGGGCCATCGCCGGACCGGGCACGGTCACGGTCTACCAGGTCGGCACCGTGAAGGACGTCGACGGCCTGCGGACCTACGTGAGCGTGGACGGCGGCATGAGCGACAACATCCGCACCGCGCTGTACGACGCGGACTACACCTGCGTGCTGGCGTCCCGCGAGTCAGCAGCGGCGCCCGTGCTGAGCCGGGTCGTGGGCAGGCACTGCGAAACCGGCGACATCGTGGTGCGCGACGCCTACCTGCCGGCCGACATCGCCGCCGGGGACCTGCTCGCCGTCGCCGCAACCGGCGCCTACTGCCGGTCGATGGCCAGCAACTACAACCACGTGCCGCGGCCGGCGGTGATCGCCGTCCGCGACGGCGCGGCCAGGCCGATGCTGCGCCGGGAGACCGACGACGACCTGCTCAGCCTGGACGTCGGCTGACCGGCCAGGCGGCCGGCGGCTAGTCTCAGCCTGTCCGTGCCCGCCGGCCAGAAGGGTTCCCGCCGCCTTGCTTTCCCTGGTCCTGCCCAAGGGCTCGCTGGAGCGAGCCACCATCGACCTCTTCGACGCCGCCGACCTGACCGTGCGCCGCTCGTCGGACCGTGCCTACCACGCGTCGATCGACGACCCGCGGATCGGCCGGGTGCGGTTCCTGCGGCCGCAGGAAATCCCGACCTACCTGGAGCAGGGGCTCTTCGACGTCGGCATCACCGGCCGCGACTGGATCGCCGAGACCGGCGCCGACGTCGTCTCGCTCGGCGAGCTGCAGTACTCCAAGGCAACCGGTGACCCGGTGCGCGTCGTCCTGGCCGTGCCGGCCGCGGCCGGCTGGGAGTCGGTCGCCGACCTGCCGGACGGAATCAAGATCTCCACCGAGTTCCCCGGCCTCACCCGGCGGTTCCTCGACGCCCACCAGATCAAGGCCACGGTGATCCCGTCCTACGGCGCGACCGAGGCCAAGGTGCCCGACATCGTGGACGCGATCGTGGACCTGACCGAGACCGGCTCGTCGCTGCGCAGGAACGGCCTGAAGATCCTGCACACGCTGCTGACCAGCTACACCGAGCTGGTCGCCAACCCCGAGGCGCACGCCGACCCGGCCAGGCGGGCGGCCATGGAAGACGTGGCGCTGCTGCTGCGCGGGGCGATCAGGGCGCGCGGCAACGTGCTGCTCAAGCTCAACGTCACGGCCGGCCAGCTGGCCGAGGTGACCGAGATGCTGCCGGCCATGACGTCGCCGACGATCACGTCGCTGGCCCGCGGCGACATGCACGCGGTCGAAGCCGTCGTGCCCAAGCGAGGCGTCAACACGCTGATCCCCGCGCTGCGCGCGGCGGGCGCCCGGGACATCCTGGAGATCCCGATCTCCAAGATCGTCGAGTAGCCGGGCAACGCGGGGGCGGCCGGCAGTCCCGGCGGGCAATCCCGTTACCCATGCTTTTCATGACGGCGACAAGCATGAGTAACGGAACCGTACGGCGTACCCGCCGGCCGCCGCGCAGGGCCGCGCCGCGGGCTGCTCAGTTCCGGCAGGCCGGCCGCTGCCGACTAGGCTTGGCGCGTGCTCAGAACCGTTGACCTGCGCGGCGCCCGCCCGGCCGGCCCCGCGGCGCTGGCCAGCCTGCTGCCGCGGGCCGCTCTTGACGTCGAGGCCGCGCTGGACGCGGTCCGCCCGGTCTGCGATGACGTGCGGCGCCGGGGAGCCGCCGCCGTGCGGGAGTACACGGCCCGGTTCGACGGCGTCGACCTGCCCACGACCAGGGTGCCGCCGCCGGCGCTGGACGCGGCGCTGGCCGGGCTCGCCGATGACGTCAGGTCGGCGCTGGCCGAGGCCGCCCGCCGGGCCAGGCTGGTGCACCAGGCGCAGCTGCCGCGCGAGACGGTCACCGAGGTCGCGCCGGGCTGCACCGTCACCGAGCGGTACGTCCCGGTCGGCCGGGCCGGCGTGTACGTTCCCGGCGGCCTGGTGGCCTACCCGTCCTCCGTCGTGATGAACGTGGTCCCGGCGCAGGTGGCCGGGGTCGGCGAGATCGCCGTCACGTCACCGCCCGGCGCCGGGCATGGCGGCCTGCCGCACCCGGCCGTGCTGGCGGCTTGCGCGCTGCTCGGCGTCACCGAGGTGCACGCGGCCGGCGGCGCCCAGGCGATCGCGATGCTCGGCTACGGCACGGCCGACTGCGCCCGGGCTGACACCGTCACCGGGCCGGGCAACGTCTACGTCGCCGCGGCCAAGCGGCTGCTGCGCGGCACGGTCGGCACCGACGCCGAGGCCGGCCCGACCGAGATCGCGATCATCGCCGACCACGCCGCGGACCCGGTGCTGGTCGCGGCCGACCTGGTCGCCCAGGCCGAGCACGACCCGCTGGCCGCCTGCCTGCTGATCGCCACCGACGCCGGCCTGGCCGCCCGGGTCGGGCCCGAGCTCGCCGGGCAGGCTGCCGCAGCGCGGCACCGTGAGCGGGTCGAGGCCGCGCTGGCCGGGCAGTCCGCGTGCGTGCTGGTGGATGACGTGGACGCCGCGCTGGCGGTGGCCGACGCCTGGGCGCCCGAGCACCTGGAGATCCAGGCCACGGACGCCAGCACGCTGGCCCGGCGGGTGCGGAACGCGGGCGCCATCTTCGTGGGCCCGGACGCGCCGGTGTCGCTCGGCGACTACCTGGCCGGCTCCAACCACGTGCTGCCGACCGGCGGCACCGCACGGCATACCGGCGGGCTGTCGGTGCTGTCTTTCCTGCGCGGCATCCACCTGGTCGAGTGCGACGCGGCGGGGCTGGCCGGCGCGGCGCCGCACATCGACGCGCTCGGCGGGGCCGAGGATCTCGCCGCGCACGTGCGCGCCGTGCGGGCCCGCGTTCCGGTCCGGTCCGGGGTGCCGCGATGACCACCGAGCCGCCGCCGTTGCGGGCCGACCTGGCCGGGGCGGAGCCCTACGGCGCGCCGCAGCTTGACGTCAGCGTCCGGCTGAACACGAACGAGAATCCGTACCCGCCGCCGCCCGCGCTGGTACGGGAGATCAGCGCGGCGGCCGCGGCCGCAGCGGCTGGCCTCAACCGGTATCCGGACCGGGACGCCACCCTGCTCAGGGACGACCTGGCCGGTTATCTCGGGCACGGGCTGACCAGGCGCCAGGTGTGGGCGGCCAACGGGTCGAACGAGGTCATCCAGCAGTTGCTGCAGGCCTTCGGCGGCTCCGGGCGCGCCGCGCTCGGCTTCGAGCCGTCCTACTCGATGCACCCGCTCATCGCCCGCGCGACCGGCACCCGGTGGGCGACGGCGGCCAGGGAGCCGGACTTCGGCCTGGACCCCGGCCGGGCTGCCCGGCAGGTCGCCGACCTGCGGCCGGACGTGGTGTTCCTCACCTCGCCGAACAACCCGACCGGAACGGCGCTGCCGCTGGCCGTGATCGAGGCGGTCAGCGCGGCGGCACCGGGCCTGGTGGTCGTCGACGAGGCATACGCCGAGTTTGCCCGGCCCGGCACGCCGAGCGCGCTCGGCCTGCTGGCCGGCCACCCGCGGCTGGCCGTGGTCCGCACGATGTCGAAGGCCTTCGCGCTGGCCGGCGCCCGCGTCGGCTACCTGGCCGCCGACCCCGCGGTGATCGACGGGCTGCAGGTCGTCCGGCTGCCTTACCACCTGTCCGCGCTCACCCAGGCGGTGGCCAGGGCCGCGCTCGCGCACTCCGCCGAGCTGCTCGCCACGGTGGCCGCGCTGCGGGCCGAGCGGGACGGCGTGGTGAGCTGGCTGCG
>WNGG01019184.1_pt1 | contig 11282 bp, 8 predicted proteins | sample 5400661 | NCBI WGS metagenome assembly WNGG01 (sample SAMN13153372, study PRJNA577476) | soil metagenome | isolation source: 100 cm soil or saprolite under Garry oak tree replicate 1 | place: USA:California | collected 2016-06-15 | reverse complement strand
GCGAAGCACGCAACGACTCCTTTCAGGCACGCCATCATACCTACCTGCCGGTCAGTGTACCATTCTCATTCATTGGGGACAGGGAAAGCATGCAATTTTCTAGCCGCGCACGTGGTTACGTCCATATATGTATACGTTCAAACAGTTGTGCAAATTCACAGAGACCTGTTTTTTCCTACATAATGGCGAAAAGAGAATCACGTTTGGGGGTCTTGTGTTCTCTAATAATAGGAGGTCAGAAAAGCGGACAATCCCCTTTTGGATAGGAAAAATTGCTTGTTACCGATGCCCTCCTTTTTCCGTTACTTTCTGATATAGGGACATTAGAAATTCCTTAGAAAACTTTCACATGAAATTCACTAGTCAAAGGGATGTGGTTGGGATGAACACCAATACTCGAACTTATCAATCAATCAATTCTTATGGCGTCATCGGTGATTGCCATTCAGTAGTGTTGGTCGCTCCAGATGGGTCGGTAGATTGGGGATGTCTGCCGGACTTTGATAGCCCGGCCATCTTTTGCCGTCTGCTTGACGCGGAACGGGGTGGCTACTTTCAGATCGCTCCCACGGAAGGGACGATTCCGGGAGTGCAGCGCTACCTGCGAGGAAGCAATGTATTGCAGACCAGGTTTACAAGTACGGTTGGAGAAATTATCCTCACCGACTTTATGCCGGTTGAGACCCTTAGTGCCTGGCAGTATCGCGAATTGAACAACAATACGTGGACGCGTGAAGATGGTTCCTGCCATTGCCTCGTGCGCATCGTTGAATGCACACATGGCGAACTGCCCATCACCATGACCCTCAAAGCCAGCCCGGATTATGCAGCCGCGCCCGGCGAGGTTTCACTTATTCCGGGTGGGATGGGCGCCGTCATTTCCGGCGGCAAGCAGCACGTTGGCCTGGGAGTCGTTGGCGCGTATCGTTTGCCATCGTTCTCTATGTCTGTTCGACAAGATGACGGCGAAATGCATCCCTCTGTGATTGTGCAGGCCACATTACAAGAGGGTGAACGCCTGTTGTTTGCCGTGGGCATGGGGCGCAACGCCAGGGCTGCGCGCCACCTGGCAGAGGAAGAACTGCACCTGCGCAACTTCGATTGGGAACTGGCGCACACGCTGCATTGCTGGCGTACCTGGGTGGAGAGCTGTTCCTATCGAGGCCCATACCAGGACCTGGTCCAGCGCAGCGCGCTCGTTCTCAAAATGATGACCTATGCTCCAACAGGCGCGATTGTGGCTGCCCCTACCACCTCTTTACCGGAGGGTCTGGGCGGTGTACGCAACTGGGACTATCGCTTCACCTGGCTGCGTGATGCCACCTTCACGCTGTACGCGCTGAATGTGCTGGGCTTCACGGAGGAAGCGCATGCCTTTACACACTGGCTGCGCCGCCTGTCTTACTCTAATGGCGAAGACCTGCAAATCATGTACGGCATCCGGGGGGAGCGAGAATTGATCGAGCGCGAACTCTCCCATTTGAGTGGATATTGCGACTCCAGTCCCGTGCGCATTGGCAACGAAGCTGCCGGGCAGAAGCAGATGGATGTCTTCGGAGAAGTGCTGGATTGCATTCACCTGTTCCGGCGCCAGGGAGGCTTTGAGCGCTACGGCGAAAAGCTAGATGGCCATTTGTGGGCCATGATGCGCCTGTTGGTCGAGCATGTCTGCGCGCACTGGCACGAACCCGATAGCGGCATCTGGGAAGTCCGCGGTGGCCTTCAGCACTTCGTCTATTCCAAAGTCATGTGCTGGGTGGCGCTGGATCGCGGCATTCGAGCGGCGGAGCAATTACGCCTCGAGGCTGATGTCCCGCGCTGGCGGCAGGTGCGCGACCAGATTCGCACGGACATCCTGACGCATGGCTACAATACGCAGGTTGGCGCCTTTACGCAATCATATGCGAGTACGACGCTGGATGCATCGAATTTGCTGTTACCCCTCGTGGGTTTTATCGCTCCCGATGATCCGCGCATGCGCTCAACCGTTGATCGCATCATGGAGCGCTTGACCGATGAACAGGGCTTTGTCTACCGCTATCATGCCGAAGTGACCGACGACGGCCTGACCGGCGATGAGGGCACGTTTACCATCTGCACCTTCTGGCTGGTGGATAACCTGGCCATGCAGGGTCGTGTCGCGGAGGCTCGTTCGCTCTTTGAGCGCTTGTTGAGCTATGCTAGTCATCTTGGGCTGTTCTCGGAAGAGATCGATACCTCCAGCAATACCGCGTTAGGCAATTACCCGCAGGCCTATACGCATATCGCCTTGATTAACAGTGCCTATAATCTGAAGAGGGCCGAAATGCGTATGGCTGAGCATCACACCGATCCCCTTATTGCCGCCATTCGGCTGCAAAAGCAAGGGCAGGTCGGCAGATAAGCATACCCGGTAATACAGAGACGGCGAACATGCATGTTCGCCGTCGTTTGACATGCTGAAAAGTTAACCTGAGCTGCCTCTGCCGCTCAAGCATTCCCCTACCTGGGAAACCCTATGTGCACAGCGCCATATGGTACAATAGGATGAGAGTGGCCAGTCCACCGACCAGTGCATGAGTAAGGAGCAGAGACCATGGTAGCGACAGAGCGCGAGTGAACGATATCTACATGACCGTCGAGCAATACCTCACACTGGATGAGGCGACGGACGCCAAGTATGAATACGATAATGGTTACGTGTTCATGTTGCGACCACCATCCTCCGCATATGACGAGAATGCTATCCTTGACATGGCTGGTGGTAGTGTTGCCCATGGGGCCATCTGCGCCCAACTCGTCTATCTCCTCGTTGGTGCACTCAGGGGCAAGTCGTGCCGTGCCTACACCAGCGATACGCGTATGAAGCTGGCCGAGCGCCAGTATTTCTATCCCGATATCACCGTGGCCTGTGGGCAAGAGACAGGGTCCATGTTGCAGAATCCCACCGTGGTGATTGAAGTCCTCTCCCCGACGACTGAGAAGCGTGACCGTGGAGCAAAATTCCAAACCTATAAAGCGCTGCCGACCGTGCAGGAATACGTGCTCATTGGCAGCGAATACCAGACCATTGAGGTTCACCGGCGCGAGGGCACCTTCTGGAGACAGTACCACTATCGCACGGGCGACCTGGTCGAACTCACCAGCATCGGCGTCCGTTTCCCCTTCGACGAGGTGTATGACGGAATAGAGTTGTAGTCTCTCTCGTGCTCCCAGATGCCCCTGGTTCCCGTAGTGTCCCAGCGTCACGCTGGGCCAACCATTACGAAACCACGATCGATGCCTTCTAGCGGCAGCCCAACGAAATTGGCTCTCTATGCACTTCGTATTTAGACTATTGGCAACTATGCGATAATGGCGAAAGACATGTAGAAAAATATGTAGTAAGGAACAGCCAGTGTCAATAGAGATTCATTATCCAACTGCCAGCCTCAAACCGCATCGAGACGAGAGCCTGCAAAGCGGGCACCTCTGGATTTTTTCGGGAGCGCTGCAACAGCAGCCGCGCTGGATAGAGCCGGGGGGACTGGTCGATGTCAAATCGGCGACGGGGCAGTTTGTGGCGCGCGGCTACTACAATCCGGAGACCGATATCGCCATACGCATCCTGACGCGTGACATCTCCGAAGCCATCGACCTCGACTTTTTGCGGGGGCGTATTCGCAGCGCGGTGGAGCTGCGGCAGGTATTTGACCCGGACAAAACGAATACCTACCGGCTGATCAACGCCGAGGGTGACCGCCTGCCCGGCCTGATTGTAGACCGCTTCGCCGAGATTCTGGTTGTTCAGATACACACGTTGGGCATGGATCGCCTGCGCCCGCTGATAGTCGAGGCGCTTATGCATGAAACTGGGGCGCACGGCATATTGTTACGCAACGACAGCCAGTCGCGCCGCCGCGAGGGTTTAGAGGTTGAGGAGCCGCGCGTCGTCGCGGGCGGCGTTCCTACGCGGGTCGCGGTACGCGAAAATGGCGCGCTATTTCTTATTGACCCCTGGGAGGGGCAGAAAACGGGCTTTTTTCTCGACCAGCGTGACAAACGCGAGGCGCTGCGCAAATACACGCGCGCCAAACACGTGTTGAACTGCTTCAGCTACACCGGCGCATTTTCGGTCTATGCCGCGTTGACCAGCAGCGAAACGCGTGTCACCAGCGTCGATATCTCCGAACCCGCGATAGAGATGGCGCGCGAGCAATTCCTTCTGAACGGCCTCGATCCCAACCAGCATCAATTTCTTATAGCCGACATGTTTGAGTATCTGGAAGAAGCGCAGAGCAATGGCGTTTTATTTGATGTAGTGGTGTTGGACCCGCCTGCCTTTGCCAAAAACCAGGGCGCGCGCGCTCAGGCCCTGAAAGCCTACCGCCGCCTGAACACACTCGGCATGCAGGTATTGCGGCCCGGCGGCATCCTGTTGACCTGTTCGTGTTCGGGTGTCATCGGCATGGATGATGTGCTGGGAACGTTATCCCAGGCGGCACAGCGCCTTTCCCGAACCGTGCAGGTGTTAGAGACATATACACATGGCGTCGACCATCCCATTCACCTGGCGATGCCGGAGACAGCGTATTTGAAAGCGGTGTTTTGCCGCGTGGGCTAGTTCCAGTCACGGGAAGGGAAAAATGAGCCGGCGGCAACTTTATTGGCGGCGCAATCGCTCTTCTACGAGAAGAATTCAGGGCAGTTTGAGAGGCAGCGTTCTTCTGCTCCTCTGCTTCCTTGCTGCATGTGCCGGTACAACGCACTCACCAACGAAACAGGGTACCCCAACAACAAAGCAGACGACCCCACCTGTAACGCAATCGTCACCAGCTACCTTTACAGTGGGCAGCAGCGCTACTCACCATTACGAATACGTCTTCCCAAATGGGGAAATGGATGTGTTCGACATGGATCAAGGACAGGCCCTGGTTCAAAAAATCAGTTTGCCGACGACCGCTGGTGTGAGAGGCGTCATCGCAAGTCCAGTCACCCATATGCTTTATGTCAGCTATGGAAGTGATAGCGGCGCGGGAGGCTCGCTGCTCAAATACGACCTGCTTGCTCAAAACATCGTCTGGCAAAAAACGTATGAGCATGGCGTTGATAGCATGGCCATCACTCCGGACGGCCAGACCATTTACATGCCCGATGGCGAGCTATCTGACGATGGGAAGTGGTATATCGTTGACGCGCATACCGGCAATGACGCCGGGTTTATCAATGCAGGCACAGGACCCCACAATACGTTGGTCAGCCTGGGTGGAAAGCACGTCTATTTGGGCGGCAGGTTTTCTCCATATCTAACGGTTGCTGATACCGCGACCCATCAGATCATTCAGAAAATTGGACCTCTTCGGGGCAATGGCGTCAGACCATTTACAATCAACGGACAGGAAACTCTCGCCTATATGAGTACGACTGGCTTCCTGGGCTTTCAGGTTGGGGATATTCAGACCGGGCAAATTCTCTATACCGTGCCCATTCAAGGGTTTTCCTGGGATGGAAGTGGACCTACCGATCCGAGCCATGGCCTTTCACTCTCTCCAGATGAGAAGGAACTCTATGTCATCGACTGGGCCAATAATTATGTGCACGTTTTTGATGTCTCCCAGGTTCCGGCTTCAGCGCCCAGGCAGGTTGCCGATATCCAGTTGACACGGTCGATGCACCACAACGAATCTCCCTGCGCCTATGATTGTCTGGCTGATGGCTGGCTCCAGCACAGTAGAGACGGGCGCTTTGTCTATGTAGGCGATGCAGGGGATGTGATCGACACCGCCTCGCGCAGGGTCGTAGCCAACCTGGACCCCCTCTACAACTCACGCAAGATGCTTGAAATTGACTGGCAGCATGGGATTCCTATCTACACCACTTCTCGGCAAGGGATGGGTTATGTGGCTGCTCCGGGGTGACCAGGCCAGGCTGCGAATACGCATCAACCGAAGAAAAGGTCATCACTGTCCGTAGGGGCGAGGGCGGCGGACGTGGGGTGGTGTGGGCCTTTATGGTCGCCCGCGTCCTGTTCCCCTGGCTCAAATGGAACGGGGAACACGATCACCCCCCACCCCCGGGCTACGGATCACCCCGCCTTCAGCCTGACCTCCCGGCTTAGGTTGATGCCTATTGGGTGAACAAGCTGGGTTGCGCGCCAGTGCTCATCGTCCGCTATGCCCCAGTCGTTTCCGGTGCATGCGGGCCGCTGGGAAGCAGCACACAAAAACGACTGCCCTGTCCGTTTATCCCTGAACTCTCCGCCCAGATGCGGCCCTCCATCGCCTCCACAAAGCGCTTGCTGATGTAGAGTCCCAGCCCGCTGCCGCCTACCGGGCCGAAAAGGTCACGCTTGAGGCGCGTGAACTGTTGAAAGAGCAGGGGCAATTCCTCGGGCGGGATGCCTGGTCCCGCATCTTGCACACTGATGCAGACGGACGGGGGAACATCCCGTTCGTCCCGGTCGAACATGGCTGCACTGACGACCACGGGAGCAGGTTTGGGGCAATACTTGAAGGCGTTGGAGAGGAGGTTCCCCAGTACCTGGCGCATGAGCTGCCCATTTGCCCAGACGGTCAATCCCTCAGGAATGTCTATGTGGAGACGATCCACCTGTCCCTCGCCGGGATCGAGGTGTGCGACCACGTCGCGCACCATAAAAGCGACGGCGATCTCCCCGCGTTGAGGCGGCGTCATCTGTTCCGTGATGGTCAGCGCATCGAGCACGCTGTTGACAAGTTGGAGGAGTTCTTCACCGCTTCTAATCGCCGTATTGAGAAACCGGGCCTGCGCGGCTGCGTCCAGGCGTCCCTGCTGCACCCGCATTAATTCGAGGAAGCCCAACAGGGACGTCAGAGGGGTACGCAGTTCGTGGTTCATATACAGGATGAATTGATCTTTGAGCTGGTTCAGCTGCCGTTGCAGCTCTGCTTGCCTACGGGCGGTGATATCTTCGATGAATGCGAGGAAGTAGAGGGGCCATCCCTCCTGGTTGCGCACCAGCGTCACGCTCAGGTTGACCCAGACGGGCGAGCCATCTTTTCGCAGGAAACGCAGCTCCTTGGCGTAGGTCTGCTGCTCACCGGTAATCAGGCTCTGCGCGTCGCTAAAGGCGACATGCGCAATGCCAACGGCTGCCTGCTCGAAGGTGAGACGAAAGCGCTCCTCGCTGGCGCGCAGCTCGTCTTCCAGACGTTGGTGTTCGGTAATGTCGACGCTCGTACCTATCCACTTGCCGGCTCGCCCACCAGGCCCGAATGTGGGCGGTTCCATTCCTTCTTGTTCGGTAGACACTGCGTTGACTCCCGTCGTGCTCACCTTAACTCAAAACTGCCTCCTTCGCACCGCCGCCTAACACAACTATTCTAATATTCTAACATAAGTACATAAGCTCTGGCAATTTCTTGCTCTTGGGCATAATGCCTCTCCTTTGTATGGGACTGTATCTTACTTTACAATGCGGAGTACCCACGCCGCAAATTTCTATGGTATACTAATTTCAACTTACTGCCTTCCTCTTTCAGCATATTCGGGAAATGTATCATGTCACAGACGATCGACCAAAGCCGGGCGCAACTGATCGCCGATCTACAGGAGCGGGCGGAAGCACTGGAGCAGCTCAACCGCATCGCCGCCGCGCTCACCTCCGAATTTGATTTGCAGCGTTTGTTGCAGATGATTACCGATGCAGCCCGCAAGGTAACAGCCGCCGAGTACGCCGCGTTTTTCCTCATTCCAGAGGTTGCGGGCAAAAATGGCAATGAACCCGACAATAAGGTCATCTTCAACCTGGCGGCTATCTCAGGCGCGACACCGGACATTGAAAGGCACTTCCGTCACCTTGGGCCGGTAGAGGGCATCGGTGTACTGGAACCGATATTTTGGGATGGCGCATCGATCGTAGTGGACGACGTGCTTTTGGACCCTCGCTATGTAGGTGTGCCGCGCGGGCATATTCCCGTGCGCAGCTTTCTTGGCGTGCAGCTGCGCACGCGCGAAGGCTCGATACTGGGAGCATTCCTGATAGGTGATACCCACCCCTCGCGTTTCAATACCCGGCACGTCGAGATGATCGAGGCGTTGGGCGCGCAGGCAGCGGTGGCCATTCACAACGCGCGATTGATCGCGCGCGAACGTAGCGCGATGGAGGAGCACGCGGCAAAGCTGGAACGGGAAGTGCGCGAACGCACGGCTGAACTGGAACGGCGTAACCAGGAGTTGAGCAAGTTTGCCACCGATTTACAGACCTTGCACCACGAACTGACCGAGGCGCAGAAACGGCAAATGCTCGTGGATGAGCGCAGCCGCATCGCCCAGGAACTACATGATCGCGTACAACAAACGCTCTTCACCATTGGTCTGAAAGCCGATTGGACCATGGAGCAAATGCCGTCCCATTCATCGTTGACTCGTCCACTGCGCACCATCAAGCAGCTGGCATCGCTGGGCACGGCGCAGGTGCGCGATGCCATCTTTGCGCTCTCTTCCGATGAGCTGCTCGAAGGTGGCCTGGTGAGCATGTTGTACACGTTGATACAAAATCTGCGCGAGTCGTCAACGATTGAAGTTGACCTCGTCGTGGCCGAATGGGCCGTTCCCCTGCCATCACATATCGAGAAGACGCTTTTCACCATTGCCCAGGAGGCGCTTTCCAACGCCCGTCGCCATGCCCAGGCCACGATCGTCATCCTGACCATACAGGTGAATAGCGAGCAGGCTGTACTGGTGGTGCAGGACAATGGCGTTGGCCTTACCCCGCAGGTGTTTCAAAGTTATCGCAATAATACAGTGCATCTTGGACTCAAGGGCATGCATCATTACATCGAAGAGCTTGGCGGACAGTTCCTGCTTACTAATGGTGAAGAGGGCGGCCTGATCGTGAAGGCAGTGGTTCCCTTATGATTCGCTTGCTGATCATCGATGACCACGAGATGGTGCGCGAAGGATTGAAGGCGATTCTGACGACAGAGTCGGATTTTAGCATTGTGGGAGATGCGGCGAATGCTGAGCAGGCCTTTGAACTAATCGAACGCCTGCGCCCGGACGTGATTTTGCTCGACATCCGCCTGCCGGGAACAAGCGGCATCGATGTCTGCCGTACCGTGACCGAACGTTACCCTGAGATAGCAGTCATCATTTTGACCACCTTCACCGACGAATCGCTGGTAGCGCAGTGTATCCAGGCTGGTGCGCGCGGTTTTATCGTCAAAGATATCGAACGTTTTGACCTCAAACGCTCTATTCGCGCCGTCGCCCGCGGAGAGGCGGCTATCGACTCCAAGGCCGCTGTAGCCGTCCTGGCCCAGTTGCGCCGCGCTTCCCACGTGAGCAATGAACCAACCCCTGAATCACTCAGTTCGCAGCAAATCGTGATCCTGCGCCTGGTCGCCCAGGGACTTTCGAGCCGCGAGATCGCTACCCAGCTCTATTTAAGTGAAAATACCGTCAAGGGTTACGTGCAGGAAATTTTGCATCGCCTCGGTGTAAAAAATCGCACCGAGGCCGTGATGGTTGCGGTAAAGCAGGGATGGCTCTGATAAACTCACCATCGCATTCGCCAGCAGAGTCTTGAAACTCTGAAAGCTACTCATCCGTGTGGCATAGTGGGATATTCAGAATTGTAGAATGTCGCATAGTAGAGGTATTTTGGTGTACTTCGATCATTGGGTGTTTGAGACCCCGAGGGAGGTTCCAGTGAAAAGATACAAGCGACTCTATAGCTTTCTTCCGGTGGTCATGTTCCTACTGTTGATAAGCGCCTGTGGTACACCAATAGGGACTGGCAGTTCGCTAACACCCGTGCAGGTGCTACAAAATAGTTCGCATGCGATGAGACAACTCAAGTCGGCACACTTTGCCTTGAACGTGACCAGCAATCTGCTGACCAATGCTGCTGGCATACTATCGGCCACTCCGGCAGCAGGCCAGGTAAACGTCACCATAATGGGCAGCGGTGACGAAAATCTACCTGATCAGCAATCCCTCAAGATCACCATTGGTCAGAACGTCATCGGGCGGAATATCAATCTCTCCGAGATTCTGCTGAAGAATAAAGTCTACATCCAGAATCCCCTGGGTCAGTGGTATGTGCTGGACAAGACTGCATTGGAGAAGGCCATCGGGAATTCTTTTGCCGGGATCAATATAGACCCGCTTGGTTTATTGGACCTCCTTCAGAATGCCAATCTTATCGACCACGGTACAGAGTCCTTAAATGGGCAACAGTTGCGTCACATTTCCGCAGACCTTGATAAAGTGGGGCTGAAGCTGCTACTCACCACCAATTCGCAACTGAGCAAACTGTTTGGAAAGCAGAACATTAATAATGCGATCGACCACGCGAAAACATTTCAGGCAAGTATCGACCTTTGGATAGACGAGACCAATTTCTACATCCATCGCGCGGAACTGAAGTTTGACTTAACTGAAGATTTGAGTTCGCTGGGTAACCAGGTAACACCGACACCCAGCCTCATTTCCAGCCTGACGACCCATTTCGATTCCATTACCGATCTCAGCAACTTCAACCAACCGGTGACGATTACGCCTCCGGCTAATGCTATTCCCACAGACAATCCTATCAACATCTTTGGTCTCGGTAGATAGCAACTGAACCGGTAGTGCAACAAACATTGATCTGAAAAGTGTAGGCGTCACTTAGTTTTCGCAAGGTAACAATATGTCGCTCGTGGGACAGCAACTTGGCCGGTATCGCCTCATCCGTATGATCGGTAGTGGCGGCATGGGTGAGGTGTACCTTGCAGAAGATACAAACATAGACCGCCAGGTAGCCATCAAGCTTTTTCGTAATGAAGGCGCCCGTTATTCAGGTATCGAAGGAGCCAAAAGAGCGGCTCGTCTCTTCCGGCGAGAGATGAAAGCCATCGCTATGCTCGATCACCCCCACATTTTGCCTCTATACGACTATGGCGAGGACAGTGTGAATGGGCTCTTGCTCATCTATATGGTTATGTCCTTTCGCAAAGATGGTTCCCTTGCAACCTGGCTACGCCACCACACTCCCAAACTCCTGACGCCAGAGCATGTAGAACACTTTTTACAGCAGGCTGCTGATGCTTTGCAGCATGCGCATGATCATCAAATTATTCACCGTGATGTCAAGCTCTCCAACTTCCTCATACGTGTCGGAAAGGAGCAGCCCGATCATCCTGATCTACTGCTGGCTGATTTTGGCATAGCGAAATTAAAAACTGCTCTCCCTAGCGTGAGTAGTGCTATTCGCGGCACGCCGACCTATATGGCGCCTGAACAGTGGAAAGGCCAGGCCGTCACTGCAACCGATCAGTATGCGCTTGCCGTCATGGTCT
>WNGG01015067.1_pt1 | contig 11283 bp, 8 predicted proteins | sample 5400661 | NCBI WGS metagenome assembly WNGG01 (sample SAMN13153372, study PRJNA577476) | soil metagenome | isolation source: 100 cm soil or saprolite under Garry oak tree replicate 1 | place: USA:California | collected 2016-06-15 | reverse complement strand
TCGGCCCGTTCCTTGCTCTGGTCGATGATCCCGTAGACCCAGGTGCCGAACGCGATGCTGAACACCGTGGTCAGAGCCGCGACCGCGATCGGGGTTGCCAGATCGGCCCCGCTGGCTCCCTTGGCCAGCGCGGTCAGCACCGCGGTCGCGTTCATGAGCACCACGGCCACCACAGCGAGCCGGTAGCCCACCGCCATGAAGGCCTGCGGCCCGAGCGCGAGGAGGATGAATGTCACGCTCCCTGGGTTGGCGCCGGCCTCGGCGACCGCGAGCAGCGCGACCAGCCCGGCCAGGTAGATCGCGCCGGGCCAGATCCTCTCCCCTGGACCGTAGATGGCGCGGCGGCCGAGCAGCACGTACCACGGCACCATCGCGACCAGGGCGGCGCTCGCGAGCAGCCGCTCCTGACCGGTCGGAGGCCCGGCCACCTGGATCAGGCCCAGGGTGCCGGCCAGGATGACGGCGAAGTAGGTGTCCCACCGTCGCTCGCCGCCGTCCCAGGCATGGCGGACAGCCGGCTCAGGGTTCATCGATCACCCTGCCGGTGCCACCGGAAGGTGCGCACGCATACCACCAAGCTTGCGACGAGCCAGATGCCGAGCACCAGTGCGATCTTGCCGTGTTCCCAGCTGTGGGCCGGCTCGGCGACCAGCAGCCGGTCAGGCAGGAACGCCGACCGCAGGCCCTGGCAGATCCACTTGAGCGGGAAGATCGCCGCGATGTGCTGCAGTCCGGCCGGCAGCCTGGAGAAGACGAAGTAGACACCTGAGATGAACGACAGCACCAGGTAGGGAAGGTTCATCGTGGCGAACGCGCTGCGGGTGGAGCGGACCAGGACGCCGACGGCGATGCCGAGCATGGAGCACGTGGCGCTGCCCAGCACGAGCACCCAGGCCAGGGTGAGCCAGCGGCCTGGCGTGGACGGCAGGTGCAGTCCGAGGAACCCGACGCCGACCGCGAGCAGCGCGGCCACCTCGAGCGCCGCGGTGACGAAGGCCAGGATCGCCTTGCCCGCGAAGTACGCCGCCGGCTGCAGCGGCGTGCCTGCCAGCCTGATCAGGGCGCCGTCGTCGCGGTCCGCGGCGATGCTGACGCCGACGCCGACGAAGGTCGCGGACATCAGGCCGCTGGCGATGATGCCGGCGATGAAGTACTGCCGGAAGCTGACGCCCGAGTTGCCGACCTCACCGTGGAAGATCTGGCCGAATAGCAGCAGCAAGATGATCGGCAGCGAGAACGTGAAGATAACGTTCTCGCGCTGCCTGGCGAACTGCTTGATCTCGACGACACCGCGAACGAGGCTGACCCGGCCGATACCGGGCAGCCTGCGGCCGGCGGCGGTGCGGCCCGGCGCGAGCCTGGCCGGCTGTCCAGGCTGCGACGTGGCGATCATCGTTCTGCTCCGTTCTCGCTCGCTCCGATGAGCTCGAGGTATCTGTCTTCGAGCGACGGCCTGGTCACGGTCAGGCCGGGGATCTCGGTGCCGGCTTCCCGCGCCAGCGCCAGCACGCACTGCGTCGGCGTCGCCGTCCGCACCGACCTCATGCCATCGGCGGCCCGCCAGCTGACCGTCGAGGTGGCGTCGGTGCCGCCGGTGCCGCCGGCGGCGTTGGTGCTGTCGGCGTCGTTGGTGCTGTCGGCGTCGGTGCGGCCCAGGTCCGCCGGCGTCCCTACCGCCACCATCCGCCCGCCCGCGAGCACCCCGACCCGGCTGGCCAACGTCGCCGCCTCGTCCAGGTAGTGCGTGGTGAGCAGGATCGTGGTGCCGTCATCGGCCAGGCCAGCGATCAGGTCCCAGAACCTGCGACGGGCCTGCGGGTCGAACCCGGTCGTCGGCTCGTCGAGGAAGAGCAGCTCGGGACGCCCGACGATGCCGACCGCGACGTCGACCCGGCGGAGCTGCCCGCCGGACAAGCGCCGGAGCCTGGTTCCTGCCTGCTTGCTGAGGCCGACCGCGTCGAGCACCTTGTCGGTCTCGCGCGGGTCGGGGAAGTAGGCGCCGAAGTGGCTCACCATCTCGCGCACGGTCAGCTCGCCGGTCCTCGTCTGGGTCTGCGGCACCACGCCGATCCGGGCCCGCCAGGCCCGGTCCGCCCGTGCCGGGTCGGCGCCGAGGACGCTGACCTCGCCTGCGTCCCTGCGCCGGTGGCCTTCGAGGATCTCGATGGTCGTGGTCTTGCCCGCGCCGTTCGGCCCGAGCAGGGCGAAGATCTCGCCGCGCTCGATGTCCAGGTCGATCCCCGCGACCGCGGTCGCGCCCTGGTACTGCTTGCGCAGCCCGCGGACCCGGATGGCGCACTGCGCCGCCTCGCTGGGTGCTGCCGCCCGGATGCTCGTTCCTGCCTGGCTGCTCGTTCCTGCCTGGCTAGTTGCGCGTGCCTGGCCGGTCGTTCCTGCCTGGCTGGTGGGTACTGCCATGTCTGCCATGGCACTCATCGTGCTGCTGACGACCCGGGCCGCGCGTCGCCCAGTTCGTCAGACGGCCGTCATCCGTTTGGCGGACACGGCCATCGGCAATCGGGTCGCGACACACATGATGGTTCCGACGGACCCCTCAACCGGCAGGGGCAGAAAAGGCCGAAAGCAAGCGTTGATCCGCTCATGCCGCCTGCTTGGCCTGACGAGCCCTAAGCAGGTACTCCATTGCGGCCACTAGGATCTTAGGGTCATCCTGAAGCTTGCCAATACCGATATTGCATGACGAGCACAGGAGGCCGCGGAATTCTCCAGTTCTGTGATCGTGATCTATGCACAGGCGCGAAGTACGCCGGTCACCACCATCAGGTCGCCCGCCGCAGATGTCGCAGGAGCCGCTGTGTTCGCGGAAATGCGCGACAACCATACCCGGGTCAAGCCCTCGCCTCTTCGCGGCTTGCCGGATCTGGCCCTCCTGATACTTCTCAGGGTTCGCTGTCCGCCATTGCTGGGCAACAGCTTTCCTTTTTCCAGGGTCGCGAGTAACACGGACGTTCTCGCGCCGGCAAGGCTTGCAGTCGCACATATGACCTTGAACGCCCTCGGGCCAGCGTATCGAATTCGCTCCACGGCTTGTAGATCCCGCAGGTAATGCACTCACGGCCGTCCCGATCGATGCGGCCAACCCGGCGTTGGTGACCTCTGAGGAAGCGAACGGGCTTGCCCTTCATGAGTCCTCGGCGGGTCTCCTTGGCGAGCGGAACTGGCTCACCGCAGCCGCACTGGCAAAGGCCGCGTCGGTCAGGTGCATACTCGGCTACATGTTGACCTTGGAGATCGTCACACACTGGCTCACTCATACCTAACCTTCTAAATCTCCAAGCTGGTTCGGTTACAGGACAGCTAGTCTACTGTGAGGAATTCTGGTCGCTCTGGATTGACACGCGCACTCCTTTTGGCAATTACGCCAGCGGGTACCGCTGACCGTGAGTCTTTCGATTAACGGTACTGAATCTCGTGGGCGTGTCCATGTCTGCGCGCTCTGCGAGTGCTCGGCGCGCGCAGGCTTCCTCAGGCAGCATGTCAGGTCGACGGCCAGCCAAGTAGATCTACGAACCTTCGAGTCTCTTATTCTCGACTCAAGCGAGTTAGGCCGCGGTCGCCCAATTCTACAAGGAATCGGCCGCCAGGGGTATCGAATGCAATTCGGTGCCCGACAGAGATCTCCTCAATCTCGACAATTTGAATATCAGTCGCGTCAATATTAATATCGTCGGCCAACAGAGCACGTGCAGATTCAGCCTGTGCTTGACCATCGATTTCACGTGGCGTCCCGTGATGCACCATGCGGCGTACTACCATTTCCGCTAGCGCCGCTAGACCTGCAACTCCTGAGATCACTGCTGGAATATCGACAATCAGATTCGCACCTGACCCCGATGCGCCCCAACTCGTCTCAGTGACCGTCTTGCTGATGCGTCTTGATCCACCCTGCAGGAAAGTAACGATCTCAGTTGCCAGTTCGTCAAGGTCAAGCACTCCACCAACGTTAATTTCGAGGAATTGCTCCTCGACGAAATTCTCCGGTAGTGGATACCCGGCGTAAGCGCGGAGTCGTATCGTCAATGTATTGAGGTACTTTCTCCCATAGCTCCGTCCGGTTGGGTAGCAGTTTGCGATCCAATTCTCGGCCTGCGAGGAGGCTCCCGCAAGTGCGCTGTGCAGGTGAATCCCGGGCACGCCGTCTGTCACAGATAGGTCTCCGGGGTCGATGTCATCCAGGAGGATGAGTCACGATCTACCCCGCGGGATGACGTCACGGCGGAAACCCGCGGTTAACCTGGTGCCGTGCCCGCGCTTTACGCCTGGTTGCGCCGTCACCCGAGGCTGGTGGACGGCGTGCTCGCGTTCGCCCTGGGTTTCAGTGGCGTCGTCGAAGCGCTCAGCTTGCACCGGTACCTGCTGATCCCGATCACGCTCGCGCTGACGGTGCCGGTGGTGTTCCGGCGGAAGCATCCGGTCGGCGCGTTCGCCGCCGTCATCGTGGTGGGCGCGGTTCAGGTCATAGTTGGCCTGCGTCCGGCGCCAGCCGACCTGAGCATCCTGGTGATGCTCTATACCCTCGCCGCCTATACCACCAGGCGGCTGTCGGTCACCGGGCTCGGCGTCTGCCTGATCGGCTCGGCCGCGGAGCTGGCCAGGATCTACTCGAAGGCGATCTGGTCGCACGTGCCCAACTGGCTGCTGATGGGCGCGATCTTGTTTGCCGGGCCGTCGCTGATCGCATGGACGCTGGGCGACTCGATGCGGTACCGGCGCGCGTACTACGGCAGCCTGGAGGAGCGCGCGGCCCGGCTGGAGCGGGACAGGGACGCACAGGCCAGGATCGCCGCGGCCGCCGAGCGGGCCCGCATCGCACGCGAACTGCACGACGTGGTGGCGCACAACGTCAGCGTGATGGTCCTACAGGCCGACGGCGCCAGGTACGCGCTCGGGTCCGATCCGGCCAAGGCTCGCGATGCGCTGGCGGCCATCTCCGCGACCGGCCGCCAGGCCCTCGCCGAAATGCGCGCCCTGCTCGGCGTGCTGCGAAAGAGCGACGACGCGCCGCCGGGAAGTCCGCCGGTCCTGCCAGCGGCGGCGGAAGTCGATCATCAGGCCTGGTCCGAGCCAGCCGGTCCCGGCGCGACCGCCGAACCGGCGTCGCTCACGCCAATGCCCGGCATCGAGCAGCTGGATGACCTGCTCGACCAGACCAGGGCGGCCGGCCTCGCCGTGTCCTGCACGGTCGAAGGCGAGCCGCGCCCGCTCGCTGGCGGCACGGCGCTGGCTGCCTACCGCATCGTCCAGGAATCGCTCACCAACACCCGCAAACACGCCGGGCCGCTGGCGCGGGCCAGCGTCCTGATGCGCTACTCCCCTGACGCCGTCGAGCTCGTCATCACCGACGACGGCCTCGGCGGCGCGGCCCCCTGCTACGGCGCTGGCCACGGCCTGACCGGCATGCGCGAGCGCGCCGCCATGTACGGCGGGTCGGTGCGAGCCGAGCCTGTACCCGCCGGCGGGTTCCGTGTCACCGCGCGGCTGCCGGTCGCGCCGGCCCAGGCCGGTGCCGCGTGAGCATCAGGATTCTCCTGGTCGACGACCAGGAACTGGTGCGCACCGGTTTCCGGATGGTCCTCGACGCGCAGCCCGACATGACCGTCATCGGCGAGGCCGGCGACGGCCTGACCGCTGTGGCGATGCTCGCAGAGAAGCAGGCCGACGTCGCCGTGATGGACGTCAGGATGCCGAAGCTCGACGGTATCGAGGCGACGCGGCGGATCTGTCAGGCGGGCGACCGGCCGCGGGTGCTCATGCTGACCACCTTCGACCTGGACGAGTACGCCTTCGCCGCGCTCAAGGCGGGGGCCAGCGGCTTCCTCCTGAAAGACGTGCCGCCCGAAGAGCTTCTATTCGGGATCCGGGCCGTGCATTCCGGTGACGCGGTCGTGGCACCGTCCACGACCAGGCGCCTGATCGACCGGTTCGCGCCCATGCTCCCGGCCGGGGCGGACCAGGAGCCTCCGGACCTGGCCGGGCTGACCAGCCGGGAGCGCGAGGTCCTGACCCTGATCGCGCAGGGCCTCAGCAACACCGAGATCGCCGCGCGTCTCTTCGTCTCCGAGGCCACGGTCAAGACGCACGTCGGCCGGGTACTCGCCAAGCTCGGCCTGCGCGACCGGGTACAGGCCGTCGTGTTCGCCTATGAAACAGGCCTGGTCAAAGCCCGCCATCGCCCCTAGACCTCGCTTGCTCGCCATCCCGGGCCAGGGCGCAATCCGCGCCGCCGACGCGCCACGGGGCAGCGTCGCTCGGCCGGCCGGGTCGCGCTGACCCGCCAGGGGCAGCGTCGCTCGGCCGGGCCGGGTCACGCTGATCCCGCCAGGGGGCAGCGTCGCTCGCGCCGGGCCGGGTCACCCTGACCCCGCCAGGGGGCAGCGTCGCCTTGGCCGCGCGAGTCGCCCGCGCCAGGGGCAGTGTCGCCCGAGCTGCAACGGGCCGGGCCGGCGGACACCCGTCACTCCGCCGTACGGCCAGGCAGCCGCCTTAGGACGCCCCCGCCGCTCGCTGCGCTTGACATATCTTCCCTTTGCAAACTATAGTTTGCTCAGAACCTAAGAGGAGGATCTCCAATGATCGACACCCGCGCCAAGGGGCAGGAGCTCCAGGAGCAGATCCTGGCAGCCGCCCGCAAGGGTCAGCAGAGGGTGACCAGCACGGTTAAGAATGTGACGGCCACGGCTCAGATGATCCGGCCGCAGCTCCCGAGCATGCCCGCCATGAACGGGATCAAGCTTCCGAGCGCCGAGCAACTCACGCAGCTCAGGGACAAGCAGCTCAGCCAGCTGCGCGAGATCGCTCCCGGCTTGATCGCCAGGATCCCGAGCACCGACCAGCTCGCCGCGATGACCGAGAAGCAGCTGACGCAGCTCCGCGAGAAGGCACCCGGCCTGATCGCCAGGCTCTCGAACCCGGACTATCTGCGGGCCGGAGCGCACGAGGTCGCCGACCAGGTGCGCACGGTCCAGCGCCAGGTCGCCGACGTGCAGCGGCAGGTCGTCGACCAGGTCCGCACCGCCGCCAGCCCGCTGGCGCAGCAGGCCGCCGCGGCCTTCGCGCAGGCCACCGGCGCCAAGCTCAAGAGCGACCAGTCCGCGGCAGTGACCCAGAACGGCACCGCTGCCGACCACACCGCGAAGGCGTCGCCCGCCACCTCGACGGCGACCACGTCGATCCGCGAAGCCGAATCCTCGGACGAGGCGCGGCCAGCCGCCAAGGCTCCGTCGGCGGCAAGGACGCGGTCGACCGCCAAGACCGGCTCGGCCAAGACCGGCGCGGCCGAGACCGGCGCGGCCAAGCCCAGCGCCGCCAAGTCCGGCTCGGTCGGCAAGCCAAGCACGGCCAAGCCAAGCACGGCCAAGCCAAGCACGGCGAAGTCGAACTCGGCGAAGACCGGCGCGGCCAAGACCGGCCCGCGGCACAGCACGGCCAAGAAGGCCAAGCCTGACACCAAGTAGCCGGCACCACCCAAGGTGTGGCGAATGACCGGGGCGCGGCGGACGGCACTGACCGTCGGCCGCGCCTCGTTCGCTTACCGGTCCCTATGCTCCTTAACTAGCCGACACTGCGATGAGGAACGACATGACCGAACCCTGGGACTCGCAGATGGAGGCGCTCGGCGACTTCATCCGCCGGCAGCGCAAGCTGGCCAACCTGTCCCTGCGCCAGCTGGCCGAGAAGACCAGGCTGTCGAACCCCTACCTGAGCCAGATCGAGCGCGGGCTGCACCAGCCGTCGATGCGCGTCATCAAGGTGATCTCAGAGGCGCTCAATGTCTCGGCGGAAACGCTGCTGACCCACGCTGGCCTGCTGCATAACAGCGACGGCGCAACGGGAAAGTCTCCGAAGGTGCCGGCCGTCGAGCAGGCGATCGAGGCGGACACCCGCCTGTCCGATCAGCAGAAAGCCGCATTGATCTCGGTGTACCGCAGCATGTCAGGGGCCGGCTAATGCGAAAACCGCTTAGCATACCCGTGAATTTGAGAATAGCTAATACATCCGACTTTTCGGTGCGAACATCACAGAACGACGGCCAGCATGGCGGCGCGAGCATTACGATACATGAGCGTGACTGATCGTAGCCCGGAGGCCGCTGCCGCAGCGCCTCCCGAGCAGGCCGCCCGGCGCGGCCCAACCAAGTGGCAACGGCAGCCCGAGCTTGCCGAGACGCGGCGCTGGCGGCCGGTCCCGCCGGGCCGGGCGGCACCGCAGCCTGCATCGGATCAGCGTCGCCTCCGACGCACCCGCTCTCGTGCTCGCCGTGCCGGGCTGGATTGACGACGCCGTTGAGCTCGCCAGGCACGTCGCGGAGACGGCCACGGAGTCCTGCCCCGGCGTCGACATCAGGGTCGGATTCATCAGCGGCAGTATGGAAACGCTGGCCGAGGCCCTGGTGGCAGACCCCGGCGAGGGACACGAGCGCTTCGAGAACGGACCGCAGTCTGTCGTCGTTCCGCTGCTCGCCGGACCGCACCCGGAGCTCGACCAGGCCATAGCCGCGGCGATGCGCTCCGCCCGGGCGCCGGTCATGCTGGCGACCCCGCTCGGCCCGCATCCGCTGCTGGCCGGCGCCCTGCACGACCGGCTGTACGAAGCCGGAGTCGCCAGGGCCAGCCGCGCCCGTGGCCTGAACATCTCCGCGGGGGCGACCGGCGTCATCGTGGTGGCCGACCGCGGGCCACAGGCGATCATCGACGCCGGAGTGACCACCGTCCTGCTCGCGTCGCGGCTGTCCATCCCGGCCGCGCCCGCCTCGCTCGGCGATCCCGCCAGCATCGATGCGGCTGTGCAGCGGCTGCGGGAAGCCGGCGCGACGCACCTGGCGATCGCGCCGTGCGTCATCGGCCCGGAGACCGACCCGGCCGAGTTCGCGGCGCTCAGCGCCGCCCTCAACGCGCCGTGCGCGGCCCCGCTCGGCGGGCATCCGGCGATCGCACAACTCGTCGCAGTCCGTTACGGTGAGGCGCTCGCGAGGATCGCTGTCGCCAGCCATTGACAGCCGGCACTCGTTTGCGCTGAGGTTCGTCATATGTGCCGCCCGGCCCCTCTGGCCGCGCCTGAGCAATCTCGACCGGAGCAGTCTCGACCTGAGCAGCCTCGACCGGGTCGGCCGATCCTTCGTTCTTCCAATGACGACACATGAGGTGGGCGGTATGAGCGAGTGGAACGCGATGACCTATGAGGGCAAGGACACCATTCTCAGGGTCGTACGCGAGCAGGCCGGGCAGATGTTCGCCCTCGCGGAGCAGCCCGACGCCTGGCAAAGCAAGACCGCGTGCGAGAACTGGGAGGTCAGGGACGTCATCGGCCACCTGGTGGACACGACGGAGGGCTATTTCAGGGCGTTCGACATCGCGCGCACAGGCGCCACCGCCGAGAACGCTTACGGCCTGCTCGGCATGCACGAGCGTGCGGGTGACTCCGCCCAGGCATTCAGGAACCTGTCCCAGGCCGAGATGATGACCAGGGTCCGCAAGGACCTCGACCAGATGATGGGCATACTCGAGCCGCTCGACGCGGAACAGTGGACGACCATGATCGTCCCGCACTTCTACATGGGCCCGGTGCCGGCCTTCATCTACGCGGCCGGCCAGCTGATGGACTACGGCGTCCACACCTGGGACATCCGCGAGGGCGAGGGCAAGGCGCACGCGCTTCCCGCCGAGGTCGCCGACCTGCTCGTCCCGTTCATGTTCATCATCTGGCAGGCCACGATGAAGCCAGACGCCGACCGGACCCCGTTCACGATCGGCATCAACATCACCACAGGCCAGAACGCGGGAACGACCAGGGTGACCGTGAACGAGGAAGGGCTGAGCTACGAGCCGGGGCCCGTCGACGACCTGCCCGCGGTGATCGAGTTCGACGCCGGCAGCATGGTGCTGGTCGCGTTCGGCCGGATCAGGGCCGGCACGGTCCGCGGCGACCAGGCGCTCGCCGACCGCTTCCTGAACCTCTTCCACTGGATCTGACCGGCCCGCAGCGCCCGGGCCGCCTCACCGAAGAACACCGATGGCCCACCGGGTGTCTAAGTTAGACACCCGGTGGGCCATCGGTGTTCAAATTTCGCGGGGCGGGGCGGGGCGGGCTGCGCGGGGTGGGGCGGGCTGCGCGGGGTCCGGCGGCGCGGGGGCGGCGGCGCTGGGCCGGCAGGCCGACGACGCGGGGCAGTGGCAGGCCGACGGCGGGTGGTTAGCCAGCGTCGGCGTCGAACTCGCCGGTCGGGTGGCCCGCCGGCAGGCGGTGCTTGGCGATCCGCGCGGTCGGCGTCCGCGGCAGCTCGTCGATCAGCTGCCAGAACCTCGGCACCTTGAAGGCTGACAGCCGCTCAGCGGCGAAGCCGCGCAGCTCGCGCAGGTCGACCGCGGCCCCGGGAACCGAGACCACGAACGCCTTGATCTCCTCCTCGGTCAGATCGGACGCGACCCCGACGACCGCGGATTCCAGCACGGCCGGGTGCGAGTCGAGGACCTCCTCGACCTCCAGCGGAGACAGGTTCTCCCCGCGACGGCGCAGGACCTCCTTGCGGCGGCCGACGAAGGTATAGGTCTCGTCCGCGTTGACGGTCACCAGGTCGCCGGTGTGCAGCCACCCGTCATCCGTCTTGACCGCGGCCGTCTCGGCTGCCATGTTCCAGTAACCGGGCGTGATCACGGGGTTGCGGAGCAGGATCTCGCCGGTCTCGCCCGGCCCAAGCGCTGCGCCGTCCGCCCCGGCGACGTCCTCGTCAGGGTCGGCGGCGACGACCTTCGCCTCGTTGATGGTCCCCAGATACGGATGCTGGCGCACGCTGCCGAGCGTGCCGTACGGCCGGGTGCCGTGCCGCCAGATCAGCCCGTACGGCGACTCGGACATGGCGTAGCCGACGACGATCCTGATCCCGAATCGCCGCTCGATCTGCTCGTGCCGTTCCCGGTCGGGAGCGGGCCCCGCGTAGCACAGCCGCAGCGGGTTGTCGGCGTCGTCGGGCCGCTCCGGCTGGCGCATCAGCATCTCGAGCATCGCACCGATCGCGTTGAACTCCGTCGCGCCGTGCCGCCGCGCACTGTCCAGGAACCCGCTCGCGGAGAACCGCGGCACGAGCACGAGGCCGGCCCCGCAGGCCAGCGAGCCGAGCACCGAGTAGATCGGCGCGTTGATGTGGAACAGCGGCAGCGACGTCATGAGCCGGTCGGCCGCGGTCAGCTCCATCCAGTACGGGAACCCCTCGGCCGCCATCGTGTACGCCAGGTGGGTCTGCATGACCAGCTTGGACCTGCCGGTCGT
>WNGG01026960.1_pt1 | contig 11284 bp, 12 predicted proteins | sample 5400661 | NCBI WGS metagenome assembly WNGG01 (sample SAMN13153372, study PRJNA577476) | soil metagenome | isolation source: 100 cm soil or saprolite under Garry oak tree replicate 1 | place: USA:California | collected 2016-06-15 | reverse complement strand
CCCGACTGCTGCGTCGTGGATCAGCGGGCCCGGCGCGGTGATGATCGCGAAGGCCGCGCCGGCGAGGATCGCGAACCGCCACGGCGGCACCACGCCGGTCTGCGGCCGCTCCGCCTTGCGGAGCGCAACCGGGATGAGCAGCAGCAGCGCCGGGGCGAGGGCCGCGAATCCCAGGGTGGAGTCGACCAGCCAGTGCATCACCGGGATCAGCGAGGGTCCAGCCTCGCCCAGGTAGATGGCGTGAAACCAGAACATCACCGCACCGCCGCCGTAGGTCAGCAACGCCGTGGTGCCCACCAGGGCGAACCAGGCGAGCGGGTCCCGGTAATAGTCGAGCACGTAAGCAATGGCCGCGGGCGGTTGGGGGATACCGCGACGCGGCCCCGTTTTGGACAACGCAGCCTCCGGGGGGATGAGGCAAGCGACGGGGGGACCACAGCCTTTCCCATGCCCCTTTCTAGGGGTTTGTGCGTGGCTGCAGTTTCACTTGCATGGCACTTGCACTCGGCGACGAACGGCGCAAGCCGTTCCTGTTCGGCACCTTCGGAGGCGTTGTGACTGGCGCGGACAGCATGCGCTTTGGGATTCTCGGCCCGCTCGCGGCCGAACGGGACGGCCGCCCGCTGGACGTCGGGCGCTACAAGCAGCGCGCGCTGCTGATCGCCCTGCTGGTCGAGGCCAACGACGTCGTCCCGGTCGACCGGCTGCTGGAGTGGCTGTGGCCGGGCGAGCATGCGCCGGCCGCTGCGGCGACCCTGCACAGCTACGTGTCGCGCCTGCGGCGGGTACTGGAGCCGGAGCGGGCGCCGCGGGCGGTGGCCAGCCTGCTGGTCACCCGCGCGCCCGGCTACCTGCTGCGGGTGGATCCCGAGCAGGTCGACGCCCTGCGTTTCGAGCGCCTCGCTGAGCAGGGCCAGCTTGCCCTCGAACGCGGCGACCCAGGCCAGGCGAGCGTGCTGCTGCGCGAGGCGCTGGGCCTTTGGCGGGGCAGGGCGCTCGCCGACGTGGTCTTCGAGGAGGCCGCGCGCTCAGCGGTCACGCGGCTGGAGACGCTGCGCCTTGGGGCGGTCGCCAACCGCATCGACGCGGACCTGGCGCTCGGCCGCCACCTGGAGGTGGTGGCCGAGCTGCAGCAGCTGGTCGGCGAGCAGCCGCTGCACGAGCGCTTCCGCGCCCAGCTGATGCTGGCGCTGTACCGGTCGGGCCAGCAGGCAGAGGCGCTCGAACAGTACCGCCAGGGCCGCGAGGTGCTCGCTGGCGAGTTCGGCCTGGAGCCCGGCCCGGCGCTGCAGCGGCTGGAGATGAAGATCCTCGCGCAGCGACCCGAGCTCGACTGGCGCTTCCAGCAGCCCCCCGCAGCGCCGCGGTCCTCGGAAGGAGCTGGGGGGGTGGCGGGCGCCCCGCCGCTGGTCGGGCGCGAGGCCGAGCTGGCAGCGATCGACGGCGCGCTCACCGCCGCGCAGGGCGGGCAGGGGCGGGTGCTGCTGGTCACCGGCGAGCCGGGCAGTGGGCGCACCAGACTGCTCGAGGAGCTGGCCAGGCGCGCGGCGGCCAGCGGCTTCGAGGTCGCTCAGGGGCAATGCTACGAGGGCGACGGCGCCCCGGCCTTCTGGCCCTGGTCGCAGATCCTGCGGGAGGTGGTCCGGGCCGCCAGTGACGCGGAGCTGGCGGATGCCGCTGGCCTGGAGGCTCGGCAGGTGGCGCGCCTGGTCCCGGACTTGGCGGTGCGCCTGCCGGGCACGGTCGCGCTCGGCCCGCCCTCAAACCGCGACCCAGACCGCTTCCGCCTCTATGACGCGGTCAGCGTGTTCCTCACCCGCCTCTCCGCCCGCCTGCCGTTGGTGCTGCTGCTCGACGACCTGCACCGGGCCGACACCGCCTCGCTGCGGCTGCTCCTCATGCTCGCCAAGGAGGCCAGGCGAGCGCGCCTGCTGATCGCGGCGGCCTACCACGAGACTGAGGCCCGCGGCTCGCGGTCGCTGGCCGAGGTCCTGGCCGGGCTGGCCCGCGAGCCGGGCGTCGAGCGGCTGGCCCTGCACGGGCTCGACCTGCCCGCAGTCGCCGCCTACCTGGCCGGCGCCCTTGGCCAGCCCCTGGCGGAGGTGGAGGAGCTGGCCCGCCAGGTGCACCGGCGCAGCGGCGGTAACCCCTTCTTCGTGGCGGAGCTGGTGCGGCTGCTGGCCGAAGGGCCGGGCGGCCCGGTGTCGTCGTCGGTCCCGAGGGCGGTCAGCGACGTGATCCGCCGCCGCGTCCAGCACCTCCCAGCCGCCGCCGACGAGGTCCTCGCCGCCGCCGCGGTCGCTAGCCACGGCGTCGGCAGCCAGGGCCAGGGCGGCGCCGGTTTCGAGTTCACCGTCGGGCTGGTGCAGGGCTGCTGCCAGCTCCCCGGCGAGCAGGTGATCGAGGTGCTCGACGCGGCCGCGGCCGCCGGCCTGCTCGACGAGGAGACCGGCGTCGCCGGCCGCTACCGCTTCACCCAGGAGCTGGTCAGGGAGACCCTCTACGAGCAGCTGCCCTCCGCGCTTCGCATGCGCCTGCACGCCTTGGTCGGCGAGTTGCTGGAGGAAGCCGCAATGGAGCCGGCCGAGCGCGAGCTACGGCTGGCCCACCACTTCTGCCTTGCCGCGCCCGTCGGCACCGCCGACAAGGCGGTCGCCCACACTCGCCAGGCGGCCTCCCAGGCCCTTGGTCGCCACGCCTACGCCGAGGCGGTCGCGCTGCTCGAACGCGCGGTCGAGGCGACCGAGGCGGCCGCCTTCGGCGACGACGACGCCTGCTGCGACCTGCTGGTGGACCTCGGCCATGCGCGCCAGCTCGCCGACGACGCCGAGGGCGCACGCGCGGCCCTGCGCGCCGCTGCGATCCTCGCCAGGCGCATCGGCGCGCTCGGCAAGCTCCCGCAGGCCGCGTTCGACTTCTGACGTCTGACACCAGTGCGCAAAGTCCCTGCTGACCCGAACACACTCCTGGGTCTGCTGGAACCGGCGCCCAGCCACGGCTATGAGCTGAAGCGCGAGTACGACGCCCGCTTCGGCCAGCACCGGCCGCTCGCCTTCGGGCAACTGCTGGTCGCTGGCTGCAGCCTCGCCATCGCCGTCAGCGCGGGCCTGATCGAGCGCAAGCGTCCCTTTGCCCTGCTGCGTCTGAGCGGCGTCCCGGTGTCGAGCCTCAACCGGGTCGTCCTCGCGGAAGCCGCCGCGCCGCTGCTGCTGGTCGCCGCCGCCAGCGCCGGCCTCGGCCTCGGCGTCGCCGCCCTGATCCTGAAGGTGGTCAGCGTCTCAGGGTGGCGTCCCCCCGCGGCCGGTTACTGGTATGCCCTGGCCGCCGGCATCTCCTTCGCCCTGCTCACCGTCGCCGCGACCCTGCCGCTGCTCAAGCGCGTCACCTCGCTTGAAACCGCCCGCTTCGAGTAGAAGGTCAAGGAAAGCAACCTCGCACTTGCGAGGTTTGAGAGTGGATCGCTTTGAAATGCGGCGATAAACCGCTAGCATCGGCCGCAGATGATGAACTATCGGATCGGCCAGGTCGCGGAGCTGCTCGGCGTCAGCGCCGACACCGTGCGCCGCTGGGCGGACGCCGGCCGGCTCGGGGCGCGGCGCACCGAAGGCGGCCAGCGCGTCATCGAAGGCGCCGCCCTGGCTGAATTCGTCACCGGGCTGCGGGAGTCGTCGGCGGCCGAGCGGGACGAGCTGGTGATGGCGCAGTCGGCCCGCAACCGCTTCGCCGGGATCGTCACCCGGGTGGTCAAAGACACCGTCATGGCCCAGGTCGAGCTGCAGGCGGGCCGCTTCCGGGTGGTCTCGCTGATGTCCCGCGAGGCCGCCGACGAGCTGGCGCTCGCCCCCGGCATGCTCGCGGTCGCAGCCGTCAAGGCGACCAACGTGGTGGTCGAACTGCCGTCCCAGGGTTCCAGTCGTTGAATCGAGTTGTTGAGTTCTTGCGTTGTTGAGGAGGGCATCTGTGCTTGGTTCCCGTCTCCGGTCCCGTTCCCATTTCCGCCATGCCGCCCTGCTGCTCCTGGTCGCGGTGCTTGTCGCCGCCTGCGGCGGGAACAAAACCACGGCCGGGAGCGGAAGTTCAGCCACGGAGATCAAAGTGTTCGCCGCCGCCTCCCTCACTGCCGCGTTCACCAAGCTCGGCACCGACTTCACCGCCGCCCACTCCGGCACCAAGGTGACCTTCAACTTCGCCGGCAGCCAGGCGCTGGCCACCCAGATCCAGCAGGGCGCCCCCGCCGACGTGTTCGCCTCCGCCGACACCACCAACATGGACAAGGTCAAGAGCCTGGTCGGCACGCCGCAGCTGTTCGCCAGCAACCTGCTCCAGATCGTGGTCGCCCCAGGCAACCCCAAGGGGATCAAGGGCCTCGCCGACCTGGCCCGCAAGGACCTCAAGGTGGTCATGGAGGCGCCCACCGTGCCCGCCGGGAAGTACGCCGGCCAGGCCCTCGCCGCCCAGCACGTCACCGTCAAGCCGGTGTCGCTGGAGGATAACGTCAAGGCCGTGGTCACCAAGGTCTCCCTCGGCGAGGCCGACGCCGGGATCGTCTACGTGACCGACGTGGCCGCAGCCAAGGGCAAGGTCGCGGGCGTCGACATCCCCAAGGACCAGAACGTGCCCGCCACCTACCCGATTGCGGTCGTCACTGCCAGCAAGCACGCCCAGGACGCCCAGGCGTTCATGGATCTGGTCCGCTCCACCCAGGGCCAGCAGGTGCTCCAGAGCTTCGGGTTCCTGCCGCCCCCGACCTCGTGACGGCCTGGCCGTGACGGCGCGGCGCCAGCGGACCGCCGGGAAGAAGAGGACCGGCGGGGCAGGGGCCGGGGGCGGGCGGGCGCCGCGCGCCTTCGTGGCACTCGCCGGGCTCGCGGTCGCGTTCCTGGCGATCCCGCTCGCCGGGCTGCTCGTCCGCACGCCCTGGGGGAGCCTCGCCACCGATCTGCGCGACCCGGCGGTGTTGACCGCGCTGCGGCTGTCGCTGGTCTGCTCGGTTGGGGCGGTGGCCGCCTCGACGCTGGTCGGGGTGCCGCTCGCCTGGCTGCTCGCTCGCGTCCCGTTTCCCGGCCGAAACTTCGTCCGTGCGCTGGTCACCCTGCCGATGGTGCTGCCGCCGGTGGTCGGCGGGGTGGCGCTGCTGCTCGCCTTCGGCCGCCGCGGGCTCGTCGGCCAGTGGCTGGACCGCCTCTTCGGCATCACCCTGCCGTTCACCACCCCCGGCGCGATCATGGCCGAGGCGTTCGTGGCGCTGCCGTTCCTGGTCATCACGGTGGAGGCGGGGCTGCGCGCGATGGATCGCCGCTATGAGGACGCCGCCGCCACCCTCGGTGCCGGCCGCTGGCTCACCTTCCGTCGCGTCACCCTCCCGCTGATCGCCCCCTCCCTCGGCGCCGGGGCGGCGCTGTGCTGGGCCCGCGCCCTCGGCGAGTTCGGCGCCACCATCACCTTCGCCGGCAACCTCCCCGGCGCCACCCAGACCATGCCCCTGGCGGTCTACCTCGCCCTGGAGACCAACGCCGACGCTGCCATTGCCCTCAGCCTGGTCCTGCTCGCCGTCTCCCTGGCCGTGCTGGTCGCCCTGCGCGGCCGCTGGTTCCCGGCAGCGTGATGAGCGGATCGCCTCGATGAGCCTCAAGGCCCGCGTCGCCCTCCAGCTCGGCGCCCTCGACCTGGACGCCGAGCTGGTGGTCGAGACTGGCGCGCTGGTCGTGCTGCTCGGCCCCAACGGCGCCGGCAAGACCACCCTGCTGCGCGCCCTGGCCGGGCTGGTCCCAGTGCAGGCCGGGCAGGTGCTGCTCGACGGCGTTGTGCTGGAGGCTCCCGCCGACGGGATCCGGGTCCCGACCGAGCAGCGCCCCGTCGCGGCCTGCGCGCCCGGGGCCTCCCGCGCGCCGAGGCGCGGCAGCGCGCCGCCGACTGGCTGGAGCGCGTCGGCCTCACCGCCCACGCCGCCGCCCGTCCCAAGGCCCTGTCCGGCGGCCAGGCCCAGCGGGTCGCGCTGGCACGAGCGCTCGCCACCGACCCGAGGCTGCTGCTGCTCGACGAGCCGCTGGCCGCCCTCGACGCCAGTGCCCGCGCCGAGCTGCGCCGTGAGCTGCGCCGCCATCTCGCTGGGTACCAGGGCACCCGCCTGCTGGTCACCCACGACCCGATCGAGGCCATGACCCTTGCCGACCAGATCGTCGTGCTGGAAGCAGGCCGCGTCACCCAGACCGGCACCCCCGCCGAGGTCAGCGCCCGCCCCCGCTCCCGCTACGTCGCCGACCTGGTCGGCCTCAACCTGTTGCGCGGCCGCGTCGACGCCGCCGACGGCCATATCGAACTGCCCGGCGGCGCCCACCTGATCGCCGCCGGCACCGACGACCATCAGAGCGGCGAAGTCTTCGCCGTCATCCACCCCCGCGCTGTCGCCCTCTACCGCACCCACCCCGAAGGGACCCCCCGCAACGTCTGGCCCGCCACCGCCGAAGCCCTCGACATCACCGGCGACCGCGTCCGCATCCTTTGCACCGGCCCCGTCCCCCTCGTCGCCGAAATCACCCCCGCCGCCGTCACCGCCCTCCACCTCGCCGACGGCGGCCCCATCTGGGCCTCCGTCAAAGCCACCGAGGTCCTCGTCTATCCGGCCTGACCCTTGAACAGCGGGCCGAATGGTCTGAGCTGGCAGTCGGTCCGAGCGCGCCGGTGGAGTTATCCACAGAGGGACGAGATCCCCTTGTAACCCCCTCCGGGGATCGCCATGGTGATGGCATCCGGTCAAGGGGAGGCACGACATGATTCACGAGCTAGATGATGATCCTACCGTGGTAGGATCATCATTGATGAAACGGACCAAGATCTCGATCACGATCGACAGTGACCTTCTCGAAAAGGTCAAGGCGTACGCGAACGGCAACCTGTCGCGGTACATCAACGAGGTCCTGCGTGACAAGGTTAACAACGAGGGCCTGCGAAAGCTGGTCGCGGAGTACGAGGAGGAATACGGCGCGTTCACCGCTGAGGAACTCGCTGAGGCAGAGGCGCACTTCCGGGCTGCTGAGGAAGGGTGGGCTGCGTGGCAGGGCGACTCGTCCTCGACAGCGGAGCGCTGATCGGCTGGCAGCGGAAGGATCGAACGGTGTGGCGGCATGTGACCGATGCCATCCAGCGTGATGCGATGGTCGTGGTGCCAGCGGTGGTGATTGCCGAGTGCATCCGCGGTGGGGGTAGTGACGCTCCGATTCATCGGTTGCTTGTAAACGCCCGGGTGCCAATTGTCGGCAAACGGGCCGCTATGCAAGCCGGCCGCCTGCTTGGAATAGCTGCCATGAGCGCCACCATCGACGCGTTCGTCGCCGCCGAGGCCATCCGTGGTGGACCATGCGTGCTGCTGACCAGCGACCCAGACGATATGGAATCACTCGTTGGTCGCCGTCCGTACGTGGAGATTGTTGCGGTTTGATAGCCCGCGCGACAACTGGCTTTGACGTCACTTCACCCTCTGGGCACAATCGTCATCCACCGAGGGCAGTCGTAAGCAAACGGTAGAGGTAGAGATGGCAGGTGATCAGCCAGAAATTTCCGGATCTGCTGAGCTGGCAGCTGCCGACAGGGAACCCAGGGAAGCGCCGGCTATCCGTGTTGGTGACCGGGGCGTGGGGGATGGGGGCGAAGCCCGTGCGCTCCCTTCGGGTGAACTCCGCTTCCCGCAGAAGTACGGCGTGACAGAACGCGAGCTACCTCGTGATGTCGGAGGTCACGCCGTCACCGCGAGACGCTACGGCGAGGCCGCCGACGAGCTGTCCGAGCGGGTCACTGCGGGCCTCCTCGCGGTCGAGGGGCTCCGGGAGCAGCGGCAGCAAGCCACCGCAAGAGAAGCGTTTGACCTTGCCGCTCGCCTCGGCGCCGAGATTGAGGGCCACGAGCGCAGGCACTCCGACATGCAGCTCGAGATGCTGAAACTTCGATACGCCGAGATCGACGAGCGGAGCACGGCCATTGCCAATGCGAAGGTGCAGGCTGCGATCTGGGATCGGGACCGACCGGCTTCGGATCAGGTTGACCCAAGCCTCGTGGTGGCACAGACATTGCGTGACCTTGCCGATGGCGAGCGGCGCATGGACGACGTGCTCGACGTACTCGGCGAGCGTACGAAATTTCATCTCGAAGAGTCGATAAATTGGGCAAGTCGGGCGGAACGGGAGAGCGGCGGCGACGAGGACAATCCGGGGTGGATCACGGGCCACAATGGCGCGATCTCCAATTACGAGACCGCAGCGCACCTCTTCCACTCGATCGGCGACCACGAGGCCGCGCAACGTGTCGAACAGCGTGTTGACCGGCTCATGCCTGGTCGAGGTCAGGACGACCAGGGGTCGTAGTCCACTTCCAGGGGCTCCTGGGGTGGGCGCTGGTCCTCGGGGACGTTGCGGAGGTTCAGGCGGATGCGGATCCAGGTGGTGCTGCGGCCGCGCATGGAGTCGACCAGGACGTCGGTGGGGGTGAGGTGGGGCCAGACGTCGGGGTGGCGGGCCTTCCAGCGGTCGAGGCCTTGCATGGCTTCGGCTTTGGTGGCGGCGCGGGCGATCTCGATCAGCGGCATCTTGGTGCGGCGGCGGCCGGTTGGGCCGCTGGTCTTGCCGGGGGCTGGGGGTGGGACGATGCCCTCGCGCTCCCGGCGTGAGCGGGCCTTGGAGGGCTGGACCCGGTCGGGCTCGTCGGACTGCTTGTCGAAGAAGGGCGGCCAGGGCGCGTCGGCGAACCCGGCCTCCTCGTGCTCGGCGGCCAGCTCCAGCAGCGGCTCCAGGGAGCCGGCAGCCTGGTCGATGCCTTCCGACGGGTCGCCCAGCGCCGCGAAGCGCTCCGGGACCGTCCCTATCGTGAAGGCCGCCGCGTCGCAGCCGGGCACCTCCTCCCAGCGCAGCGGCGTGGAGACTCGCCCGTCCGGGGTAGGGCGCACCGAATAGGCGGCGGCGACGGTGCGGTCCTTGGCGTTCTGGTTGTAGTCGAGAAACACCCCGTGGCGCTCCTCCTTCCACCATTTGCTGGTGGCGAGGTCGGGGATGCGGCGTTCGACCTCGCGGGCGAGCGCGACTGCGGCGCGGCGAACCTCCTGGAAGGGCCAGCGCGGCTCGATGCGGCAGTAGACGTGGAAACCGCGCGAACCCGACGTCTTCGGCCAGCCGGTCAGGCCGAAGTCCTCCAGCACCTCCTTGGCCGCCAGGGCCACCTCAAGGACCTGCGACCAGGCCACCCCCGGCATCGGGTCGAGGTCGACCCGCAGCTCGTCGGGGTGGTCCAGGTCGGCGGCACGGACCGGATGGGGGTGCAGGTCGACGCAGCCGAGATTGACCACCCAGGCGAGCGCTGCCGCGTCCTGGACCACGATCTCGTGTGCGCTCCGCCCCGACGGGAAGCGCAGCTCGACGGTTTCGACCCACTCCGGGCGGGAGTTCGGCGCCCGCTTCTGGTAGAAGGCCTCGCCTTCCACGCCGTTCACGTAGCGCTTGAGGGCCATCGGCCGGTCGGCGACCCCGCGCAGCGCGCCGTCAGCCACCGCCAGGTAGTAGCGGACCAGGTCGATCTTGGTCGTCCCGGTGTGCGGAAAGAAGACCTTGTCCGGGTTGGTGATGGTCACTTCCCGGCCGGCCACCGTCAGGACCTCCTTGCGACTCGCCATGAACCCACCTTAGCCGCGGACCCGTCCCTTGACGCAAGCGGCTTGGTCTCCTAATCATGTCTGTAGGATGAAACCTACGTCTGGAATACGAGACTGATGGCTGGTTCCAGTACCGTCCGGTCCGCCGAGCGTGCCCTCGCGGTGCTGCAACTGCTCGCCCGCCATGGCCGGCCCATGCCGACCATGACGATCGCCCGTGCCTGCGGGATCCCCAAGAGCAGCACCCATCACCTGCTCAACGTGATGCGGGAGCGGAACTTCGTGAGCTACTGGGAGGACCGCCGCGCCTGGACGCTCGGGGTGGCCGCGCTGGAGATCGGTTCGGCCTACATGCGCAGCGGCCCCCTGCACCTGCAGGGCCGCCGCCACCTCGCGCAGCTCACCGAGCAGCTCAACGACACCTCCCATCTGGCGGTGCTGCACGGCACCGAGGTCATCTACGTCGACAAGCAGGAGCCGTCCGGGCTCGGCATCCGGCTGGTCACCGAGGTCGGCTCGCGGCTGCCCGCCCACCTCACCGCGGTGGGCCGCGCCATGCTCGCGCGGCTGCCCGGCGACCAGCTCCAGCTGATCTACGCCGCCTACGACTTCCCGACCCGCACCGGCAACGGGCCGCGCTCCCTGGCCGAGCTGCGCCGCGACTTGGAGCAGGTCCGCCACCAGGGCTTCGCCCTCGACCTCGGCATGATCACCCCGGGCATCACCTGCGTCGCCGCGCCAGTACTGGGCGGCGACGGCGCGCCGGTGGCGGCGATCGGCATTTCGTTCGTTGGCGCGCAGAAGACCGAGGAGCAACTCCAAGCCGCCGCCGGGCTGGTCCGAGTCGCCAGCGTGGAGCTGTCGGCCGCCTTCGCCTTCGGCGGCGACACCGGGGAGGTGGCCTGAGATGACCATGCACGTGCGTGCCGCCCTGCTCGACCAGGACCTCACGCTCACCGTGGGGGAGCGGGAGCTGCCCGATCCGGTACCCGGCGAGGCGCTGGTGGCCGTCGAGTGGGCAGGAGTGTGCGGCTCGGACCTGCACGTGCTGCGCAGCGGCGACTGGGTCCGCGCCTGGCCCGCCACCCTCGGCCACGAGCTGTTCGGCCGGGTCGCGGGTTGCCCCGGCGGGGAGTTCCCCGAGGGAACCCCGGTGGTGGTCGACTCGCGCGTGCCCTGCGGCGCTTGTGCCGGCTGCGCCCGTGGCGCGCAGCTCTGCGAGCGGCTCGGCTGGGTCGGGGAGGTGTTCCCCGGCGGCTTCGCCACCCACTGCGTGCTACCCGGCAAGCTCCTCCTGCCGGTGCCGGAGGAGCTTGCCGGGCCGCTCGCCGCCTTGGCCGAGCCGCTCGCGGTAGTCCTGCACGGGCTTGGCAAGGCGTCCGCCGCTGCCGCGTGGTGGCCAGCGCCAGATCGGGTATTGCTGCTCGGTCACGGCCCGATCGGCGCTCTCGCCCACGTGGAGGCCGCCCGGCGCTGGCCCGCCGCCCAGGTGACCGTGGTGGAGCCGGCGCCGTTGCGCGCCCAGCTTGCCACCGCGTTCGGCGCCCGTACTCTCCCCGGCCTGGCCGAGGTTCCCGCCGACGGTGGCCGTGGCTTCGACCTGGTGGTCGACGCCGCCGGCTACCCGGGGTCGCTGCGCGATGCGCTCGG
>WNGG01008527.1_pt1 | contig 11284 bp, 8 predicted proteins | sample 5400661 | NCBI WGS metagenome assembly WNGG01 (sample SAMN13153372, study PRJNA577476) | soil metagenome | isolation source: 100 cm soil or saprolite under Garry oak tree replicate 1 | place: USA:California | collected 2016-06-15 | reverse complement strand
AGAGCCGAGAGCGCGATGCGCGTTCAGTCGAGGCCGTCGATGCGCTGATCGGCCAGGTCCTTAAGCGGCACGAACTGCAGGCAAGTAAGAAAATCGGTGCTGCCCCGAGCACACAGGGATCAGCAGAGCGGGAGGAGCAGGGCGCTGACGGGATGAATGCCACGGCGCGCGAGAAACGGTTTCACGCGCCCAGGACGAAAAAAGGTGGCGATGGCAGTGACGACGGTGACAGGACCGCCACCTCAGCAGGTAGAGAGCCAAACAGCCTGCATATGATCTACGATTCCCCTCCACGAGAGGAGGATGAAGATGGTGCCGGTGCGGGCGAAGACGGCGCGGGGGGATAGGAGACAGCGGCGATGAGCACAATGACAGGAATATTGCCAGAGACGAACACAAAGAGACAGGGCCGCACACGTGCCCGGCGCTGGATGCAGGCGATCGCAGACAGTAGAGAGCGACTCACTCAGGAAGATGTGCAGCTCCTGCGTGCGCTGCTGCGCTATCCCTTCTCGCGTGCCGAGGATGTTGCCATCGCGCGTGATAGCAGCGTTGCCACCGTCTACCGTCACCTCGCGCTGCTCCACTCACTGGGCCTGGTTGAGCGCGTGATCCCCGCTGTGCTGGGGACGACGACGAGCTCACTCTACCACCTCAGCAACCTGGGTTTGCATGTGCTGGCGGTCTATGAGCAGGCTGATCCAGAGATGCTCGCTCGGAGCTGGCAGACACACGAACGCGGGTTGCTGCGACTCCTCCCCCGGTTGGCACACCTGGTCACGCTGCAAGACTGCATCAATGGGCTCGTCGCGCATGCGCCAAAGGCGTTGGCGCGACAGGGTCGCAAACCGGTGTGCAGGTGGCACTGGTTGCGGGACTATCGATATCGCTTCTCGTTCCGCGAACAGGATATGTCCTGTACCGCAGATGCCCTGCTCGTGTTGAGGGTTCGCCCACTTCCAGAGGGCAGTCTACCCCAAGAAACGCTGTGGTACAGCATGCTGCTCTTCCTTGACCCGAATATCAATGAACGGAGCCTGATGAAAGAGCGGCTGCGGCGTTTGCTGTACTACCGGGAGTGTCCAGAGCGCAGGCGTATCTACCACCATTTCCCATTGGTGCTCATCCTGGTCACCAACCCTCACCGGCGTGAGCACTGGCAGCGTGCTGCGGCGGATGCTCTGAAGATGCAAGGGTCGCTGTTTGCGCCCCTGGAAGGGGTGATCGCGCGCTTGCCGGACGAGCATGGGACTGCGCCCACCAACCTGTGGCGGCTCCCGTGGAGCACGCTCTCGGGCAATGCACCCTGCCATGTACAGGAACTCCTGGCCCCGATGCCTCTGGAAGCCATTCCTTCCGGACCGCTGGATGAGGACATAGCAAGCGGTGAGGGTGCGGATTCAACAGGGGAAACGCCCAGGGTACACATCGAAGAGGCTCGCGTGCCCCGCTTCACACAGGTGATTCGCGGCGATTTTGCCGCGCGTGCGGAACTGGTCGCACGGGATAGGACAAGCGGCCTTGATGAATGCGAAACAATGGCGCTGCTGGGACTCTCTCTCAGTCGTCGTCTGCTCAATCTCCTGACGTGCTGCCTGGATCACCCCCTGCTCACGATGGGTGAAATGGCCGCCTTGTTCACGGTGGCATACGGTTCCATCGAACGCTATGTACGCGAGTTACGCCACATAGGATGCATCGAGCGGGAGGAAACAATAGCTGGTGAACGCTGGCGACTGACAGAACGCGGTCTGCGGTTGGTAGCTGCAGTGCACCATATGAGCGTCAGCAGGATTGCAACCACCAGCGTACCGGTAACCCAAACGCAAGAGGCGGTACCGACGCTTGTACAACTTGGTCTCGACGAGGTACGTGGACATATAGAGCACACCGCAGGCATCTATGGCTTTTTTGCGGCCCTGGCCCTGGCCGCACAAGAACGGCGTGAACAGGGTCACTGGTTGCTCTGGTGGGAAACGGGAAGTCTGTGTGAACGCCGCTACCGCGATCATGATCACTGGTATAACCTGCGGCCAGACGGGGCAGGAGAGTACCAGGCGGGAGCACAACGGGTACGGTTCTGGCTGGAATGGGATCGTGGCACGATGGTGTTGCGCGATCTGGCTACCAAATTTTACACCTATGCGCGCTACGTGGCGTATCGCACCTGGGTCAAGGAACACGCCGTGCTGCCGCTCCTGCTCACGGTAGCCGCAGACCTGGGACAGGAGCGGAGAATCAGGCGCGTCGCACAGCAACAGTTGGCCCAAACCCCTGGGCTTTTCATGCGCATGACAACCGCCTCACTGCTTGCCGGATACGGTCCACTGGCCCCTATTTGGTCCCAGGTCGTTCCGCGAGATGACGGTCTCGTTGTCTCCTCACCGACGCCTCCAGTGATGCGCACGACCTTTTTTGCACAGGCAGACGCAGGGCGGAACGTCTCTGGTTAGCGCGTTGCGGCAGCGCGTCCGCAGCACTTATGTCGTAACGTCATAGCTGCATCGCTGAAAACAGTGATGCAGCAAAACACAAGGAGGATCCCATCCTATGGCCTTGAACGCACCATTACTGGAGCAGAGTTTTGCGCTGGTCGCTCCAACAGAGGGAGCGAAGCAGGCATTCGCGTGCGCATGCTACGCGACGCTCTTTCGCCTCCATCCTGAAGTCAAATCGCTGTTCACGCACACGAGCATGGAAAAGCAAGCAAAGAAATTCATGGCATCCCTAACCTTGGTACTGCATGTGCTGGGGAAACCCGATGTGCTGACGACCACCTTGCAGAGGCTAGGGCGACGCCACCAGGCAGTGGGAGTACGGGTAGAACACTATCCAATGCTGGCAGAGGCGCTCTTGGCCACATTCGCCTCCCGCCTGGGGGGCCAGTGGACAGCGGATATGCAGGCGGCCTGGACCGAGGCGTTTGAGGCAATGGCGAGCCTGATGAGTGAGAGCTACACGTCCTCTGCGGTGCTCGCATCCTTTTAGCCACACTGAAGTCAGGATATGCTGTTGTCCTTTTAACACTGTTCGTTCAATCATACATGTTTCTTGTGAGGAAAGGAGCTTCCCATGCACTCCCGATGGTTCCTGGCTCTGTACGGAGCCTTACTTTCCCTCATGGTGGTGTTTTATACGACAATGCCCGGCTTTGCTGCAGGAAGTGGAAGTCACAGTTCGGTGGTGCAGCCTGGTGTGCCGTTCCTGCCAACACCAACAGCGACCGTCCCAGCTGCCACGGTCGAGGGTATTGTAGTCAATGTCCTGAAGAATATACATACCAATGGCTTTGATGGACAGGCCAATGATGGCCTGGGTGGATTATGGATTAACTGGCGCTATGGCACACAACCCTTGCAGACTAACTTCGATGACGCTGGCAACGCGCATGGCTCCTCGGTGCCACCACGACAAGATCGCCTGGTGGACCTGCGTTACGTGCATACCTTATGGCTGTATCAAACGCAGCATCCCGACGATGCACAGTTTAACGGTGAGCTGATGAAATACACCGACATCGTCAAACACGAATTCGCCAATCACCCTGATGAGCGAGGCTGGGTCTTTGACACGCTTGTCGACCTCTACCACCTCTCACACGATGCGTTTTACAAGCACGCCGCGCAAGCCGAAGTGGTGTTCCTGGATACGAAACGCTTCCACCGCTCGGTTGGCGCGTATTATAAAACAAGCCGCACCCATCCACGCGGCTACTACCCTGTGGACGAGGCACTCGAAGCCGGGTGTGCCTTGCTGCAAGCGGGTTCCCTGTTCCACCACAAGCAGTGGACCAAGGATGGCAAGACCATCCTGGCGTTTGTCTATCAGCATGCGTTTCTCCGTCACTATCACGTCTTTGTCTCGTATATGGATCATGTCCTCCTTCAGAGTGGCAAGCTGAACCCGACGGAAACCTTTTTTCGCGGGAAGGACCTGGGTGGTCATCTCATCAATGGAGGGCGGGTAAGCGTCGGACAGGCCGCTCAGGAAATCCTTTCCCTGCTGCACGCCTACGAGAGTACGCGGGATGAAACGCTGCTGGACAAGGTGCAAGAGCTGCTGGCACCACTCAGGGCCAAGCCTAATGCTCTGGGTCTCTGGGATATGCATCATCTTGGCTACTATGCGGCACTGACCTTCCCCAGCAAGACCATTGCCCATCCGGGCACACCGGTCCTCTCCAAGAAGACGAAAGAAGGTGGGCAGCAACTGCTTATGCTGGAAGCCTTTCAGGTGGCCGACACACTGGCAGGTGGGACCTATTCCAGCATGGTCCTGGCGATGGAGCAGGTGGCCGTGAATAGAGCCTATTATGCAGCGGGGCACGGCTATCTTGACCAGGAGACAGCCGACTGGAAGCCACTAGTGCTGCAAACAGGTGCCAACGCGGGAGAGGCCAAGGACTGGGTGACGACGGAAGCCATGGGTATAGCCCTGGAGGCATTGCTCTCACTACCGCAATAAACCATTGGTGACAACTCTGGCACCCCGATCGTGCTTCCAGCTACTGGAGGGTGAGCGCTGGAGTTGCTTCGTCGACACCAGAGATGCGTCCAGACACCATGTTTATACACATGTACTCTTACCAATCCCGACATGGTACAGGCACAACGCACCTTGATCGCATACCTCGGCGTGCATAGGCTCGCTCTGGTTGCCGATTCCTCATTGGGTGGTGACCCTGCCGAGGACCCGGGCAGTAATGATCCATCAAACTGCGGAATGTGGGTTGGACTATGTATAACAGCCTCAACATTTCTTCTTAATCAGATGTACTTGCCCGCCTGGGTACAAAAATGTTGAAACCAATCGTAACTCTCGAGGCAGAAAGCCTTACCTGCCGTGAGTTTTCTGCCACCAGTTGATCGAGATGGAGTAGCTTCAGTAGAGATAACTCCAGTAGCCACAGTAACTCTACAGCTATGGAAGGGACAAAGGTAACCAAAGTGTCACGTATCGCAATGTAAACAATCAGAAACGTTATTATTAGGGATATGGGTATCATTGGAACCAAAATGCACGTTAGGCACGTCGCCGATCTCAACGTGCATTTCTCAACTTGAATACCCTGTCCTATCGTGCTTTATGAGATACTTGACATATAGCAAATGTAATGGGAGAATAGGCGGATGGAAGGCTCTTCCAGCACATGAGCTTGCAATAGACAAATGCCTGTTGCACGGGGTACCATCGGTTCACTGTTAGGTGAGTTAATATGAGCGAAACATTAGATGACCTTCTGAGACATCTCTCTGATGGTCTTGAACCGGGACAATCGTTACTTGAAAATGCCTACAGTATGCTCTACCTCCTGATGGGTGGCGATCAAGCCGTAACCCGCATGCTCGATTCGCTGGGCATCAGTATTGAGGTATGCGTGTTTGATACGAACATGCTCCTCAACGATATCAAGTATACTTTCAAGAAACAGCACCAGACAGCCTTGCTTCCTGGGGCTAAGCTAGGCGGCGTCAAGGTTTTTGCCTCTGTAAACGTTCGCGATGAGATGCCACGCAAGATAAAAGAACTGATGCCCCAGTGGGGTATCGATCCACAGGAAGCGTTGCGGATGTGGAAGACGGAGTATGCTCCCTGGATTCGCTTCGTGAACCCGTCTGATATGCCCCTTATCAGCGACAGATTAATGGCGCTCGAGCGCAGAGATCCCACCGACCTTCAGACAGGACAGCTTATCGAACTCGTTCACCCGCATGCCGTGATTTCTAATGACCCTGACCTGGCGCCGTTTGGGACTCTCTCACAATATTCTGCAAAGGTGACCTGTGCATATCTAGAGAAGGGGAAGCGCGAGGTCCTGGTCATCTACTTCAACGCAACTGGGCTGCTGGCGCTGCAGTTGACTGCGACCGCACTTTACTCGCTCATGGCATGGTTGCGCAAAGTCGATAAGCTCATCCTTATGGGCATCCTTCTTCCTCTGGCCGTTGCTGGTGGAGCTGTATGGCTCTATAGTCCGTCTCGAACGTGGCTGCAAGAGCGATTTCGCGCTGTAAAACCTGGCATACAGGCAGCTTTCTGGCACGTATTGGATGGCTTGCAGCCAGTAATGGAAGATTACATGCGTCTCAAACGAGAAGCGGAGAAGGCACACGACATACTTGCACAGTCGAGGCGTCTTACCGAGCCGCCAATAACTGTGCGAGATTATGCCAGCAGGATTCTCTCACGCGCTGTTGGGCCGCTAAGTGCTGCCGAGCTTTCCAGGCGCATGCAGAAGCAGGGCTATGTGCCGCGTGGCACTCATCCTGAACTCTACCTGCGCAGGGTGTTTCGCACACATCCCGGCATTTTTGGAATGGACGAAGACAAGCGCTGGTATATCAAGAGGCATCGATCCGCGTGAATACCTTCCTGGCGGTGAGGTTTTTTCCAATAAAAGGCAATGACATTGATAAAAGGTAAGGAACATCAATCCATCCACGAACAAGAAGAGAGAATCCGTGATCTCATTAATGAGCCTAGAAAACAATACACGCTTATAAAAAAGTTGGGCTTATGGCATCAACTTTGCAGTTGCCTTGATGTTATTGGAGACACGGAACTGGCTATAGCCGCCTACACTTCTCAAGAGTTGGTCACAAACACAGGCGCCGCATACTTGGCCGTGTACGGATTGCTTCAAGCTCTTATTCTACAGCAGGATGCAATCTTCAACCTATGCGAATCATTAGGGATAAACGATACCATAAGCAATTACCCAAGGCTTCAAGAAATTAGGGAAATTAGAAATGCCAGTATTGGCCATCCAACGAAAAGGGATAGAAAGCGGCCTTTCTCTTATCATGCGATCTCACGCCTCTCTCTAAGCTCCGAGGGATTTCAGCTTTATACAAGCGATGAAACTGGAACCTCCAAATTTGAGTGGATTTCGACACCTCAACTCATCGCTGACCAGAACAGCTATGCGTCTGCCATATTCACCTCGATTATAGAGAAGTTAGAAAAAGAAGCAGCAGCTCACAAGGAACAGTTTAAAAAGGAGAAATTGGTGGCAATCTTTCCGCCAACTTTAGGCTATCACATCTCGAAAGTCTTTGAGAGTATACAAAGGGGAGAAAGCTATCCCCTCGGAGCTATTAATCTGCATATGGTTCAACAAGCGCTAAAAGACTTCCAATCCGCTCTCACAAAAAGAGGGATTGAGCTTGATACCTATGATGCAGTGAAGGACGTGTACGATCTACTCGCCTTTCCGATGACTGAATTAGAAACATATTTCCAATATATAGAAAAAGGCGAACAGCCTAATATCAACGAGAAAACAGCCTACATATTCGCCTTCTTTATCACGAAGAAAATTGATGAGTTAAAAGAGTTAGCAAGGGAGATTGATGAGGGGTATGCGCAGTAACCTAGCAGAAAAGTTCTCTATTATACGCCGCTCATATTTCTGGGGCGATGCTCTGTCAAGGAATGCCGCATGACACAGGGTGCAAATTATGAAGATCAGTTATCTCCAAATGGCGATAATGAAGGAAGTATCATGCCTTCAAGTGAAGCTTATCAGAAGATGCTAAGAGATCTGGCCCGGAGTAAAGTTGAGATCTGGGCATCTTTAGAGCAGCAGGTCCAAGCGTTGGAGGATATCCTTGCCCAGTATAACCCGCTCGATGTTATAGGAAATATCCTATTTGCCAATGCCGTATTTGATGCGGAAACATATAAAGAATATGCCCATGAAGGTAGCGATGCCTACATAGAATATGTGACACTGCTGTTACTGACCAAACCCTTTGATACCTATTCGGAGCGTACTCTTGAGCCCGTACCCGTCAGTGACATCCATCAGAGAATCATAACCATCTTTAACACTATGAGGCAGTTTCTGATCGTCAAAGATATTGACTCAGAACGACTTGGCACTCCAAGTAATCTCATGCAGTTGCAGGCCCGAGTAGTAACAGAGTCTATTTTTGTCCGGTATCCTTCGTACCATCATCATTTACTTGATATCTTGACAGATCTATTCACTCCTCTTCAAACAGAACTCGAAAACATACTCGGATGCACTATTCAAGATGCCCTAGCTCTCATTGAGGGGATGGAGGCGATCATGGCTCGCCGTTTGGGCGAACGGCGAGCGAAGGCTAGGCAGTCGGAAAAGGAAATAAAAGCCAAGGTTAAACGATATCGAATAGAGCAGCACAAACGAAGAGGACAGAAACTGGGCCAGGTACCAGAAGAAGAGGTCATGTATCAGCAGTGGGGTTCTCTACGGCCGAAAGAGGCTGCGGAAAAAATTCAGAATATGGTGATACTGTGGCTGTTTTATGCAATTGGGGAAACTATTTCATTCACACCGCAAGAACTTGCCGATGAGACCCAGATCAAGGTAGAGAAAATACAGCCATTTCTCGAGAGATTATCTCTTTCATTCGGGGAGGTCGATCCCAAATATTATCGGCTGCCTGCTGCCACGTATCCTCTCATGTTAAAGCCATTCGTTCGGCATGCTGACCGCTTTCTTCGCCCCGTCAAGGATCTCTCCTACTGGAGCCTTCGTCCTGCCATAGAAGCCCTTTTGAAGCCTAACAACGCCAGAGTTGCAAATCGTAATCAAACCCTGTGGGCGCGGTATAACGAAATACGCGCTGACTATGGGAATTTCCGTAGATAACTTGACAAATACGGGGAGGAACTGGTATCCTTGTTGACATGGAAAAGCTAACACTTGAGCAAGAATACCAGCAGATGCGAATGATGTTAAATGAGAAGCAATGGAGACAGTATCTGGCAGGCGAGGCCAAACAACGAGGAAGCGGAAGTCTGGTGGCACGGACGGCCAGAGTCTCCCTGAACACGGTGAAGCGGGGACTCAAAGAACTGGAGGGAGGAGAACTCTATCGACCGGGAGAGCGGATTCGCAAGGCCGGGGGAGGGATGAAAAAGCTGGTGGAGACGGATGCGACGCTGCTGGCAGATCTGGAGCAAGAACTGGAGCCCAAAGGGGATCCCATGAGCTTCCTGCGGTGGACCACCAAATCGTTGGCCCACCTGGTGAAAGCGCTGGCGGCCAAAGGCCATCACATCAGGAAGTCTGCTCTGGCCGAAGTGCTGCACGAGCAAGGGTTTTCGTTGCGGGCCAATAAGAAGACCATCGAGGGGAAATCGCATCCAGATCGGGATGGGCAGTTTGCCCACATCAACAGCACGTGCCAAGCGTTTGAACAGAAAGGCGCGCCGATCATCTCGGTGGATTGTAAGAAAAAGGAACTGTTGGGCAACTTTAAGAACAACGGACGCGAATGGCAGGCCAAAGGAGAGGACACCCGCGTCAATGTGTATGACTTTCTGTCCCTGGCCGCAGGCCGTGCGATCCCCTATGGAATCTATGATCTGGTCCACAAGAGGGGCTTTGTCAATGTCGGCATCGATCATGAGACCGCTGAGTTCGCCGTGGAGAGCATCCGACGATGGTGGCACACCTGTGGCAAATCCCTCTATCCCCAACAGAAGGAGGTACTGATCACCGCCGATGGGGGTGGGTCCAATGGGGTGAAGAACCGCTTGTGGAAGAAGAAGCTGCAAGACTTGGCCAATGAAGAACAGTTGAGGATCACCGTTGTTCATTACCCGCCTGCTACCAGCAAATGGAACAAGATTGAGCATCGACTCTTTTCTTTTATCTCCATCAACTGGCGAGCCACACCACTCACCTCTCTTGAAGTCGTGCTTGAACTGCTCTCTCATACCACGACCAAAGAAGGGTTAGCGGTGACCGCTCTCAAGGATCACCATACCTATCCAACAGGTATCAAGGTCTCTGATGACGAACTGGCTGCCCTCAATCTGTCCAGGGATTCCTTCCATGGCGAATGGAACTATACCATCAAGCCTCAGAATCAATGATCATCTTATTTACGGAACAAGCCTATGTAGAGAAGAAGGCTCTTGAGTATCTGAGGGATACTCTTCGTCCCGATCAAGCGTACCAAAGTCTGAAGTACTGGGTCACTGAGGAAGGCGAGCACAAGGAAGCAGAGCTCGATGGCTTGCTTGTCATAGATTCTGCTTTGTTTTTAGTTGAGGCGAAGGCGGGTTCAATAACCCAACCCGCACGCAGAGGGGCTGCAGCTTCACTACAGACAGACCTCCAAAAATTAGTAGGGGACTCATATTCACAAGCGCTACGCGCGAAGAAATATATCCAGGAAATGGATCAACCGACCTTCTCCCTCTCCGATGGTAGTATTGTGCAAGTATCGAAGGAGAGGATTGATCGCATCTTTCTGGTTTCAGTGACACTCGATGCTCTTGATGCTTTTGTCACCAATATCTCACAATTTCCAGAATTCGGGTTCTTTGAGGAGCATGATTTCCCCTGGATCGTCTCGCTTACTGACCTCAGGGTGATTAGTGAATTGGTAGAATTTCCAAGCCAGTTTATCCACTATCTAACAAGAAGGCTCGGGATCAATGAACATGGCCGGGTGCAGGCATATGATGAACTTGATTGGTTTGGAACGTACCTTCAGGATGGGTTGTACTTTGAGGATATGCTAGAAGAGAAAGACGCACCTGATATGATTTTCGTGCAGCCTGCTACAACGAATTTCGACGACTACTACTTCTGTTCTACTGGCCAGCGCAAAACACCCGTGCCAAAACCAACACAGCCTATGCCCGAGATAATGCACCAGATGTTGATGGAACTTGAGAACTATCGCCCACCAAGGTATTTAGAGGTCGCTTGTGCTTTCTTAGACATGTCTTTCACGGCGCGCGAGAGTTTTGTAGATCTATTCACCCAGCAAAGAGAGCGCACTCTTCAAGATCAACTGTTGCATGACTTCACATTTCAATTTGAGCGCGGGGATACCTATATTACCTGTATGTTTGCTCCACGTAGGCGTGCTCATGAATTGGAAAAGAGACTTGCAAATTACTGTACACTCAAAAAATACCAGACGAAAAGCAATCTTTGGATTGGCCTTGCCTGCATCACTGATGACCCCTCTTTACTTCAAGGTAGCATTGTGTTACATGACCCCTGGAAGTATGATGCAGAAATGGAACAACGAGTGGCAAGCAGCTTCCCTACGGCCAAGGGGTAATAAACGATGCTGTATGCATATATAAAGTCTAGAATACACACAGGATTTTAGGAATTACTTGTCCTTACACAGTCTTAGTGTGAAGAATTTAACGAAGCGTATGGTGGCCCAGGGATGCACCCCTAAGGGTATGCATCCGGAAAGCTACGTAAGGAAGATGCTCCACACCTGTTCACAGCTTTTTGAACTGAGGGAAAAAGGGCACTGGA
>WNGG01008526.1_pt1 | contig 11285 bp, 8 predicted proteins | sample 5400661 | NCBI WGS metagenome assembly WNGG01 (sample SAMN13153372, study PRJNA577476) | soil metagenome | isolation source: 100 cm soil or saprolite under Garry oak tree replicate 1 | place: USA:California | collected 2016-06-15 | reverse complement strand
CTAGCTAAAGGCTGTTGCAAAAGCCGTTGGCGTCGCGACCCCCTGGGCTTAGCGGTCACGATTATCGCGCGCTTCCTGCAGAATGCGCTGTTTGTTGAGGTCGGCGAGTTCTCGCAGGCGCTGCTGCAGCTTTGCCCAGGCGGCCGTGCCTTGGCGCGTGGCCCGTTGTGCCGCTTGGGGCACGTAGTAGCCCGTAGTTTTGCCGTCTTCGCCACGGTAGCTGACGTTGAGGTGTGGACCGTGCTTGGGTCCTGGCCCCCGGCAGTGACAGCCAGCGTGACCGCATGTGCGATAGGTCTCGGAGAGAGTTCCGAAGATCGCCACCTCGGCCAAACGTTCGATCTCGCGTAGGAGTTTGCGCCGGCGTTCAGCCTCCTCCATCCTCACCGGCCTTTCGTTGCACCAAGGTGCGAGCCATGGATACGAGATTCTGACTGATGACGCACCATCCGACGTACCGCTGGAATCCTGCCTCCCCCTTGTAGGTCGCTCGCACCATCGAAAACGGATGCTTGAGCGTGCTGATGCGCGCCTCGATTCCCGCACGCCACCGCAGCGCTCGCTGAAACCACCGCTCCTTCTGACGCTTGGTACGGGCCTGCGACAAACGCCCTCGGGCGGGTAGGGCCACTCTCTCGACTCCGGAGTCTTCCGCCTCCTGCTCGTTCCTCGCTGAGAAGTAACCGCGATCCGCCGTCGCCATCCGCGGGGGCCGGCCAAAACACCGCTGGTGCTGCCCCAAAGCCGCGCCCCAGGCCTTGGTGTCCGCGGCATTGCCCTCGAGGACCTCGTAGCGGCTGACGATGCCGTTTTCCACTTCGTCCAGCCGGACCAGCCGTCCGAACTCCGTCGGCTTGTGTGCCTTGCCCTTTCGCAGGGCTTGGGTATGGTCCTCGAACAGGCTAAGCACCTTGCCCTCCACGTGTCGATTCCCGCGGAAAACGCGTTCCTGCGTCTGCACGACGACTTTCTCGACCAGAGGAATGAAGTGGCGCAGTTGCGCCTCTCGCACCATCACCGATACCAGCGAGCCCACGATCGGCAGCCGCCCCGCCTGCAGATCCTCGATGACCGACCGAGCTTGCCGAAGCACGCCTCTGGTCAGCTTCAGAATCTTCCCATAGCCATCCTTGAGACGCTGCTGGCTCGCCTCCGTGAGAACCTTGGCTGACCGGCTGATCTCCAAGAGCCGCCGCTTCACCGATCGGCCATGATTCACCACCGGAACGGCACCCGCCCCACACTCCTTCGCTATGCCGCGTAGAGATCGCGTGAGCAGCCGGACACCGTCTCCCAGTAGCGTGCTGTCGGTAGGGTAGTGAATGTTGCTTTCGACCACGGTGGTGTCGGTTCGCAGCTTCCGACCCCGCGCCACCTTCTCCTCTCGGGCCTTGGCCACCACCCGTTCATGGACCTGCTGCGTAACCTCAGGGCCCAGAAGAGCAAAGCACCGGCTGAAGGTGGAGTAATTGGGTGTGGGATCCGCATCGAAGCGCGTGAAGCGCCGATACACCAAGTTGGAGCGGACCTCCCGCTCCAGCTCCCGGAACGACCACCCTTTGAGGTGCTTCACCACGCAGCATCGAAGCAGGCGGTCAGGCGCGATGCTGGGCCGACCCGTGCGTCGGGACAGCGGTCGACGTCTGGCCAACCGCTCACGGATGAGTCCCACCAGTTCCGCGTCATCGAGCAATGCGTCGACTGGATCAAGCAGGTCATCTTTGAGGAGGGAGGCCTGCCGGGCCAGGGGTACGTAGAACAACGAGGACTGGCGTGTGCTCGATCCGACCATATTCGTACTCGATTATATCGAGTACGCTATTCTTGTCAAGAAGAATCTTGACCCGAGCTTCTTTCCTTAGAAGCGGGTCAACGCGCCGGCGGTCAGAACTGCCACCATCGAGCGCCGCCGGGGCCCCTCCCGCATCGGAGTCGCAGCAGCCTTTTGCAACAGCCTTTAGCTAGAGGCACTCGTCGGCGAGCTTCCCGCCCCTCGTACACCACCTTCCCACCGACGATCGTGAAGAGGACCTTCGCCTTCAGCAGGTCGGCCGGCCGCGCGTGTCCCGCCTCGACCAGATCGACGTCGAAGACGGCCACGTCGGCCAGCTTGCCGGGAGCGAGCGTCCCCTTCCGGTCCTCCTCGAACGAGGCCCACGCGGGGCCCTTCGTGTAGGCCTCCATCGCCTCCTCGATCGTGAGGCACTGGTCCGGGAACCAGCCCTCCTGCGGCTCGCCCTTGAGCGTCTGGCGGGTCACCGCGGCGTAGAGGCCGTAGACCGGGCTTAGGAAATAGCGGGCGGCGTTGGTGCCGGGGCTGTCGCTGCCGAAGATCAGGACCGCGCCGGCGTTCTTCAGCTTCCGGAACGCGTACGCGTCGGCGGCCCGCTCCTTGCCGATGCGCTCCTCCATCCAGCGCATGTCGTCGGCGACGTGGTAGGGGTTCACCTCGGCCACCAGCTTCAGCCGGCCGAAGCGCGCGAAGTCGTCGGGATGGACGTGCTGCGCGTGGATCACGCGCCACCGGTGGTCGGTGCCGAGCAGCCCTTCCTCGGTCAGCACGCGCTCGTAGACGTCGAGCAGGATGCGGTTGCCGAGGTCGCCGATGGCGTGGACGTGGGGAGGCATGCCCGAGCGCGCCGCGGTCTTGATGAGCTTCTCGAGGTTGCCGGGCGGGAAGCGCGTGTAGTGGTCGCGGGCGGTCATCGTCATCGCCGCGCCTTCCTGGCCCTCGGGGTACATCACGTGGCGCAGGATGCCGCGGTTGCGCGGGTCGTGCTGGAACGGCGCGAAAAACAGCGCGCTGCTGTTGCCCATGATGCCGTCGACCCAGGCCTTGAAGCCGACGAGCCGCAGCCAGTCGTCGCCGAAGCCGCGCGAGAGGCCGAGGTCCGCGACGTCGTCGGCCCGGTAGAGCTGCGGGCGGACGTTGATCCTTCGCGATCTCGCCGCCCGGCGGCGCCGGCGTCGACTCCGTGACGCCGGCGAGCTTGAGCGCCAGGCTGTTGGCCAGGAACATCGAGCGATCGAAGCGGTTCACGAAGACCGGATGGTCGGGGCTGACGGCGTCGATCATCCGCCGATCCGGAGTGAAGGGGCCGGCGGGAGCGCCCGCGGCGGGGGCCGCTCCCGGCGTGCCGGCAGCCCACTGCTCGTAGGCGCCCCAGTCGCCGCGCACGATCCAGCTTCCCCGGGGCAGGCGCGCCGCCGCGCCGCGGATCCTCTCGACGAATGGCGCCTCGCCGTGCACGTCGAGCAGGTTCACGCCCACGAGGAGCGCGCCGGTGGCGTCCATGTGGACGTGCGCGTCGTTGAAGCCGGGGGAGACGAAGGCGCCCTTCAGGTCGATGACGCGCGTCTTCGGCCCCGCCAGCCTTCGCATCTCGGCAGTCGTACCGACCGCGGAGATGCGGTCGCCCGCGATGGCGAGGCCCTCGGCTCTCGGCCGGGCGGTGTCCACGGTGTAGACATGCCCATTGAAGAGGATGACGTTGGGCGTCTGAGCGGCCGCCGCGCCGGCGGCGAGCCCCAACGCCAGGGACCAGGCGAGAGCGCGCATCACGACCTCCGGTTGGCTGGATGACGCGCCTACTCTATCCGCACTTCGACTATAACTAGGGCGGCAAGGAGCTGCTCAATGTTCAATTTCTTCGCCGTCACCGCGATCGTCGCCGCCCTCGTGTCGTCGCTGCCCGCGGCGGAGGTGAAGGTGCCGGACCCGGCCCGCCGCTTGGAAGGGTTCGACGCCTACATGCAGAAGGTCGTCAAGGACTGGAACGTGCCCGGCATCGGCGTCGCGGTCATCGCCAAGGACAAGGTGATCTTCGCGAAGGGATTCGGCTACCGCGACTACGGCCAGAAGCTGCCGTTCACCACGAAGACCGTGGTCCCGATCGCGTCGAACACGAAGCTCTTCACGGCGACGGCGGCGGGGTTCCTGGTCGAGGACGGGAGGCTCGAGTGGGACAAGCCGGTGCGCCAGTTCGTACCCGGCATCCAGTTCTACAACGACGAGCTGAACTCGACCGTCACCATCCGCGACATGCTCTCCCACCGCACCGGCATCACGCGGCACGACACGATCTGGTACAAGTCCGACTTCACGCGCAAGGAGCTCTTCGAGCGGCTCAAGTACCTCGAGCCCTCGCAGCCGATGCGGCAGACATTCCTCTACAACAACATGATGTACGCGGGAGCCGGCTACGTGATCGAGCTGCTCTCCGGCAAGAGATGGGAGGACTTCGTGCGCGAGCGGCTCCTGGGCCCGCTCGGGATGACGAGCACCGTCTTCTCGATCGAGGACTTGAAGAAGGCGCCCGAGCACGGCGTCCCCTACACGGAGCGGCGCGACTCCTTCGAGATCTACTCGATCCCCTACTACAGCGAGGCCGAGGGCATCGGCCCCGCGGGGTCCATGAACTCGAATCTCGAGGACATGTCGCGGTGGGTGATTGCGCAGCTCAACGAAGGGAAGGTCGACGGCAAGACGGTCGTGCCGCCGGCGGTCATCAAGGCCACCATGGCCCCGGCCCTGTCGCTGCCGAACGCGGCGCTGGAGGCCCGCGGCTGGGGCGAGCTGCTGAACGCGGCGTACGGCACCGGGCGGTGGACGGCCTCGTACCGCGGGCACCTCGTCTCCTATCACGGGGGCGACATCAACGGCTTCCATTCGCAGGTCCTCGTGGCGCCGTACGACGGGATCGGCGTGGTCGTGCTCGTGATCGGCGACCACGCGGCGCCGCTCTACAATGTGGTGGCGTACAACGCGTACGAGCGCATGGCGGGCATGGACCTGACGCCATGGAGCGAGCGGCAGCTCGCCGTCCGGCTCAAGGCCAAGGAGGCGGGCAAGCAGGCGCGCGCCAAGGCCGGCGCGGGCCGGGTGGACGGCACGCGGCCCTCGCACGCGCTCGACGACTACGTCGGGGAGTTCGAGCACCCGGCCTACGGAGTCGTGACGATCGCGAAGAAGGACGCGGGGCTGGAGTTCGACTTCCACAAGATCAAGCTGCCGCTGGCCCACTTCCACTACGACCGCTTCGACACTCCCGACGACGAGCAGGACGGCCAGTGGTCCGTGAACTTCGGCACGAGCCCGCAGGGCGAGATCGATCGTGCGCTGATCTCGCTCGACGAGGCGGAGGTGACGTTCAGCCGCCGCGTGCCGCGGGAGCTGTCTCTTCCGGAGACGCTGCAGCAATATGCGGGGACCTACGTGACGCCGACGGGCGCGAAGTTCGAGGTGGCGGTGCGCGGCGGGACGCTGGGCGTGGTGCGCCCGGGGCAGCCCTTCCAGCCCCTGGTGCCCTGGAAGCCGCGGCGGTTCCGCGTCAAGGAGTTCTCGGACGTGATCATCGAGTTCGCCGTCGGCCCCGACGGCAAGGTCGCCGCCATGAAGCAGATCGATCCGTCCGGGGAGTTCGTCTCGCCGCGGCAGTGAGCGGTTGTTCGTGCAGTCGGCCGCGTAGACGTTGGCTACGGCGGCGACGAGCCCGTAGGCGTTCGCCTCGACCGGACCCTGGACGCAGCGTCCCAGCGTCAGCGTCCTCAGGGCCGCGTTGACACTCACCGGCGCGCCGCATTACGCTGCCCGTCAACGACCAAGGAGCGCGATGTCCAGGCGTCCGGCTCGTCTCGTCGCCGTAACCGCGGCTCTGCTCGCCGGCGCGTCCTCCGGCGCCGTCCTGGCCCAACGAGGCAACGAGCCCCGCTCGGAGCGCTTCGTCCGTCGCGTCGGGCGGGCGCTCTACCTGCGCGGGAACGCCTTCCGGATCGCCGGCGCGAGCAATTACTACCTGATGTACAAGTCGCCCGCGATGGTGGACGATCTCCTCGACACCGCCGCCGCGAGCGGCTTCAACGTCCTCCGGCTGTGGGGCTCGCTCGAGATCGGCAACCAGGACGGCTCCAATTCCATCAACGGGAAGGCGGAGGGCGTCTATTTCCAGTACTGGGACGGCGGCGCGCCCGCCTACAACGACGGCCCGGACGGGTTGCAGCGTCTGGACTACGTCGTCTACAAGGCCGGCCAGCTCGGCCTCGAGCTGATCATCCCGTTCGTGAACAACTGGAACGGCTTCGGCGGGATGGACCAGTACGTGCGCTGGCGGGGCGGCCAGTACCACGACGACTTCTATGCCGACCCGGTCATCCGCGGGTGGTACAAGGCCTGGATCGCCCACCTGCTCGATCACAGGAACGTCTACACCGGCGTCGCGTACAAGGACGATCCCGCGATCATGACCTGGGAGCTGGCCAACGAGCCGCGCTGCAAGAGCGCGGGCGCCTACCCGCCGTCGAGCGCCTGCACGACCCGGACCCTGATCGATTGGGCCGGCGAGGTCGCCTCCTTCGTCAAGAGCATCGACCCGAACCACCTTCTCTCCGTCGGCGACGAGGGCTTCTACTGCAGTCCCGGCGCGACGGACTGGACCGAGAACTGTGGGGAGGGCGTCGACACGTTGGCCCTGGCCGAGCTTCCCGGCGTCGACCTCCTGTCCTTCCACCTCTATCCCGACGGCTGGGGCAAGAGCGCGGCGTGGGGCACGGCCTGGATCGAGCGGCACCTCCAGGACGCGGGCCGGATCCACGACCGCGCGGTGCTGGGCGAGTTCGGGCTGCTCGACAAGGCGACGCGCAATCCCGTCTACAAGGAGTGGACCGACACCGTGCTCGCCGGCGGAGGCGCGGGGGCCTTGTACTGGATCCTCTCCGGCAAGCAGGACGACGGGTCGTACTACCCGGACTACGACGGCTTCACCGTGTACTGTCCGAGTCCCGTGTGCACGGCCTTTGGCAACTTCGCGCGGGTGATGCAGCGGCGCGCGCCCTACCGCTTCGCGCCCGTCGCGGACGACGACGCCGCGGTCACCCCGTTCGAGATGCCCGCGACGATTCCCGCCACCGCGAACGACATCGCCTACTGGGACGTCGCGCTGGTGCCGGAGTCGGTCGACCTGGACCCCGCGACGCCCGGACAGCAAGCCGAGTACGCGACGACCGCGGGCACTTTTTCCCTGCAAGACGGCGGCCGGGTCCTGTTCACGCCCGCTCCCGGCTTTTCGGGCAAAGCGGCCGCGTCCTACGTCGTGAGCGATGCCCGGGACCAGGTCTCGAACGCGGCCACGCTGACCGTGACCGTCAGGCCCAACCCGAGCGCCGCGATCATGCTGTACTCCTTCGAGACCGGCACCGAAGGCTGGGGCTCGGCGAGCTGGCAGGCGAACGCCGGCGCAGTCGAGCAGTCGGCCGACTACCACAGCGACGGGAGCTACAGCCTCAAGGTCGCCACCGCCGACGGCGGGTGGTTCGGCGTGGTCCTGCCGTCGCCGGTCGACCTGACCGGCAGGACGCATTTCAAGTTCGAGGTCAAGACCCTGGCCACCGGCACTTCGCAGAACGCCGCCCTCCAGCTCGGCGACGGGTGGCAGTGGTGCCAGGGGAACTGGGGCTGGATCAATCCGGGCACCACCACGACGGTGGACATGGACATGTCGAACCTGTCGTGCGGCGCCGCCGACCTCAGCAAGCTGCGCGCGGTCTACGTGTGGTTCAGCGGCGGAGGAGCGTTCTACCTGGACGCCGTCCGAGCGGAATAGGTCCGCCGGAGCAGCCGCCCGGACCCTGCCGAGCGAGCACTACTCCAGCAGTTCGGCGACGGAACAGGAGAAGCCGGGCAGCACGTCCGCTCCGTCGAGGGCCCCGGAGGGAAGGATCTCGCGGGCCTCGCTGAGCGACCGGTACTCGACCGCCCGGCGCTTCTGGGGGTCGACGACCCAGACGAGGCGGACGCCGGCCTCGAGGTACTCGCCGACCCGGTCGAAGACGGCCCGTGGCCGATCGCTCGGCGAGAGGACCTCGACGGCGAGATCCGGAGCCAGCCTGGGGAATACCTGGGCGCGGACCTCGGGTGTCAGTCGACCGGCGGCCACGAAGCTCACGTCGGGGCCGCGCCGGTTTCCGCTCGGATAGCTGAAGCAGCTCCTCGTCCGTGATGACGCGTGTACTCGCCATGGTCAGCGGCTTGGCGTGAGTCGGCGGACGCTCACCACTTGAACGTCGCGGCCGAGAGCGCGGGCAGCGTGTACGTGACCGATTGGCCGGCCCAGCGGATCTTGAAGGGCGTGCTCGCGTGGCCCGCGTTCAAGACCACCACCACCTTCGACCCATCCGGGTTCTTGAACGACACGTCATAGATCCCGCGCCGGTCGAACTGGTTGGACTCGATCCGCACCGCGCCGGGCGCCACGAACTTGCTGAAGTGGCCGAGGGTGTAGAAGTCGTGGTTGTACATCACCGTGCCGTCCACCGCGTTGATGGTCGCGATCCCGGTGCAATTCGTGCACCCGCCGGTGTGCGGGCCGTTGTCCTGGTCGAGGGCCAGGTTGAACTTGGTGGTCGAGACGCCCCAGTTCCGGAAGTTTCCGATCAGGATGTTCCTGAAGTCCCAGACGAGGTTGTTCGCCCAGTTCGTGGACCATTCCCCGCTCGTGCACTCCGAAAAGTAGATGTTGCGGTCCGGGTGCGCGTCATGGACCTGGGTCTGGTTGTCGACCGTTCCGCCGTAGCAGTGGAACGCCGACCCGTCGACGTAGGCCTTGGCCATCGGGTCGTTGAGCACCGTGATCGGGTAGGAGGGTTCGTCCCAGTTGTGGTCCCAGACGACGATCTTGGTGGTGATGCCGTTGGCGGCGAAGGCCGGCCCCAGGTGATTCTTGACGAAGTCGGCTTCCTCGGTGGCCTCCCAGCGCATCCCCGGGTAGTCGGGGGGCTCGTAGTGCGGCTCGTTCTGCAGCGTCACGAAGCCGACCGGGATGCCTTCAGCCTGGTAGGCCTTGACGAACCTGACGAAGTAGTCGGCGTACGTGCCGTAGTGCTGGGGCAGCAGCTTGCCTCCGTACAGCGAGCCGCTGTCCTTCATCCAGGCCGGGGCGCTCCAGGGTGAGCCCATCACCCTGAGCATCGGATTGAGCGAAAGCGCCTGCCTGAGCAGGGGGATGATGTAGGCCCGGTCGTGATCGACCGAGAAGTCGCTGAGATCGCAGCAGGTGTCGTCGTAGGTGTAGTGGGCCAGAGCGAAGTCCGAGGCGCCCATCGGCTGGCGCAGCAGGCTCAGCCCGATGCCCCGGACCGGATCGAAGAGGCTGCTCATCAACGTGTCGCGCGGTGACGCGCCGAGCCCGTTGGCCATCAACCAGGCGGAGGAATCGGTGAGCGACCCCCCGAATCCCGCCACCTGCTGATAGGTGATCGTCTCGTCGACGTTGATGGCGAGGTACCTCCTCGTGGGCCTGTCCGGGGTGAAGGTGAGGGCGGATTGCGGCGCGAGGAGCTGGGAACGGTCGCCCCTGGTCAGCCACACGTTCACGCTTTCGCCCGCAGCGGTGACCGGGCCGGGCCCGGGGCTCACGAGGGCCGCCACCACGACGGCCGCGGCCACCTGGAGAAGGCGGATACCCTTCATGGCGAGCCTCCCTGTCGCGACCATACCGGGTTCATGGGCCGTCCATCCAGGTTATCCCAGGAATGTCTTCCTCCGGCGGCGAACGGTAGATTCCCTTGCCGAAGGCTCCGCTCGTCGCATGGGAGGGGCGGCCGGCCGACGCCGCGCCCGCCTCTTACTCCCACCGGAGCCTCGATCGGATCGAGGCGCGAGGGCATCGTGCGGCCGGGCAGCCCTTCCCGCCGCTGGCCCCGTGGAAGCCACGGCGGGTCCGCATCAAGGAGTTCTCGGACGTGATCGTCGAGTTTGCCGTCGGCCCCGACGGCAAGGTCGCCGCCCTGAAGCAGATCGATCCGTCCGGGGAGTTGTCTCGCCCCGGCAGTAAGCCGACGCGACGAGCCATCCAAACAAAGCTATCCGTTCCAGGACGGATAGACTGAAACAACTGGCCCGCCAGCTAACTCACGACTCGCACATCAGCGCCTGGAGCGGCCGGAGCGAGCGTCAGCGGAGCGATCGCGCTTCTATTCCTTCCCATCAATGTGATTGTTGAGATGCTTGGCGAAGGCCTCCGCGGCAGATTGGAAGTTGCCCTTCTTCACATTGTACGAAAAGACGACCCCGGTGCTTGCCTTATCGATGACCATGATGGACGCATCGAACTTGGAGCTGCCCCAAAGGCCGCCCATGAGGGCCATCTTCGCGATCTTGGTCCCCGTGCTGTCCTCCTTGGCCGATGAGGTGTGACGGACCAAGAAATGCCTACACTCTGCGGCGACAGTGTCAAGATGGGCACTGAGGCTCCCGCGCGGAATGGAGCCGGCCCCGACGCTAGCCGACCAGCTTCTCGATCAAGTTCCCGCTCACATCGGTAAGCCGGAAGTCGCGGCCCTGGAAGCGGTAGGTCAGCTTGGTGTGGTCGATGCCCATCAGGTGCAGCACGGTGGCGTGCACGTCGTGGACGTCGACCGCGTCCTCGACCGAGTTGTAGCCCAGCTCGTCCGTCTTGCCGACCGTCACGCCCGGCTTGATGCCTCCTCCCGCCATCCAGATGCTGAACGCGCGCGGGTGATGGTCGCGGCCGAGGAACTTCGACCCGTTCCTCTCCTCGTTCATCGGCGTGCGCCCGAACTCGCCGCCCCAAACGACGAGCGTGCTGTCGAGCAGGCCCCGCTGCTTGAGGTCCTTCACCAGCGCGGCCGCGGCCTTGTCCGTCTCGCGGCAGAGCGAGGGGAGACGGTTCACGATGTCGTCGCGGGGATTGGTCCCGTGGTGGTCCCAGCCGCGATGGTAGAGCTGCACGAAGCGCACGCCTCGCTCGACGAGCCGGCGCGCGAGCAGGCAGTTGTTCGCGAACGAGCGCATGCCGGGCTCGGTGCCGTACATCTCGTGCATGGCCGGCGGCTCCCTCGTGATGTCCATCAGCTCGGGGACGCTCGTCTGCATCCGGTACGCCATCTCGTACGACGCGATGCGCGTCTGGATCTCGGGGTCGCCCTGGTCCTCGAGATGGATGCGGTTCATCTCGTTCACCACGTCGAGGGACGCCCGCCGGTCTTCGCTCCGCACCCCGTCGGGATCGCGGAGGAAGAGCACCGGATCGCCCTTCGAGCGGAACTCGACGCCCTGGTAGACGGTGGGCAGGAACCCGCTGCCCCAGCAGCTCTTGCCCCCGTCGGGCTGGTTCTCGCCCGAGAGCAGGACCACGAACCCGGGCAGATCGGCGCACTCGCTCCCGAGGCCGTACGTGAGCCAGGAGCCGAGGCTCGGGCGGCCGACGATCTGGTGGCCGGTGTTCATGAAGATCTGGGCCGGCGCGTGGTTGAACTGCGTGGTGTGCACC
>WNGG01008525.1_pt1 | contig 11285 bp, 8 predicted proteins | sample 5400661 | NCBI WGS metagenome assembly WNGG01 (sample SAMN13153372, study PRJNA577476) | soil metagenome | isolation source: 100 cm soil or saprolite under Garry oak tree replicate 1 | place: USA:California | collected 2016-06-15 | reverse complement strand
CCAACGCGAAGAAAATCGCGGCATCGCTCAAGCGCTCGGCGGAACGAAGTTCACGCCGCAAGACGGGCGCTTATCGCTCCGCGCTCTCGATGCTGACCTTTTATATCAACCGCGCCGGCAAGACGTTGCCGAAAGCGCAGCGCGACCGATTGCAGCGCGCCAAGGTAGAATTGAAGCGACAGTTTCATCGCGGCGAATGATATTCCGGCTCATACCATACGGTTGGCATACCCGCCAACGGGTCGCGCCTTTGGCGCGCCCGATGACAGGCTCCAGCGGATATCCAGTAATCGCCGACCCGTATGAGAGCCGAACTGTCACGGAATACTGGATCATCCGCTTTTCGCGGATGATGACGTCGTTTGAATGACAAGCCCTAAGCCGCGCGGATATTCGCCATGAAGCGGTCGAGTTCCTCGCGCAAGCGCGTGCTTTCGGTCGAGAGGGATTTTGCGGAATTCAAGACCTCCTCCGATGCCGACCCGGTTTCGGTGGCGCCGCGATTCACTTGCATGATATTGGCGGCAGCTTCCTGGGTTCCCTGGGCGACGGTCTGAACGCTGCGCGCGATTTCCTGGGTTGCCGAGCTTTGCTGCTCCACCGCGCTCGCAATCGACGACGCGATGTTCGATATCTCGGCGATGGTGCCGCCGATCTCCTTGATGGCTGCCACCGATTCCTGCGTCGCATCCTGCATGCCCGAAATGTGGGACGATATCTCGTCGGTCGCCTTCGCAGTCTGGCCGGCCAGCGATTTGACTTCAGAGGCGACGACGGCGAACCCTCGACCAGCCTCGCCGGCGCGGGCGGATTCAATCGTTGCATTCAACGCCAGCAGATTGGTCTGCTCGGCAATCGCCGTGATCAGCTTGACCACGTCGCCGATCTGCTGCGCGGCGCGTGACAACTTGCCGATGCGCCCATCGGTTTGCTGCGCCTGAAGCACTGCCGCCTCCGCGATCTTGTTGGATTCGCGCACCCGTCTTCCGATTTCATCGACCGAGGCGGAAAGCTCCTCGGTGGCGGTGGCGACCGATTGCATCTTGCTGGACGCCTCCTCCGATGCGCCGGCGACCCGGCTCGACAGGTTCTGCGTGGTTTCCGCGGTCCGCGTCAACGTCCCGGCGGCCGACTCGAGTTGAACGGCTGATGACGAAACGTTCGAAACGATGGCACCTACCGCCGCTTCGAAATCATCGGCGAAACGAATGAGCTCGGTACGGCGCGCCGCGCTGCTGGCGCGGTTCTGGGCATCCTGCGCGGCGGCATCCCGTTCCGCCTTGGCGATGGCCTGCAGCTTGAATTCTTCCACCGCGGCCGCCATCTCGCCGAGTTCATCCCTGCGCCCGAGGCCCGGCAGCACGACATCGAAATTGCCGCCGGCGAGTTCGCGCATGGCCTTGCACATTGCGGTCATGGGCCGGGAAATTCCCTTGCCCAGCAACACGGCCAATATTCCGCCCAGCAGGAAGCCGCCGGCCGCGAGCATTGCAATCAAACGCTCGGTCTCGCCAATGCTCGCATCGGACTCGGATTCAAGTCTTTGTTGATCGGAAAGCAGAGCCGCCTTCATCGCGCCTGAACCTTGCATGATCGCAGTCGCGGACTCGGCCATTTCGGTCGTCAGCTCATCGATCGATTTCGAATTTTCGACCAGTTTGCTGAGGGACTTCCGATACTCATCCAGCAATGCGGAAACCTCCTGAACGCTCTGCACGATCTTTTCATCGGTCGACGATATCGCCCGCAGCGAGTTTTCGACAAATTTGAGCCGCGCCAGCGCGCTGGTGGCAACTGTCTGATCCGAATTGATGACGAATGTATTGGCGAGCGCTGTCGCGGCCTGATATTGCGCGGTGACCTGCTTCGCGCCGAGTTCAACGGCGGGAAGCTCCGCTTCGGCCGCGTTGCTGGCGAGATCGTCGAGCTTGTAACGCAGCATCGTGCCGCCGCGCGTCAGCTGATTTTGCGTCACCAGCGCGCTCTCGCTCTTGACCTTGAGAATATCGGCAAAAATCTTGGTGAAGGTGCGGAATTCGCGGGCCAGGCGCGTGATCTGCTCGAGGCCCGCCGGGTTTGTGGTGCCCTTCATCGATTGATCGATGGCGTCCTTCAGGCTGGCTTCGGCGGCCAGCGCCGCCTTGCCGTCATCTTCTTTTCCGGTCACCACGTAGTAGCGCGCCAGCGCCCGGTACGAGATCAGTTCACGATCGATATTGCGCGCCAGATCGGCTTCCGACACGCTTTTCCGGTAGGACGTCACACCAACCGAGACGCGCTCAAATCCAAGATAGGCGATGCCCATGCTGACCGCCGAAATCGCCAGCACGACGGCAAAGCCGAGCATGACTTTGGCGCGAAAGCGCAAGGTCGGAAACCTCAGCGATATCGATTGTGGCCAGACACGCTTCAACGATGCCACTCGAACCCCCGTCTTCTTTCTGAAGACCCGGCAGACTCGGCAACGCCGCTCCCGGATCCAGTGCTGAAAACTAGGGCAGAATGGATAAAAGGCCGTAAATTAGGCCGAAATCCTCACCTCAACGAGCCGCCGCAGGGAGAACAAATCCCGTCATGGCGCGGCCATGACGGATCATTTTCGGCCCGATTCTCGGGGCCGCCTACGCCGCACGGGCCTCGGGAGCTTCGGGCGGCGCCAGCACCTGCCAATTGGAGGCCAATTGCAGCTCCGGCTCGGTCAGCGCCTGCAGCTTCTCAAGCGTCATGCCCGGAACCATCTCGGTCACGACCAGTCCCTGCGAGGTCACATCGATCACCGCGAGGTTGGTGTAGATGCGCTTGACGCAGCCGGCCGCGGTGAGCGGATAGGTGCAATGCCTCAGGATTCGAGGCTCACCCTTCTTGCTGGTGTGCTCCATAATGATACGGATTTCCCTGGCGCCGACCGCCAGGTCCATGGCGCCGCCGATGCCGGGCGGGAAGGCCGGATCCTCGGTGGTCCAGTTCGCAAGATCGCCCTTTTCGGATACTTCGAAGGCGCCGAGCAGGCTGACATCGAGATGGCCGCCGCGGATCATCAGGAACGCGTCGGCGTGATGGACGAAGCAGCCGCCGGGGACCAGCGTCGTCAAGTTCTTGCCGGCATCGACCATATAGGGGTCTTCCCTGCCGGGCTCCGGCTTCGGACCCATGCCGAGGATGCCGTTCTCGCTCTGAAAGATCACTTCGCGCCCCGGCGGCACGTAGCTTGCCGCCAAGGTCGGAATGCCGATGCCGAGATTGACATAGGCGCCTTCCGGCAAATCCTGCGCGGCGCGCCATGCCATTTGTTCACGCGTCAACGGAATCATGCATTTGCTCCAACAACGACGATGCGATCGACAAAAATACTCGGGGTGACCACCGCTTCGGGATCCATCTCGCCGAGCTCCACCATCTGGTCGACCTCAACCACGGTCAACTCGGCGGCCATCGCCATCACGGGGTTGAAATTCCGCGCCGACTTTATGTAAGTGAGATTGCCCCAGCGGTCGGCCTTGTTGGCCTTGAGCAGCGCAATATCGCCCTTCAGCGGCTTCTCGAACACATGCAGCCGGCCATCGATTTCCCGGGTCTCCTTGCCTTCCGCGAGCTTGGTCCCCGCCGAAACCGGCGAGAAAAACCCACCAAGGCCGGCGGCATGACAGCGCATGCGTTCGCTGATGGTGCCTTGCGGGACCAATTCCAGCTCAAGGCTCTTGGCGCGGTACGCCTTGAGGAAGGCGGAGTAGTCGCCGGAACGCGGGTACGAGCAGATCACCTTGCGCACGCGGCCAGAATTGATCAGCCGGGCCAGACCGTAATCGCCGTTGCCGGAGTTGTTGGCGACGATGGTCAGCTCCCGGGCGCCCTGTTCGTGAAGGGCGTCGAGCAGATGATCCGCGACACCGACGGCGCCAAATCCGGCCACCAATACCGTCGATCCGTCGCGAACCCCGGCGACGGCGTCGGCCGTAGTCTTCACCTGCTTGTCGATCACGTCAAAAAGCTCCCTCGCGCGGCATTGTGGTTTGAAGTCCCTGGCTTATGCCAGGACCCAACACCACCTCAATTGGCGCGGAATAGACCATCAAGTCCGGTGCCGAGAAAGCCACAAATTTGCAGCCGTGATCCGCATCGCGGCCCTTACGGGTCGTCCCGGCGCCGGCCCGGACGGCGGCTGAAGCGCAGATGGCATCACGATGACCTTCGCGACGAAAATCCTAGTTGCAAAGTCCCGCCCCCGTGCCTCTAATTGGAATAATTATAAAACCTCGGGAGGTATCACGCGTGTCTACCATCAAATTGACGGTGAACGGTAAGGCGGTCTCGGCCGATGTCGAGGACCGGACCCTCCTTGTCCATCTCCTGCGCGAAAATCTGAATCTGACCGGTACCCATGTCGGCTGTGACACCAGCCAGTGCGGCGCCTGTGTCGTGCATATCGATGGGCGGGCGGTCAAATCATGCACGGTGCTGGTCGGACAGGCCAACGGCGCCAACGTCACCACCATCGAGGGCATCTCGAAGGGCGACGAACTGCACCCGATGCAATCGGCGTTCCGCGACAATCACGGGCTGCAGTGCGGTTATTGCACGCCGGGCATGATCATGTCGGCGATCGATATCGTCAACCGCTACGGCGGCAAGCTCGACGAGGACACCGTCCGGCACGAGCTTGAGGGCAATATCTGCCGCTGCACCGGCTACCACAATATCGTCAAATCGGTGCTCGACGCCGCCGGCCGCATGCAGGTTTCGCAGGCCGCGGAATAGTCAGCCCAATTCGTGATTCTAAAAAGATTCGACTTTCGAAAACCAAAAGCCGACTGCGATCTGCGCCAACAAGATGCGCTGACGATGCGGTCCGACAGGGAGAGATACGATGGGTGTTGAAGGTATTGGCGCAAGCGTAGTGCGCAAGGAAGACCGGCGCTTCACCACCGGCAAGGGCCGCTACGTTGACGACATCAAGCTGCAGGACATGACCCACGCGCATTTCATCCGCAGCCCGCACGCACATGCCAAGGTAAAGAGCATCGACTCCTCGGCGGCGATGAAGATGCCGGGCGTTGTCGGCGTGCTGACTGGACAGCAGATCGTCGATGACAAGGTCGGCAATTTGATCTGCGGCTGGGCGATCACATCCAAGGACGGCACGGCGATGAAGATGGGCGCGTGGCCGGCGATGGCACCGGAAACGGTGCGCTTTGCCGGACAGGCGGTCGCGGTCGTCATTGCCGAGACCAAGAACCAGGCGAAGGATGCCGCCGAAGCCGTCGTCGTCGATTATGAGGAGCTTCCCGTTGCGGCCGATATCCGCGCAGCGATCAAGCCGGGCGCGCCGCAACTGCATCCCGAAGCCCCCGGCAACGTAATCTACGACTGGACGATCGGCGACGAGGCCGCGACGGAGGCCGCATTCAAATCGGCGGCCAACGTGGTCTCACTCGACATCACCAACAACCGGCTGGTGCCGAATGCGATGGAGCCGCGCGCGGCGATCGCGGAATACAACGACGCCGAAGAGCATTTCACGCTGTACACGACGTCGCAGAATCCGCATGTCGCGCGCCTGGTGCTGTCGGCATTCTACAACATCGCGCAGGAGCACAAGCTGCGGGTCGTAGCACCCGATGTCGGCGGCGGTTTCGGCTCGAAAATCTTCATCTATCCGGAAGAAATGGTGGCGCTGTGGGCCTCCAAGAAGGTGCGACGCCCGGTAAAGTGGACCGGCGATCGCTCCGAGGCCTTCCTGACCGACGCCCATGGCCGTGATCACCTCACCAAGGCCGAGTTGGCGTTCGACGCCGGCAACAAGATCACCGGGCTGCGCGTGAAGACCTACGCCAATCTCGGCGCCTATATGTCGCTGTTCTCCTCCTCGGTGCCGACCTATCTCTATGCGACGCTGCTGTCGGGCCAGTACAACATTCCCAACATCTTCGCAGAGGTGATCACCGTCTACACCAACACCACTCCGGTCGACGCCTACCGAGGCGCGGGCCGGCCCGAGGCAAGTTTCGTGGTGGAACGGCTGATGGAAACGGCGGCACGGCAGCTGAAGGTCGATCCGGCGGAATTGCGCCGCAAGAACTTCATCACCGCCTTCCCGCACCAGACGCCCGTGATCATGGCCTACGACATCGGCGATTTCGGCGCGTCACTCGACTCCGCGATGAAGGCGATCGACTACGCCGGCTTCGCGGCCCGCAAGGAGAAAGCCAAGAAGGAAGGCAAGCTGCGCGGCATCGGCGTCTCCTGCTACATCGAGGCCTGCGGCATCGCGCCCTCGAAAGCGGTCGGCAGCCTGGGCGCCGGCGTCGGCTTGTGGGAGTCCGCGGAAGTCCGCGTCAATCCGGTCGGCACCATTGAAATCCTCACGGGATCGCACAGCCACGGCCAAGGTCATGAGACGACCTTCTGCCAGCTGGTCGCGGAACGCCTGGGCGTCCCCATCAGTCAGGTCCAGATCGTCCATGGCGACACCGACAAGGTGCAGTTCGGCATGGGCACCTATGGCTCGCGCTCGGCCGCCGTCGGTTTGACGGCGATCCTCAAGGCGATGGAGAAGGTCGAGGCCAAGGCCAAGAAAATCGCCGCGCATCAGCTCGAGGCCTCCGAGGGCGACATCGTCATCGAGAACGGCGAGTTCAAAGTCACCGGCACCGACAAGTCGATCGCGCTGCCGATGGTGGCGCTCGCCGCCTATACCGCGCACAACCTGCCTGACGGCATGGAGCCCGGCTTGAAGGAAGGCGCGTTCTACGACCCGACCAACTTCACCTTCCCTGCGGGCGCCTACATCTGCGAACTCGAGGTCGATTCCGGCACCGGCAAGACCTCTTTCGTCAACTTCGTCGCCGCTGACGATTTCGGGCGGCTGATCAATCCGATGATCGTCGAAGGCCAGGTCCATGGCGGCCTCGCCCAGGGAATCGGTCAGGCGCTGCTGGAAGGCGCGGTTTACGACTCCAGCGGCCAGCTCGTGACCGCTTCGTTCATGGATTACACCATGCCGCGCGCTGACGACCTGCCGTCGTTCAAATTAAGCCACACCACGACGCTGTGTCCGGGCAATCCGCTCGGCGTCAAAGGTTGCGGCGAGGCCGGCGCGATCGGCGCATCGGCCGCCGTCATCAACGCCATCACCGACGCGATCGGCAACAACAAGCTTGAGATGCCGGCGACACCCGATCGGGTGTGGCACGCCATTCACGGCTGAGAGGGAGACAAGACATGTACGAGACAATTTACCATCGCCCCTCCTCCGTCGACGAAGCCGTGGCGCTGTTCGCAAAGGGCGCGGAGTCGAAATATCTCGCCGGCGGCCACACTTTGATTCCGGTGATGAAGCAGCGGCTTGCCTCGCCGTCCGACGTGATCGATCTTGGAAAGATCACGGACCTCATCGGCGTCGAAGTTTCCGCCGATGCGGTGACGATCAAGGCAGCGACGACCCACTACGACGTGGCCTCGAGCGGACCGGTGCAAAAGGCGATCCCGGCGCTGGCTTACCTCGCCTCGCTGATCGGCGATCCGGCCGTGCGATATCGCGGCACCATCGGCGGCTCGCTCGCCAACAACGATCCCGCGGCCGACTATCCGGCGGCGGTGCTAGCGCTCGGTGCCACCGTGAAGACCAACAAGCGTTCGATATCGGCGGATGAATTCTTCAAGGGCCTGTTCTCCACGGCGCTCGACGACGGCGAAATCATCACCGCCGTGTCGTTCCCGGTTCAGGCCAAAGCGGGCTATTCCAAGTTCAACCATCCGGCGTCGCGCTTCGCCCTGACCGGCGTGTTCGTCGCCAAGACCCCGGCAGGTGACGTCCGCGTCGCCGCGACGGGCGCCTCACAGGATGGCGTCATGCGGGTGCCGGCCATCGAGGCGGCGCTGACGGCCAATTGGTCGGCAGGCGCGCTCGACAGCGTCAATATTTCCGCTGGCGGGTTGATGAGTGATATTCATGGCTCGTCGGACTATCGCGCCAACCTGATCAAGGTAATGGCGCAACGAGCGGTCACTGCCGCCGGCTGATCGGGCTTCTTTCCATTCGGATAGAGCAAGCGGCGCGCAGCGATGCGCGCCGCTCTGCATTTGGTCATATTCTGACCAATTGGCGCTTGCCACGCTCCCCGCAAGGCGAGACAATTTAGCTAATCAGCTAATTAAGAAATTCAGCTTTACGCGTATTCTGTTCGCAAAACCGGCACCCACCCCCGATCAGGTCGAGGGCAGGCTTTTGCGGAATACGCGCCAGGGAGCGCCCATGAAATTCGGTATTTTCTACGAACACCAGCTTCCACGGCCATGGAACGAAGGCGACGAACACAGGCTGTTTCAGGAGGCGCTCGATCAGGTCGAACTCGCCGACAAGCTCGGCATCGACTACGCCTGGGAAGTCGAACACCATTTTCTCGAGGAATATTCGCACTCCTCCGCGCCGGAAATATTCCTCGCCGCCTGCTCGCAGCGCACCAAGAACATCCGCCTCGGCCACGGCATCTGCCTGATGCCGCCGAAATACAATCACCCAGTGCGGGTCGCCGAGCGCATCGCCACGCTCGATCTCGTCTCCAACGGCCGCGTCGAATTCGGCACCGGCGAGAGCGCCTCGCTGATGGAGCTCGGCGGCTTCAATGTCGGCTTCGATCCGGTCGAGAAGCGGCGGATGTGGACTGAGGGCGTCGAGCAATGCACCAACATGATGGTGATGGACCCCTATCCCGGCTTCAAGGGCGAGTTCTTCGAGATGCCGTGCCGCAATGTGGTGCCCAAACCAGTGCAGAAGCCGCACCCGCCACTCTGGGTCGCCTGCTCCAATCGCGAGACCATCAAGATGGCCGCGCGTTACGGCATCGGCGCGCTGACCTTCGCCTTCGTCGATCCCCGCGAAGCCCGGCAATGGGTCGATGACTATTACCGGATTTTCAAGGAGGAATGCGTGCCGATCGGCCACGCGGTCAATCCCAACGTCGCGATGGTGACGGGCTTCTCGGTACACCCAGACGAAATGGAATCCCGTCGCCGCGGCGAAGACGGCTTAAGGTTTTTCCGCTACGGCCTTGCGCATCATTATATCTTCGGCGAGCACAAACCGGGACGCACCGATATCTGGGCCAATTTCGAAAAGGCGCGGCATGCGTTGCCGGCGGCCGGCGCCGATCACGGCATCGGCACGCCGGATCAGTTGCGAACCCACCTGCGGCAGTTCGAGGAGTCAGGCGTCGACCAGACCGTGTTCATCCAGCAAGGCGGTCGCAACCAGCACCGGGATATCTGCGAAGCGCTCGAATTGTTCGCCAAGGATGTGATGCCGGAATTCAGGCAGCGTGAAATCGCGCGGGAAAGGCAGAAGCAGGAAGAGCTCGCGCCTTACATCGAAAAAGCGATGGCCCGCAAACAAATGACAAAACCGATGCGCGACGAGGAGATTCCGGTTTATGTGGCGCTCGGCCGCAAAGTCGCCGAAGAAGGCACCGGCACCGAACGCCAGAAGCAGAACGCCAGGCTGTGGGCCGATGCCGCCAAGGTGACGCTGAGCGATCCCGCGCGCCACGGCACCAAGTCCTCCGCAACGTCGTAGTATTTCTTATCTCATCAACGGAAAAACAGCGTGCTCGACAAATCAGGCCCCCAGTCCTCCACCCGCACTTCCGGCCCGCTCGCGGGCTTTCGTGTCGTCGAATTCGCCGGCATCGGGCCTGGCCCCTTTGCCTGCATGATGCTGGCGGACATGGGCGCGGAGGTGGTCACTCTCGACCGCGTCGGCGCCAAGAAGAATCTGAAATCGGTGGCCGGGCGCGGACGGAAGGTCGTCGAACTGGATCTGAAGAACAAGTCCGCCATCGCGCAGGTGCTCGACCTCCTGGCCAACGCCGACGCGCTGATCGAGGGCTTTCGTCCCGGCGTGATGGAACGTCTGGGGCTCGGGCCTGACGTGGTGCAGGCCCGCAACCCGCGGCTTGTCTATGGCCGCATGACCGGATGGGGACAGCAAGGCCCGCTGGCGCAGGCTGCCGGCCACGACATCAACTACATCTCGGTGACCGGCGCGTTGGCCGCGATCGGCACCAAAGACAGACCGGTGCCGCCGCTCAATCTGGTCGGCGATTTCGGCGGCGGAGCGCTTTATTTGGTGGTCGGTGTACTCGCCGCACTGCTGGAAGCGTCAAAGTCCGGCAAGGGACAGGTGGTCGATGCCGCGATGTGCGACGGCGCGGCGTCGCTGATGTCGATGTTCTTCGACATGGCGGCCGCGGGCCGGTGGACCGAGCAGCGCGAGAGCAATTTCCTCGACGGTGGCGCGCATTTCTACGGGGTTTATGAATGCGGATGTGGCCGGTTCATTTCGATCGGCTCGATCGAACCGCAATTCTACGCGTTGCTGCGCCGGCACGCAGGCCTTTCCGACGCCGATTTCGATGCGCAGATGGATCGCAAGGCATGGCCCGCGCTCAAGCAAAGACTGGCGGATGTCTTCAAGACCAAGACCCGCGACGAGTGGTGCACCATCATGGAGGGCACCGACGTCTGCTTCGCGCCGATCCTGACCATGGCAGAGGCCCCCGCTCATCCGCACAATGCGGCCAGAGAGATTTTCGTCACCCGCCACGGCGTCACCCAACCCGCGCCGGCGCCGCGTTTCTCGCGCACGCCCTCAGCCATCCGCGATGCCGCCACGGCGGATATTGCTGAGCTGACAAGCGAGTGGCAGGGCGGGAGGTAGCGGCCTCCCAGTCATTCCGGGGCGCGAGCTTCGAAAGATGATTCCGTGTCCCGGATGCTGCGCAGCGCGCCGCACTTGCGGCGTAGTGCGCTGCTGATCCGGGGCCAACGACGCTCCGTTCTTTGGGTCCCGGCTCTGCGGTGCATCGTGAAGAACGCTGCACCGCGTCCGGGACACGATATTTACGCCGCGCCGTTCAGCGTCAGCACACCGCGCCGAATCTGGTCTTCCTCGATCGATTCGAACAGCGCCTTGAAATTGCCTTCGCCGAAGCCATCGTCGCCCTTGCGCTGGATGAATTCGAAGAAGATCGGCCCGATGGCGTTGGCGGAGAAAATCTGCAGCAACACCTTGGTATGGCCGCCCTCGACCACGCCTTCGCCGTCGATCAGAATCCCGTCACACTTGAGCCGTGCGACGTCCTCGCCGTGTTTGGGCAGGCGCGCGTCGATCTTCTCGAAATAGGTTTCGGGCGGCGCTGGCATGAACGGCAAGCCGTCGGCGCGCAGGGTCTCGACGGTGCGGTAGATGTCCTTGGCCCCGCAGGCGATGTGCTGAATGCCCTCGCCGCGAT
>WNGG01008523.1_pt1 | contig 11286 bp, 10 predicted proteins | sample 5400661 | NCBI WGS metagenome assembly WNGG01 (sample SAMN13153372, study PRJNA577476) | soil metagenome | isolation source: 100 cm soil or saprolite under Garry oak tree replicate 1 | place: USA:California | collected 2016-06-15 | reverse complement strand
CGACGCGCTCGTCGTAGCTCATGGCGAGCAGCCGCTCGAGCACGCCGGACACCTGCCCGGCGCTGAGCCAGCAGCCGTCGACCTGGCGCCGGTCATAGCGCGGCAGCTCGAGATGAACGCCGGCGATGGTGGTGACGGTGCCGGAGGTGCCGAGCATGTGCACGGCGTCGCGCGGCAGGTCGCCCCCATGGGCGGCGACGAACGGGGCGATGTGGGCGGCGACCTCGGCCACCATGGCCTCGTAGATCGCCCGGTCGACGCGGATGCCGCCGTGCCGCTCGGCGAGGGTCACAACGCCCACCGGCAGCGAGATCCAGCCGCGCATCTCGGGCAGCGGCGGGCCGCCGCGGCCAGCCTGTCCGCGGCCGAGCCGGATCAGCTCGGACGAGCCGCCGCCGATGTCGAACAGGATGACGGCCTCGGCGGCCGGATCGACCAGGGGGGTGCAGCCGGTCGCGGCGAGCAGCGCCTCGGTCTGGCGGTCGACGATCTCCAGCTCGATGCCGACCTCGCTGCGCACCCGCGCCAGGAAATCGATGCCGTTGCCGGCGGCACGGCAGGCCTCGGTCGCGATCAGCCGCGCGCGGGTGACGCCGCGGTTGCGCATCTTGTCGCGGCAGATGGTGAGCGCGGCAACCGCACGGCCGATCGCGGCATCGCTCAGCCGCCCCGACGCGGACACACCCTCGCCCAGCCGGATGATGCGGGAGAACGCGTCGATGACGCGAAAGGCGTCGCCGGTCGGCCGCGCCACCAGCAGCCGGCAATTGTTGGTGCCGAGGTCGAGCGCCGCGTAGGTCGGCCGCGCGGGCGCGGGGCCGACGCGTTCCGCATGGCGCGACAAGCCTCGCCGACCCCAGGGCGGCCGCAGGCGCGATCCCCGCCTGCGCGCGGGGTCGAGGCCGGAGTTCGTCCGGGCCTCGTCGTCCATCGCAAAACCTTTCCCGCCGCGCCGGAGCCTAGCGTTGGTGACTTCGACGGACGCGGCACATCCCATGTCCTATCGGGCGGGAGTGTAACAGCGGGGCGCGCCGGCGCAACTCGCGGGCGTGGGCCGACATGCTCGCGCGCCACATGCGCGCGACATGTGTGGCCTGTTTGCAACAAGCGCGGACAATATGAGGAGGTGCCGTTGTGGCACCGCCAGCGCCGGGCTAATGCAATGGGCTAAGGGAAAGCAGTCCCGATCGCTGCAGGGGGCAACCTGAACGACCGGGACCGGCCGGACGGGAACACACACACACCCCTCCGACTAGCGCAGATTACCGGCACTTGGTTGACCGGTTCCTAATTCGCGCCTGTCGGACGGGATAATTCGACTGATTTGGAGGTAATTGCCGGAAGCCATTGCAGGATGAGTTGAGCCGCGCATCGCGCGGCGATGCCCGTCGATGTTTTCCCTCCTTGTCGCCGAGCCGGCGCCAATCTTCACGACTTGGAAACGCAATTCGAGTCAAATCGAAAGCAACGGCGGAACGGCTTGGCGGGAGCCGCATTGCCTTGACGGGACGGTCGCTTGGGGACGGTGCAGCGCTGATGAGTGCCCGCGAGATCTATCGGATTCACGCCGCGGACTGCCTGCGGCTCGCGCGGGCTACGCGCGATCCCTATACGCGCTCGGCGCTGGTGAGCATGGCCCAGGCCTGGGTGCGGCTCGCCGAGCAGGCCACGAGCGAATCCGACGGCCCCGGCCCCCAGCCCGACCTGCGCCGGGCGAGCTAGGCCGGCGCATCCTCCGTCAAATTCGCTTTCGCAGCCCCGTTCGCCGCCGGTAAGGTGGGCGAAAATGAGGGGGGCTGCATGGAGGCGGGCAAGGACACATCCCCGGGCGTGACGGCGGCGCCGGCCGAGGCTTGGCGGACCTGGGTCGCCCGCATCGCCTGCGTGGTGGTGCCGGCGGCCATCTGGTTCGCGCCGCTCCCGCTTGAGCCGGCGACCAAGCACGGCATCGCCATCGCCGCCTTCATGATCCTTGCCTGGGCGACCGAGGCGACCGAGCCGGCGCTCGTCGGCTTCATCGGCTGCTTCCTGTTCTGGGCGCTGCACATCGTCCCCTTCCGCAGCGCGTTCACCGGCTTCGCCAACGAGACGGCGTGGTTCCTGTTCGGCGCGCTGCTGCTCGGCGCCATCACCACCAAGTCCGGCCTGGCGCGCCGCCTCGCCTACCTGGTGATGATGCGGGTCGGCGTCAGCTATTCGAGCATCCTGCTCGGCCTCATCATCACCGACTTTTTGCTCACCTTGATCGTGCCGTCGGGCCTCGCCCGGGTGGTGATCATGGCGTCGATCTCGCTCGGCCTGGTCGAGGCGTTCCGGGTCGGCCCGGGCAGCAACGTCGGGCGCGGCATATTCTTGATCATCACCTATACGGCCGGCCTGTTCGACAAGATGATCATCGCCGGCGCCGCCTCGATCACCGCGCGCGGCGGCATCGAGCAGTTCGGCGGCGTCGACGTTCAATGGAGCCAATGGTTCGTCGCCTACCTGCCCTGCGACATCCTCACCATCCTGGCGGCGTGGCGGCTCACCCTGTGGCTCTTCCCGCCGGAAAAGCCGGTGCTCGAGGGCGGGCTCGATTATCTGCGCGCCGAGCTGGACAAGCTCGGGCCGTGGAAGCCGATCGAGCAGCGCGCCGCCGCGCTGATCGCGCTCGCCACCTTGCTGTGGATCACCGACTTCATTCATCACGTGCCGCCCTCGATGATCGCCATGGGGGTCGGCCTGTTCGCGCTGCTGCCGGGCGTCGGCATCCTCGAGATCGACGATATGAAGCGGCTCAACTATCTGCCGATCTTCTTCGTCGCCGCCGCGGTGAGCATGGGCTCGGTGCTGGAGCAGACCAAGGGCCTCGGCGTGCTCACCGACGTGATGTTCGCCTGGATGGCGCCGCTGATGACCAACGTGTTCATCTCCACCGTCGTGCTCTACTGGACGGCGTTCGTCTATCACCTGTTCCTGGCGAGCGAGATCCCCATGCTCGGCACCTCGATCCCGCTGCTGATGAGCTTCGCCAAGGCCAACGGCTTCAACCCGCTGCAGCTCGGCATGATCTGGACCTTCGCGGCGGGCGGCAAGATCTTCGCCTACCAGTCGGCGGTGATGATCGTCGGCTACTCGTACGGCTTCTTCCAGCCGCGCGACCTCCTGCGCATCGGTGCCTGGCTCAGCGTCGTCGAGTTCCTGATCGTGATCGTGCTGGTGCCGTTCTACTGGCCGCTGCTCGGGATCAGGTGATTCCATGGCGCGGGCCATCGCACACTGCGCACCTCATCCTTCGAGACGCGTCGCTTCGCGACGCTCCTCAGGATGAGGGCGGTGAGCTGATCGAGACCGGGTGATGAGAATACTCGCTCGCGTCGTCGCCGGGACGATCGTCTATGTGATCATCGTCGTGCTCGCCGCCCCGTTTCCCGGCGCGGCGGGGCTGATGTTGACCTTCCCAGCGCTCAACGGCCTGAGCTTTTTCTACGAAGGCCAGGAACGCGCCGCCGCCATGGCCAAGAGCATGCTGTGGATGCCGGTGCTCAACGGCGCACTGTGCGCCGGCTACATCGTCGCGTTTCTCGGGCTCGCGCGTGTCGTCGCGCCAGACGTTCTCGCCTGGCTGCTCGTTGCCGCCGTGATCGCGCTGTGGGTCGGGCTGGTGTTTCGCAAGACGGTCGACGACGGCATAGCACCACAACATCAAATCAAGTACGGCATCGCGTCGACGATCGTCGGCGTCCTGTTGGCGGCGCTTGCGCTCTGCGTCGCCAGTTATTTGCATTCGCCGCGCATGATCGCTGCGCCGGAACGCGAGTTCTTTTCCTCGACTTATATTTCGGACATTGTCTGGTCGAACAGGAGACGGGTAGGACTATTTGCATTGTGTCTCGCTGTCTTTCTCGTCGCGACCGCGTATTCGAACATTTCGGATGCCAAAAGAGGGATATTGGCCGGCCTGCCGCTCGTTCCTTTTGGCGGCCTGCTCAGCGTCGCGAGCGACGACGAGCTCGACATCGTCAGGCGCCTGGACATTCTTGCCAGCATGGGGGTGAGCGTGTGGCTCTCGCCGGCCGCCCCCATCTGGTTCGTGTACGGCTATTCGCGCTACCTGGAGGCGCGGCGGCCATCCGACGGCACCGCCCGGGACGCACTCATGCGGTTTTCCGTCCTGCTGCTCGGCTGGCTGCTGTGCGGCGCCGCCATTTGCGCGATCACGCTGGCGATTTATTTCACCGCGCGCTGATCACAGCTCCAGCAGCGCGCGAGCGTTGCCACCGAAGATGCGCGACGTTCTTCGGCGCCGACCCGGCGAGTTCGGGGTGCCAGAAATGCTCCTCGATGGTGATGACGTTGGCGGTGGGCATGAGTCGCTCCTGTTCGATGGCGAATTGAACGAAACCCTCATCCTGAGGAGCGTCGCGAAGCGACGCGTCTCGAAGGATGGACAAGGGCGCATCCGCTTCCATCCTTCGAGACGGCCGCACGCAAGTCGGCTGTAGCCGACTTGCGCATCATAATGCCGATCTCGGGTAAACCCGAGATCGGTGCGGCCTCCTCAGGATGAGGGTGGCGCTATTGGCTAGTCGTTATTCGTCAATGTCCGTTCCCCGTGACGACCGCCGCGAGCTTGTGCGGATCATCGGGCGGGCGATCGCCCCGCCACGCCACGTGCAGGTCGGGGCGCAGCAGCAGGAGATCGCGGCCGTAGATCTCGCGCGCCACGGCGTCGCCGACGTCGAGCACGTCGAGGGGCGCGCCGGTCGCGCGCAGCGCCTGTTCGAGCGCCGCGGTGTCGTGCCCGCCATTGAGCCGCAGCAAGGTGTAGCCGTGGCCGAGCCGGTCGTGCAGGGCGGTGCCGTCCGCAAGCCACGCGTGCGGCAGCCGGGCGCCCGGCCAAGTGGTCGGCACGTAGCTCGTGAAATCAAACGCCGGCCCCTCGCCCGGCTCGGGCCAGACGATCGGCGAGTCCGCGTAGCGGTAGCCCAGCTCGGCGCCGATCATCTCGTTCGACTTGCGTTGCTCCACGTCGGCGATGCGCGCGAGGTGCGCGCGCGCCGCGGTGCCGTCCGGCGTGTTGTCGCGGATGCACGGCCGGTAGGCGGCGCGCCAGCCGCGCCGGCCGCGCGAGGCGAAGGTCGACGCGGCGACGACGTGCCGGCCGACCTGCCGGCGCTCGATCTCATAGGAGGCGAGCAGGCCGGGGCCGCCAAAACCCTGCAAGGTGGCGGCGAGCTTCCACGCGAGATCGACGGCGTCGCCCACCCCGCTGTTCATGCCGAGCCCGCCGGTCGGGATCACCAGGTGCACCGCGTCGCCGGCGAGAAACACGCGGCCCTCGCCGTAGCGCTCGGCGAGCAGCAGGTTCTGCTTCCATTGGCCGACATAGAGCATCTCGTAGTCGACCGGCATAGCGACGGTCTTCTCGAACATCGTCGCCATGTCGGCGTCGTTCTCGACCACCGAATGCAGGGTGAAGTGGCGCGTATCGTCCTGGACGATCAGGAACGTCGCCCGGCCGTCGGCGACGTGATAGTGCCGGCCCTTGCCGATGGGGATGCGCTCGTAGAGATCGTCGCAGCGGTAGAGCGCCTGGCGGAACTGCATGAGGTTCGCTTCGCCCTCGAGGCGGATGCCGAGCTGGCGCCGCACCGCGCTCGCCCCGCCGTCGCACCCGACGAGATAATCGGCCGTGATGGTCGCGGCCGCGCCGTTCGCGTTCACCACGGCGGCACTAACCGAACCCGCATCCTGCGCGAACGACTCCAGCGTGCAGCCGTAACGCACGGTCACGCTGGGCAGCGTCTCGGCGATCGATTTGAGCAGCGGTTCGAGGGTGTATTGCGAGATGAGCTGATAGGGCTCGCGCGGCAGGGTGCCGTCGTTCCTCGCCGCGATCTCCGCCCGCGCCTCCTCGACCGAGGGATAGGGCAGGTGCAGCAGCGGCGGCTCGATCAGCGAGGTGACGATGAACACGTCCATCGGGCAGTGCGCCGGCAGGCCGGCGGCGCGCACCTTCTCGACGATGCCCATGCGGCGGTAGATTTCCATGGTGCGGGCGTTGCACCGCTCCATCTTCGGCAGCTTGGCGGGCGCCGGCTTCTGCTCGATGATGGTGCAGCGCACGCCGCGCTTGCCGAGCGCGACCGCAAGGGTGAGCCCGACCGGGCCGGCGCCGACGACGAGGACCTGCGTATCCATTGCGGGTTTGTATCGAGTCTTCGGGTTGTGCGATAATATCCGCCCTGCCCCGCCCGCGCCCTATCCTCACCGGACCGTTGCCATGGCGATTGACCTGCTGCTGGAAGAGCTCGTGACCGCGAACCGCATCCTCGCCAACGAGAACGTGGTCGACGGCTTCGGGCACGTGACCGTGCGCCACCCCGACCGCGCGGACCGCTTCCTGATGTCGCGGGCGCGCGCGCCGCAATGCATCGAGGTCGGCGACCTGATGGAGTTTTCGCTCGACGGCACGCCGACCGACGCGCAGGGCCGCAAGCCTTATCTCGAACGGTTCATCCACGGGGCGATCTACGAAGCGCGGCCGGAGATCAAGTCGGTCGTCCACAACCACAGCCCGAGCGTCATTCCGTTCGGCATCACGCAGAAAAAGCTGCGCCCGCTGATGCACATGTGCGCCACCATCGGCCACGAGGTGCCGGTGTGGGACATCAAGGACAATTTCGGCGACACCGACCTGCTGGTGGCCGACATGGCGATGGGACGCGACCTCGCGAAAACCCTGGGCAACCGGCCGACCGCGCTGATGCGCGGGCACGGCTGCGTCGTCGCCGCCGAGACGCTGCGCAAGGCGGTGTACGTCTCGATCTATATGGAGCTCAACGCCAACCTGCAGATGAAGGCGATGGCGATCGGCGACGTCAAATTCCTCTCGCCCGGCGAGGTCGACGCGGTGACCGCGCGCACGTCGGGCTTCGGCATCGACCGCGCGTGGGAATACTGGTGCCGCCGCGCCGACCGGCCGGCGCAGGGGCTGGAGATCGATTGAGGCGGACTCCCTCTCCCCGCTTGCGGGGAGAGGGTTGGGGTGAGGGGGCCTCTGAGGAAGTGCGCATTCGTAAAGGCCCCCTCACCCGGCCGCTTCGCGGCCGACCTCTCCCCGCACGCGGGGAGAGGTGAAGCGCGCGAGCTTAGATGGATGTGACCTAGGAGCAAACAGAATGGGCCGGGTGGTGACGTTTGCTGATCTGGCTGCGCAGCAATCCAGCGATGGCGTGAGCACGGCGGCGATCACGCGCGGCGACGTGCGGGAGATGGCGGCCGAGTTCATCCGGGTCGCGCCGGGCAGGAGTTTTGGCGCCAGCGTGCCCGAGAGATCGGACGGCTATCTGTTCGTGCTCGCCGGCAGCGGCGGCATCGCCACGGGCGGCGCCAAGCACGTGCTGTCGCCGCAGACCTTTGCGACGATTCAGGAGGGGCAGAGCTACTCGATCGAGAACGGCGGCACCGCCCCGCTCGACATCGTCAGCGTGCTGGCGCCGCCGGCAGCGGACGGCAGCGGAAAATTTCCTGGTTTCCACGACGGCATCCGCGTCGCCGAACGCGCCACGACGCCGATCCACGACGTCCCCGCGGAGAGGAAACGCCGCGTCTATTTCGTCGGCCACGGCGCGGCGCATTCCGAGCGCGGCCATGCCATGATCGTCATGTACGAGAAGGACACCGTCACCGGCCTGCACCATCATCCCAATGCGGAGAGCATGTTCGTGCCGCTCGACGGCGCGCTGCAGTTCACCGTCAACGGCGAGCAGGTGCGGGTCGCGCCGGGCCAGGCGGCCTATTTCGCCATGAACGACACGCACGGGCTGCGCGTCGCCGACGGCTTTTCCGGCGCCAGCTTCCTCGAGTTCCACATTCCGGCCGCCTTCACCACCGTGAGAGAATGAACATGAAAAGCGAAAATCCCGACGCGATGACGCCCGCGCTGCGCCTCGCCGGCTCCGACTTCGAGAATCTGCACGAGATCATCCGCAAGGCGCGCCAGAACCTCGACCAGAACGCCTGGGATTACATCGTCGGCGGCACCGAGAGCGAGACCACGCTGCGGCGCAACCGCATGGCGCTCGATTCGATCGCGTTCCGGCCGCGGGTGCTGCGCGACGTGAGCAAGACCGACACGTCGGTCGAGCAGTTCGGGCGCAAGCTGCGCCTGCCGGTGATGATCGCGCCGGTCGGCGCGCTCGAGACGTTCCACGAGGGCGCCGGCGCGACCGTGGCGCGCGCGGCCGGCGAGTTCGGCGTGCCGCACATGCTCAGCTCGGTGAGCCAGCCGGGCCTCGAGGGCGTGGCCAAGGCGGCGCCGGACGCGTGCCGCATCTTCCAGCTTTACGTGCGCGGCGACGACGCGTTCGTCGACGACCACGTGCGCCGCGCCATGGACAACGGCTACGCGGGGTTCTGCGTGACGGTCGACGTCGCCCATTACAGCCGGCGCGAGCGCGACCTCGCCAAGCGGCACGTGACCGCGGGGCGCCGGCGGGTCGCCGGCCGCGAGTACCAGTCGGCGCTCGACTGGCGCACCATCAAGCGCATCAAGGGCATGCTCAACATTCCGCTCGCCATCAAAGGCATCCATACCGCCGAGGACGCCCGCATCTGCCTCGATCACGGGGTCGAGTGGATCTACGTGTCGAACCACGGCGGGCGGCAGCTCGACCACGGCCGCGGCGCGATCGAGTTCCTCCCCGAGATCGTCGCGGAGGTGAAGGGCCGCGCGAAAATCATGATCGACGGCGGCTTCTACCGCGGCACCGACGTGGTCAAGGCGATCGCCATGGGGGCGGATCTCGTGGGGCTCGGCCGCATGCACTGCTACGGCCTCGCCGCGGCCGGACAGGCGGGCGTCGTGCGCATGCTCGAACTGCTGGAGGACGAGGTGCAGCGCTGCCTCGGCCTGCTCGGCGTCAACAAGTTCGCCGAGCTCGACGGGTCATACCTGCACGCCGCCACGCCGACCAACCCGCCGCACGTGTTCAGCGCGTTCCCCCTGCTGAAGATCGAGGATTATCATTATTGATGCGACGTTCCCCGGATGCGGCGCAGCGTGAAGCGAAGCGGAACGGTGCGCCGCTGATCCGGGGCCCAGCTTACATCTGAGTCATGGACCCCGGGTCTGCGGCGCACCACTCCAGGGCACCCCGTTGCGCAGAGCGCAACGGGGACCCCTGCGTGCTGCGCCGCGCCCGGGGAACGGTCGTCAGGAGCGCGCCTGCTTCAAATGCTTGAGCAAGCGGGTGCGCAGGGCGGCCTGCTCTGCCGCGGACCAGGTGCGAAAGCCCTCCCCGCTCTTGAAGCCGAGCTTGCCGGACTTCACCAAGGCCTTGAGATAGGGCGACGGGCCCGGCCGGGCGTCGATCGCCGGCAGCACGGTCTTGTGGATGGCGAGCGTGAGATCGGTGCCGACGAGATCGGCGTTCTCCAGCGGCCCGAGCACGGCGAGGCGGCGGCCGAAGCTCGCCTTGATCACCGTGTCGACGGTCGCGGCGTCGCAGATGCCGTTCTCGACCAAAGAGATCGCTTCGCGCCACAGCGCATGCTGCAGGCGATTGCCGACGAAGCCGGGCACATCCTTCTTCACGTGCACCGGCGTCTTGCCGGCGGCCGCATGCAGGGCGATCGTCCGCTCGATCGCCGCGGCGGACGTCCAACGGGTGCCGATCACCTCGACCAGCGGCACCAGGTAGGGCGGGTTCCACCAATGGGTGCCGAGCGCGCGCGACTTGTCCTTGAGCCCGCCCATGATCTTGGTGATCGGGATCACCGAGGTGTTGCTGGCGAGGATCGCGTCGGGACGCGCCGCCCGCTCGATCTCGGCGAACAGTTTTCGTTTGAGCGGCAGGTCTTCCGACACGGCCTCGACGACAAAGTCGGCCTCGCGCACGGTCGCGGCGAGATCGGGCGAGGGGTGCACGCGCTCGGCCGCGCGCGCGTCGTAGCCGATCTCGCGCAGGTTGGCGGCAATCCGCTCGTGCACGTTCCCGAGGCTCGCCATCACCGTGTCGGTGATGGTCACCTCGTGGCCGGCGAGCGCGAACACCTGGGCGATGCCGTGCCCCATCAGCCCGGCGCCGACCACGGCGATGCGCGCCTGGGCCATGGTCTTACCCCGCGGTGTAGCCGCCGTCGGCGTAGAGGATGTGGCCGGTGTAGAAGTCGGACGCCGCGGAGGCGAGGAACAGCAGGGGGCCGGCGAGATCGGACGGCTCGCCCAGCCGCCCCTTCGGCACGCGGGTGACAAAACCCTTGCGCACCTCCTTGGAGCGGTCGGTGTCCTCGAACATCCAGGCGGTGAGGGCGGAGCGAAAGACGGTGGGCGCGATGGCGTTGACCGTGATGCCGCTGTCGCCCCACTCGCAGCCGAGCGCGCGGGTGATGCCGTCGACCGCCGACTTCGACGCGCAGTAGGCGGTGTAGCCGGCGGGATGCCCGAGCAGGCCGCGCGCCGACGACATCAGGATCACCTTGCCGCCCCTGCCCTGCGCCAGCATTTGCTTGCCGGCCGCCCGCGCCATCAGCCACGACTGGGTGACGTTCGCGTCCATCACGTCGAGGAAGCGCTCGGGCGACATGTCGGTGATCTTCGCCACGTCGTTCTTGCCCGAGGCGAGCACCAGGATGTCGACGCCGCCGAAGCGGTCGACGGCGGCCTTGACGATCGCCGCACAGTTCGCCTCGCCGGTCGGGCGCAGCTTCACGCTCTCGGTTTTCGCGCCGAGCGCCGCGCAGTCGGCCGCGACCTTCTTCAGTTCGTCCGCCTTGCCGGCGGCGAGCACCACGTTGGCGCCGGCGCCCGCCAGCACTTTCGCGGCGAGCGCGCCGAACGCGCCGGACGCGCCGGTGACGATCGCGGTCTTGCCGCGGATGTCGAACAGGGAGAGGGGATTCTTGAACAGGTCTTCGGGCATGTAACGTACTCCGCGTCCGTCATGACGGGCTCCTCTTCACCTCTCCCCGCGTGCGGGGAGAGGTCGACGCGCGAAGCGCGTCGGGTGAGGGGGCGTCTGAGGAAAGCGCACACTCACAGAAGCCCCCTCACCCCAACCCTCTCCCCGCAAGCGGGGAGAGGGAGTCCCCCTTCGGGCGTCACTTCGGCGGCGTCGAGATGGCGACCAGCATGGTGACCACGTCGTTGCCGCGGTTGACGATCTCGCGGCTCTCGTTGGGCGCGATGAAGCAGCTGTCGTTCGCCTCGAGCACCGTCTCCTTGCCGTCGACGATCACGGTCAATTCGCCGGCGAGCACCACGTAGACCTTCTCGGTCGGCGAGGCGTCGGGCCCGGCGCC
>WNGG01054754.1_pt1 | contig 11288 bp, 10 predicted proteins | sample 5400661 | NCBI WGS metagenome assembly WNGG01 (sample SAMN13153372, study PRJNA577476) | soil metagenome | isolation source: 100 cm soil or saprolite under Garry oak tree replicate 1 | place: USA:California | collected 2016-06-15 | reverse complement strand
TGTGCGCCTTCACCAACCCGACCACCAACTCCTACAAGCGCCTGGTGCCGGGCTTCGAAGCCCCGGTCAACATGGCATACTCCAGCCGGAACCGCTCCGCTGCGCTCCGGATTCCGATGTTCTCCACCAACCCGAAGGCAAAGCGGATCGAGTACCGTACTCCCGATCCTTCCTGCAACGGCTACCTCGCCTTCGCCGCCATGCTGATGGCGGGCCTCGACGGGATCGAGAACAAGATCGATCCGGGCCAGCCGCTCGACAAGGACATCTACGGGCTTTCCCCCGAGGAGCTCAAGGACATCCCGTCTGCACCGGGTACCCTGGAAGAAGCCCTCAACTGCCTCAAGTTGGACCACGAGTTCCTTCTCAAGGGAGACGTGTTCACCCCCGACGTCATCGAGAAGTGGATCGAGTACAAGACCGAAGCCGAAGTCAACCCGGTCCGGATGCGGCCGGTGCCGATGGAGTTCGCCCTTTACTTCGACATCTGATCCGAGATGGCAACATAGTTGTGCACGAGAAAAGGCGGGAGCGATCCCGCCTTTTTTTTTGGGGCATCAGTAAATGCCGCCACCGTCATTGCATGTAGGGGCGCAGCATGCTGCGCCCTTGCCTGCATTGGATGCTTACGATGGGCGCAGCATGCTGCGCCCCTACATGGATTGCACGGCAGTCATAACCACGGGCATTCCCTTGCAACGCGTTGACTTTGCCCGCCGTATCTGCTAGAAAAGAATGATTTATGTATTTGCCGACAAGGGGTTTCATGGAAGATTTCTTTTTGAAAGTATCGGTGATGCTCGTCCCCGCCCTGATGGCGATCACCTGCCACGAGGTTTCTCACGGCTTCATCGCCGACCGGTTCGGGGACCGGACGGCCCGTTACATGGGGCGGCTCACCCTCAATCCCCTCAAGCACCTGGACATCATCGGCACCCTGATGGTTTTCCTGGTCGGGATCGGCTGGGCCAAGCCGGTGCCGGTGAACTTTAATAACCTGCGGCACCCGAAGCGGGACATGATCTGGGTCGGCGCGGCCGGTCCGGTCACCAACTTCTGCCTCGCCACCATCTCCGCCCTGGCCCTGCGAGGTTTCGTCGCGTTCGGCACCGTGGTTCCCGGCGATCCCCTGATTCAGATGTTCATCGACCCGATCAGCATGATGCTCGCCTTTTCTGTCTACATCAACCTCGTCCTGGGGATTTTCAACCTGATCCCGGTACCGCCCCTCGACGGCGGCAGGGTCATGGTGGGACTACTGCCGTACCGGCAGTCGGTGGCCTACGCCGGGATCGAGCGATACGGGATGATCGGGATCATCCTGATTGTGATATTTTTCCCGAGGGTCCTTTCGTATGTCATCGCGCCACCGCTCTATTTCGGCCTAAACGTGTTGATCGGCCCGCATGTCATGGGGTATCTCATGCACAACACTCCCTTGCAACAATTGGGGATCTTTCCCTTTTAGAGAGTTGCCGCCGGGGATTAATAAAGGAGTTTTATTCATGGACAACAAGCGGATCGTCAGCGGCATGAGACCCACCGGCAAGCTCCACCTCGGCCATTATCACGGGGTCCTGAATAACTGGCTGGAACTGCAGCACGACTTCGAGTGCTTCTTCTTCGCCGCCGACTGGCACTCCCTCACTACCGAATATGCCAATACCGCGGAGATCAAGGGGAACATTCACGAGATGGTCCTCGACTGGCTGGCGTTCGGCATTGACCCGGAAAAGAGCACCATCTTCACGCAGAGCCTGGTTCCCCAGCATGCCGAACTGAACCTGATTCTCTCCATGATCACCCCGGTTTCCTGGCTGGAGCGCAACCCGACCTATAAGGAAATGCAGGAGAACCTGACCACCAAGGACCTCTCGACCTTCGGTTTCCTTGGTTACCCGGTACTGATGGCCTCCGACATCATCGTCTACAAGGCGACCCGGGTCCCCGTGGGGCACGACCAGCTGCCGCACCTGGAGATCACCCGGGAAATCGCCCGGCGCTTCAATCACCTGTACGGAAAGGTCTTCCCCGAGCCGGCGGCGTTCCTCACCGAGACCCCGAAACTGCCCGGCCTGGACGGCCGGAAGATGAGCAAGTCGTACGGCAACGCCATCTTCCTGTCGGAGAGTGCCGAAGAAACCAGGAAAAAGGTGATGTCGATGGTGACCGACGTGGAGCGGCCGCGCCGGATCGATCCCGGCGAGCCGGACCGCTGCGTCGCCTTCAACCTGCACCGGCTCTATGTCCCCGACGAAGAGCGGGCCAAGATCGTCGAGGCGTGCCGCGGCGCCCAGATCGGCTGCGTCGATTGCAAAGGCATCCTGGCCAAATGCATGATCGAAGAGCTGGCGCCGTTCCGGGCCAAACGCGGGGAGTTGGCCGCGCAGCCCGGGCTGGTGGCGGAGGTGCTAGCGGCCGGGAGCAGCAAAGCCGCTGCGGAAGCGGGGGCGACCATGAAAGAGGTGAGAGACGCGATCAAAATGTAATGATCGAAAGTCCCCCTTTTGCAAAGGGGGATTTAGGGGGATTTGCTTTTAGCCGCAACAGAAAAATCCCCCTAACCCCCCTTTTCCAAAGGGGGGAATTTATTCGTGGACACTATCTGAGTCTGGGAGCCCCCGTTGCCGGTAGACGCCGTACAAGAAAGACTTTTTCCCGAAACCGATCCGTCGGTCTATACCGTCAGGACCGAATCGTTCGAGGGACCCCTTGACCTCCTCCTCTACCTGATCAGGAAGAACGAAGTCGATATCTACAACATCCCGATCGCCGCCATCACCCGCCAGTACCTGGAATACCTCGAACTGATGAAGGAGCTCAACCTCGATATTGCCGGACCTCGATATCGCCGGGGAGTTCCTGGTGATGGCCTCCACTCTGGTCCAGATCAAGTCGCGCATGCTCCTCCCCCCCCAGGAAGAGGAAGAGGCGGAAGAGACGGAAGAAGACCCGCGCGCCGAACTGGTCAAAAGGCTTCTGGAGTACCAGCGCTACCGGGAGGCGTCAGAGCGGCTATCGGAGTGCGAACTGCTCGGCAGAGAGGTGTTCGCCCGCAAGTTCGCTTCCGCAGAGCTGGGAGAGTTCAAGCCGGTCGAGGCGCCGCCGGAAGTCGAGCTGTTCGAGCTGATCGAGGCCTTCAGGGCGCTGCTGGTCAAGGTGCCGGAGGCGAGCTTCCATGAAGTCGGCGCCGAGGGCATGACCGTTGCCGACCGGATCAACGAGATCCTCGACCTCCTCCGGGGGAAGGACGCGGTGACTTTCGAGCGCCTCTTCACCGTGCCGCTCAGCAGGGACTATGTGATCGTCACCTTTCTGGCGATCCTTGAGCTCTGCAAGCTGCGGATGGTGAAACTTCTCCAGGCGAACAGCTTCGGGGTGATCTGGATCGCACCGACGCTCCTGGAGGGGGATTCGTACGAGGAGGAAAGCGGTGACCGTGGCAGACCTTAAATCGATTGTTGAGAGTCTCTTGTTTATTTCCGATGCCCCGTTGACATTGGAGCGGCTTTGCGCAATCCTTGAAGAATATGAGGCACCGGATGTGAAGGCCGCGGTCGCCCGCTTGCGGGACGACTACGCCGATCACGGGCGCGGCATCCGGCTGGCCGAGGTGGCGGGGGGGTACCAGCTCCGGAGCCGCCCGGAAAATGCCGACTACATCCGCCGCCTGATCCGGGGGAAGAGCTTCAAATTCAGCCGTTCCGCCCTGGAAACAATGGCGGTGATCGCCTACCGCCAGCCGATCACCCGCGCCGAGGTGGAATACCTGCGGGGGGTCGATACCGGCGGGGTGCTGAAGACCCTGCTGGAGAAGAAGATGATCAGGATCCTCGGCAAGAAGGACATCCCCGGCAAGCCCCTGATCTACGGGACCACCCGGGAATTCCTGGAGGCCTTCAGCCTGAAGGACCTGGCCAGCCTGCCGACCCTCAAGGACATCCAGGAGCTGGCCGGGGCGTTCGGCGACGCGGAGCAGGCGGAATTGCCGCTCGGGGAGCCGGCCGAAGCAGCTGCGGAACCATAAACCTTTTGATGATTAGTACCGATCTTCCGCTACTGCCAAGTCCCCCTTTGGCAAAGGGGGATTTAGGGGGATTTGCCTTTGATTGTCGCTGGGAAATCCCCCCTTACCCCCCTTTTCCAAAGGGGGGTAGCATCTGGCGGAAGATTAGGATTAATCAGGAACCTTTTTATGTCGCACATGCTTTTCCTGATAATGAAACAGGAGAGCCCATGATTCGTCAGCCTGCGGTCGCCGGCCAGTTCTACCCCGGCGACGAAACCAAACTGAGAGACGAGCTTGCAGCCCTCGTCACCCCTGCAACCCCGCGGGAGAAGGTCGTGGGGGTCATCGCCCCCCATGCCGGCTACATCTATTCCGGCGCGGTCGCCGGAGAGCTGTACGGCCGGATCGAGATACCCTCCACTGTTGTCATCCTCGGTCCCAATCATAGCGGCATCGGCGTCGGTTCTGCCCTCTATCCCGACGGCGAGTGGCTCACCCCGCTCGGCACCGTCGCCATCAACGACCGCCTGGCCCAACTGGTAATCAAGCACGCGCCCCAGGTGGAGGAAGACGCCACCGCCCATCACTTCGAGCATTCCCTTGAGGTCCAGGTCCCTTTTCTCCAGTTCATTCGGCCCGACGTTACCATCGTGCCGCTCTGCCTCGGTTTCGGCGATTTTGTCCGCTGCCGCTCGCTTGGGCTCGGGATTGCCCGGGCGATCCGGGAGTTCGGAGAGGAGACCCTGATCGTGGCCAGTTCGGACATGAGCCACTACGAGTCGGCCGAAGCTGCCCGGGAAAAGGACGAGCAGGCGATCGGGGAGGTGCTGTCGCTCAACCCGGAAGGCCTCGTGCGGCTCTGTCGCACCAAGGGGATCACCATGTGCGGGGTGATACCGGTGGCGGTCATGCTGGTGGCCGCCTTGGAGCTCGGCGCCACCAAGGCGGCGCTGGTCCGCTATGCCACCAGTGGCGACGTGACGGGGGATAATCGGCAGGTGGTGGCGTACGCGGCGCTTGCCGTAGCGTGACCGGAAAATGCGTCGATATTAATGGATTTAAACGTTTAAAGTTCATTCCCTGTATGCTATAAGATGGACATGCGATGGGATGAGATGGAATATATCAGGCAGCAATAAGAGGCACCATGGCCGTCAGGTCCCGGTGCCTTTCATTTCGTAGAAATAAATGTTCCATTTGGGTAGATCACCGGTTCACGCGCGCGCGTGAACCGCTCAATAACATCGTTGGCAAGTATGGCCGTAAAAACTGAAAGGTGCAGGAATGTTTCGATATTTTACGCTTATTATCCTGATGCTGGTTGCTTCTGGCTGTGCATTCATTGGTGCTGGGGCTATAGGAGATATAACCTATGTGAGTCCGGAACAAAAACCAGGAAAGTATGATTCTTTTGGGCGTAACATGTTGAAATCTGACTACAGTATGCAAATAAACTCACCCAGAACCTTTACTATGGCAGACGTAAAAGCTGAATGGGGAAAACCAGAAGAAGTCTATACTTCAGGTGATGAAACTGAGTTAGTTTATGCAAAGGGTCTAAGATGGAGAGGATTTATTGTAAGTCCTTTAATTCCAATACCATTAGCAATTCCAGTCGGTCGCAAAACTGTACGATTTAAATTCAACAATGATGAATTGGTTAGGTGGACGATTCACGGAACGCATTACTGTTACTCATTCATTGCACTTCAATTTCTTACACTGGTGGTTCCTCCAATATTCCCAGCAGTCGATTGCGAAAATCACACCGATATGTTCGTCTGCTATGGAAAGTCCTCATGTAATATACCGTTTTATGACGCATGTTATCCAGCGCAAAGGACAGAAGGATGTGCAAAATAATTCCTTTGTACTTTAAAGGTGTTCAAAACATGACCTGTGGACCTGCCCGAAACCCAGCACATCACCCGTTGGAAAGAGCCCTAACCTCATTATGCTTTCCTAACCGTGTCGATAACTGACCCTTTAATGGGGGCCTGATGATCTGCCCAAAATGCGGATACAGTACCGGCGAAGAAACCTGCCCTTCCTGTGGCGTCATCTTCGCTAAGATCCATATTGCGAATGACCTTCCCGTATCTCGTCTTTCACCTCGGGAAAAGCCTTTCGCGTGGGACGTGCTGACGATCAAGATTCTCTGGATTGGGAATCTAATCTACTTCAATGTGCAATCCATTGGTGTCACCGGCGAAGGTAACTTCTTTTACGCCATCTTCAACATAGCCATGGCATTTCCCTTATCCCTTGCCTTAATTCCCTTGGGCCGATTAATCGGGAATACTACATCGCCGGGTGATCAAGGTTCTGGAAATGATGTGAATACTACTCTAGTTGTTTGCATGGCCGTGCTGGTAATAGGGTATCTCCAGTGGTTTATCATCATCCCGCGACTTGCACGAGCCGGATGGTGGTCGGTGGATAAGGTAGCAGAAAGGTCGCCAAAGGCTGGAACATGGCTGGAGAAGGCGGTGAATGTCGTGAGGGTCCTCCTGCGGTGGGGTGGGGCCGGATATTTCCTCGTGCTGGCCGGTCAGCCTAGCGTTCCTAAAGCAAAAAGATCACGATTTCTGGAACGAGGTACAATTGGAGACCCTGATATGCGTACGGTAATATTGGAAGTTTCTTCCCGTGAAAAACTCAATCGACGGTTCCTGCGTGCATTCGAGGGAGAACCACAAGGGACATTTATAAGCTTCGAGTCACCGGAACTTCTTTTTAAGGTGATTTCCGGCAAACGCTGGGATTTGCTTAAGGTCATGACTGGCGCAGGCCCAATGACTATTCGCGAGGCAGCGCGCCGATTGGAGAGAGACGTCAAGGCCGTACACGGAGATGTTCATGCGCTTCTGAACGCTGAAATATTGCAGAAAACCGACAAAGGCCAGATCGTCTTTCCCTATGACGCCGTGCATGTGGATTTTATGCTAAAGGCGGCGTAGAGACGTAGCATGCTACGTCTCTACCCTGGGTGGCGATATAGACGTAGATACCTGTAGAGACGTAGCATGCTACGTCTCTACAACCGTACAACCGTACAACCGTACAACCGTACAAACCGTCTCTACAAACGTCTCTACAAAACGTCTCTACATCCTTTGGTGACCTATCAATGACCCTTTACAAAGACAGATACCGTGCGGAAACTGCCCGACTCAAAGGTTGGGATTATTCCGCAGCCGGCTGCTATTTCGTGACGATCTGTACAGGTGAACGGGAATGCAGTCTGGGCGAAATGGTCGATGGCTCCATGCGGCTATCGCCTGTTGGTGAAATTGCACGAACTTTCTGGCAGGAAATTCCAGCTCATGTGCAAGGGGTTGAACTGGACGAATTCGTTGTAATGCCGAATCATGTGCATGGAATCGTTGCCATTCGTGATACTGGTAGAGACGTAGCATGTAGAGACGTAGCATGCTACGTCTCTACATGCTACGTCTCTACGATGGCGCGAATATCGCCCAGGACCGGTTCTCTCGGGGCAATAATCCGGTCATACAAATCTGCGGTAACGAATTGGTGTCGAAAGAATGATCACGATTTCGCCTGGCAATCGCGTTTTCACGATGAGATCATCCGCGATGAGAATTCATTTAAAAAGGTTCGGGAATACATTCGCAATAACCCTCTGCAATGGGAACTGGACCAGGAAAATCCGACATATTTATCGGCAAAGAAAGCGCAGTTTTCGGAGATCTTGTAATGGATGTCATCACCACCCACGTCAATGCCGACTTCGACTGCCTCGGCGCCATGGTCGCCGCCAGGAAGCTCTATCCCGACGCGCTCATGGTCTTCTCCGGATCGCAGGAGAAGAGCATGCGCGACTTCTTCCTCAAATCCACCAGCTATGTCCTCGATTTCACCCGCCTGAAGGATGTCGACCTGGACCGGGTCACCCGGCTGATCCTGGTCGACTGCCAGCACTCCTCCCGGATCGGCCCGTTTGCCAACATCCTGGGACGGCCCGGCCTGGAGGTGCACATCTACGACCACCATCCCGTGTCGTCCGGCGATATTCCCGCGAGCGGCGGGGTGATCCGGGAGTGCGGCGCCTCGACCACCATCCTGACGATGCTCTTGCGGGAGCGGGGGCTCACGGTCAACCCCACCGAGGCGACCCTGATGATGCTCGGCATCTACGAGGATACCGGCAGCCTGATCTTCCCCGCCACCTCGGCCGACGACTTCCTGGCAGCGGCCTGGCTCCTGGAGCGGGGCGCCAACCTGAACACGGTGGCCGACTTCATCGTCGCCCGGAGCCGGATCCCGGAGGTGAACGTGGGCGAGATCCTCCGCGAGCTCGGGGGCGGGGGGCATGCCACCGCCGCCTCGGCCACGGTCCGCGAGCTCACCCTGTTCCAGGTCCTGGAGCGGCTGGAGGAGGTCCTCCGGGACCGGGTCAACCCAATCCGCGCGGCACGGGACATCATGACCGCGCCGGTCAAGACCATGCCAGCCGCGACCACCATCGCCGAGGCGCGCGAGCTCCTTACCCGGTACAACGTCAATGCCATGCCGGTCATGGAAGAGGAACGGATGGTCGGAATCATCTCGCGACGGATCGTGGAGCAGGCGCTCTTCCACAATCTGGGGGCGGTGCCGGTCACCGACTACATGCATACCGAGTTCCTGCGCGCCGCTCCCGATACCCCGCTGGTCGCGATCCGCGAATATCTGGTCGGGGAAAACCGCCGGTTCGTCCCGATCTTTGCGGGGGATGAGCTGGTCGGGGCCGTCACCCGCACCGACCTGCTCCGCTCGATGTTCACAGGCGAGGCGCTCTACGACCTGGCGCGGGAAGCGATCCCGGTCAGGCGGAAGGAGGTGGAGCGGCTGATCAACCGGCAGCTCTCCCCCCGCGTGACCGGCGTGCTGCGGGACCTGGGGGAAACCGGCGAAGAGCTGGCGCTGCCGGTCTATCTGGTCGGCGGGTTTGTCCGCGACCTCCTGCTCGGGATCGAGAACTACGACATCGACGTGACCGTCGAAGGGGACGGCATCCTGTTCGCCGAGTCGTTCGCGGCCCGGTTCGGCTGTCGCTGCAAGTGCCACCAGAAGTTCGGCACCGCGGTGATCGTCTTCCCCGACGGTTTCAAGATTGACGTGGCGAGCACCCGGGTCGAATACTACGAATCGCCCGGGGCGCTCCCCACCGTGGAGCGTTCTTCCTTGAAGAGGGACCTGTACCGGCGCGATTTCACCATCAATACCCTGGCGATCCGGCTCAACACCCCGGAATTCGGCGTGCTGATCGACTTCTTCGGCGCCCAGCGGGACATCCAGGAGCGGGTCATCCGGGTTCTGCACAACCTCTCCTTTGTGGAAGACCCAACCCGGGTGTTCCGGGCGATCCGCTTCGAGCTGCGGCTCGGCTTCCACATAGCCCGGCATACCGAGAACCTGATAAAGAATGCCGTAAAGATGAATTTTCTGGAGAAGCTGGGGGGGAAACGGCTGTTGACCGAGCTGGTCCTGATTCTCCGGGAGAAGGAGCCGCTCCGGGCGGTGGAACGGCTGGCCGATCTGGGACTTCTGCGGTTTATCCATCCCGATCTGCACCTGGCCGCTGACAACCGGAGGCTCCTGGCCGAGACCCAGCAGATCGTTTCCTGGTTCGATCTCCTCTTCCTGGAGCGCTCCTATGAAAAATGGGCGGTCTATTTCCTTGCCCTGTGCGACCCCCTCTCGTTTGAGCAGTTCTGGGGAACCTGCACCCGGCTCTCGGTCGGCGAGCACTACAAGGAAAAGCTTTCCGAGATGCGCCAGAAGGCATGGGAGGTGCTGGAGATCATGGAGACCCGTATGGCGCGGCGTGGCGTAGTGGTGCGAAGCGCCATCCACGCATGGCTCAGGGAGCTGCCGGTGGAGGTCCTCCTCTACATGATGGCGAAGACCGGCAGCGAAAAGGTCAAGAAGGCGATCTCCCTCTATTTCACCCAGCTGCAGGGGGTCCGCACCCTGATCACCGGCGACGACCTGAAGAGGATGGGGGTGCCGCCCGGTCCCCTGTTCGCCAAGATCCTGGCTGATGTGCTTTCTGCCCGTCTCAATAACCGGGTTCAGAGCAGGGAGGACGAACTCCGCCTGGTCGGCGAACTGCTGCGGAAGGTGTAGCGATATAGCTATACCTTTGCAGCGAAATAAGGGCACTTTGCCGAAAATTGTCTCCATATGGCGGGCTGCCGGGTGGTCACGGCCTCCTTTGTATATAGTAAAATTCCGTAATTTCAAGCATTTAACTAAATACAGCTAAATGGTATCGTTATTGCAGAGATTGTGCTACTATGCTGGAAGGCTGGCAGGATCAAACCAAGGAGTCACAATGAACCGCGTCTTTCGTAAAATGACCCTGACCGTAACTGCCTTGCTCCTGGCGATCTGGAGCGCTCCCTGTCACGCTGCCGAATCGACTTTCAAGGGGATTTTTACGGACGCCTTCTACGGCGGACTGACCGGTACCCTGGTGGGGGGGGCGGTAATGGCATTTGCGAAAAGGCCCGGCGATCACCTTGACTACCTGGGCTACGGGGCGGCGGTGGGGGTGCTGACCGGCGCCGCTTACGGCATCGGCAAGGCCATGGTCGAAATGGACAGCGGCAGGGTACGGTTTTCCATGCCGACCGTAATGCCCGAGATCCAGGATACGAATTCCAAGGGGCAGACGCCGATCCTTGTCACGGCAGAACTGGTCCGGGGAAGATTCTAGGACGTTTCACAAATATCATCTCTGAAAAGGGTGGCCCTAGGGCCACCCTTTTTTTGTCGGTTTTTCCGCATGATGTCTGGCAAAACCGATTACCTTTAACCGCTATTATGAAAAAATATGCTATAATGCTTTTCTGTGTTCCAAGTCTGCTCCAGATTTTCGCCCAAGGGGCTGGGGGTTCACTACAATGACAAAAATACTCTATGTGCTGGTCCTCTTTTTGGGCCTCTCGACGGGCGTCCTTGCCCCCAGGCAAGCGCTGGCCACGCTCGGCGAACCCGCTACTTCCGTGGAGTCCGACAGCAAGGTGCTTTCGGCACGGCAACGTACCACAACGACCCGCACAGCCTACACGGTCCAGGAGGTGGTCTCAGATGCAAACACGGTGCGGGAATACATTACGCCTGCCGGTATCGTCTTTGCCATCGCCTGGAACGGCCTGACCCACCCGGACCTCGCGCCGTTATTGGGTTCCTATGCAGGCGAATATCGGCAGGCCCTGCGTCAGACCCCGCGCACGCCGGGCCGCAGATCACACCAGGTAAAGGGGAA
>WNGG01044781.1_pt1 | contig 11291 bp, 8 predicted proteins | sample 5400661 | NCBI WGS metagenome assembly WNGG01 (sample SAMN13153372, study PRJNA577476) | soil metagenome | isolation source: 100 cm soil or saprolite under Garry oak tree replicate 1 | place: USA:California | collected 2016-06-15 | reverse complement strand
CCATCGTCACGAGCGTCGGGCACTCGACGGTCGTCGGCTCGCTCCTGGCGTTGAATTCGAAAGGCATCCTCGCGTCCCCGTTCATCGAGGAGGCGGAGCTCGACCGGATCGGCGACGCGGTCTACCCGCTGCCCCATCGGCTCAGCGCGGTCGGGAACAACGTCCTGTGCAACGACCATGGAGCGGTCGTCCATCCGGGCTACGACGACGAAGCGGTCACGTTCATCGGAGAGGTCCTCGGGGTGAACGTCGTGCGTGGCACCGTCGCAGGCATCAAGACCGTCGGCAGCGTCGCGGTCGCGACGAACAGGGGCGTCCTGTGTCATCCGCACGCGCGGCCCGGGGAGATGGAGGTCGTCAAGTCCACGTTGCGGGTGCCCGTCGTCATCACCACCGCGAACTACGGCGCGGCCCAGGTCGGCGCATGCATGGTCGCGAACTCGCACGGCGCGGTGGTGGGCTCGCGGACGACACCCATCGAGCTCGGGAGAATCGAAGAAGGCCTCGGGCTGTTTTAGCTCCCCTGTTTACAAACCATCCGGGGTTCTGTCACAAATCGGGTGATGGAATCATCCCCGTCGGTGACTCCACTCCGCTCGGCTCCTCCCGTGCGCCTCCTCCTTCTCGGAGGAGGTCGTAGAGGGGACTCACCACATCATGGCGGAGGGCACCGGGCTGGAACCGTACAGCCCTTGCCAAGGCCTCGTTCGAGGCCAAGGCGGTCTTGAGGATGTTCATGCCTGCGTTGATCTGACGATCCATCTCCCAGTCGCACATCAAGCAGACGAACACCTTGCCCACCCTATCTCGGCGCCGAGCGCCACACACTGGGCAGGTCTTACTGGTCCAGGCAGGATTGACCTTGATGATCGGCACGCCCGCGAGGGCGGCCTTGTACTCAATCTGACGGTGGATCTCGCCACGAGGCCAGGAGGAGAGACGGCGGTTCATCCGGCGTGAACGGCCTCCCGCACCGTGGAGGGTGAGGTCCTCCAAGACGATTGCGGCCCGCGCCTCCGTCGCGAGACGCACGAGGCCCTTGGAAACGCGGTGGAGCCTCTGGCGGACGCGGCGCCGTTCCCTTTGGCCCTCGCGGTTGAGGAGTCGTCGGGCAACCCTCCGATCGCAGGCCTTCTTGGCCGCGAGCTTCCGTCGGCGTCGGAAGTGGATCTCTTGGACGAGCCGGACACCGTCGAATGGAACGCGGAGAAGTCCTGCAGAATCGCCTGTGGCGTGGACCCCATCGAGGGAATCCTCGTTCGTGTCGAGGGCAATGGCGCCATCGGGCTCGTACGGCTTCGGGGCCTCCTTCCGCACGATAACGATGACTTTCCCCGGGACCACTGTTAGGGATCCGAGGCCCCACGACGGGTCGCTCAGCACCGAGTGGTGCCAGTCCGAGAGCGGCAGCTGGAGTTGAAGCCCCTCCGTCCCCCGGATCGGGATGCGTAGGCGGCCCGTCTCGCGGTCGAGCCAGTAGGACTGGTTCTCGGCCTTCAGCAGGAGGCGACGCAAGAATGGGACGGAGGATCGCTTCCCTTTCCTCACCCGGCGGCGATGCACCTTCAGGACGGCTAACGCGACCTCGAACGCGGAGGGGATGTATTGCTTGTAGAGTGTGTGGCGTGCACTGAGCTCTTTGTACGCGGTCCGCGTGAGTCGAGCCCGGGATCGGATGTCTTCCCGCACGGCGATCCGGATTGATTCGTTCACGACAAGTCGGAACTCGGTGAGAAGCCAACCAAGGCGAGAGTCCTCCCATGGGACAGGAAAGACCAAGGCTCGGTGGGCCAGCACGTCCTGATCCTAGGGGTGAGGAAGGCGTCAAGGATTCGGGGAGAGATGCCTGAATGTGAAAATCTGGATTGAAGCAGCGTGCGGTACGCTTTTCAGATTGCCGCGGACGTTCATCACCCGGCAAGTTTGATATATCATGGGATAGCTAGGTCCCCCGACGATGAAGACCCTCGTCCTCTGCGTCGATCGGGATAACGACATCGGCGCCAAGACCGGGCTCCAGGCCCCTCTCATCGGTCGCGACCAGAATCTGGCGGCGGCGACGAAGCTCGGCCTGGCGGACCCAGAGGATTCGGACGTCAACGCGCTCCTGAGCGCCGTCTCGATCTACGACGGTCTCCAGAGAGACAACACGGACGCGGAGGTCGCGACGATCTGCGGGGACGTCCGAGTCGGTGCCGTCTCGGATCTCGTCCTCACGAAGCAACTCGACCAGGTCCTCGAGCAGCTCCGACCGGACCGCGTGTTCCTCGTCTCCGACGGCGCCGAGGACGAAGCGTTCTCGCCGATCATCGGCTCGCGCATCCGAGTCGACCATGTGCGTCGGGTATACGTCCGGCAGACGCCGACCGCGGAATCGCTGTACTACACGATCGGCCGGCAACTGAAGAACCCCCGGGTGCGACGCAAGATCGTGGCCCCTCTGGGATTCGTCCTCCTGCTCTTCGGCGCGATCTATCTGGCTCTCCCCAACGCGGCCTCGGGCCTCGCCCTCATTCTCGCGGGCCTCTACTTCATCATGATCTCGTTGCCGTTCCAGAGCATTGGCGACGTCTTCAAGAAAGGCGGGGAATACTACGACCGGGTCCGGGATTCCGTCGCCACGGGGAACCTGGCGATTTTCTTCAACGTCTCCGCGCTCATTCTGATCCTCGTCGGGATCTTCTTCGGAGCGGACACCGCGGGCCGGAACGGCGGGACGTCCTACGTGTCGCAGTTCCTCTGGTTCGTCATCGGCGCGGTCTGGTGGATCGTCATCGGCACGTTGCTGTTCGAAGGCGGGAAGGTCATCAGCGCCTACCTGCGTCACGGCCGCGCTCCCCGGCACGCGGTCGCCGTCGCGGTGACGTTCGTCGCCCTCGGCCTCTTGGTCCTCGGGATGACGCAGATCCTCCAGACGATCCTCGGGGAGTACAACCCGGCCGCGTCGTTGCCCTTGATCTATCTGAGCATGGGCCTCGCCCTCTTCCTCGTCGCGGTCACCGGCCTCTCGTACCGAACGCGGGCGGACCGCCCGGATTCGGCCGATGAGAGCTAGGCGCCCCGAGGGTTCGGATGGAATTCGAGGCCTGGGAGCCGTTCTACGAAGAGATCCTGAAAGATTTCGGATTCTCCCGGGAAAAGGACGAGGCGGTTGCCGTCGAGCTCGAGAAGCTCCTCGGCGGGAACCGGGTTCCTGACTCGGAGCTCCGAAAAATCATCCGAGGAAAGGAAGTGACCGTGGCCGGAAACGGTCCGAACGTCGTGCAGGAGATCGGGGAGGCCCGCGGGGTTCTCCTCACAGCGGACGAGGCCACCTCGGTCGCGCTTGAGAAAGGTCTCCTTCCGGCCATCCTCGTGACCGATCTGGACGGGACTGTGACGGATCAGGTAAAGGCGAATGCCGAGGGAACGATCGCGGTGATCCACGGCCACGGTGACAACGGGCCGGCGGTGCGAAAATGGGCCCCGCGGTTCTCCGGGGCGACCGTGGCGACAACGCAATCCAAGCCCTTCGGAGGCCTTCGGAACTTCGGAGGCTTCACGGACGGAGATCGGGCGGTGTTCCTCGCGGATCACTTCGGCGCCGCGCTTGTTCATCTGGTTGGCTTCGACTTCGAACATCCGAATGCGAAGGACCTCGACCGTCGCACGAAACAGCGGAAGCTCGATTGGGCGTACATCCTCCTCGGAAGTCTCCATCGCGACGAGCTCGAACTATGAGAGGGGCTTCCGGGACTTCAACGTCCGCCAACTGAGGATCGGTTCGCGCGCCGCCTGGACCTCGTCGACGCGCGCGACGGCCGTATTGTGAGGCGCGGAGTGCAACGTTTCGGGATCCTCCTTCACGATTTTCTTGAGGGCCTCCACGAAGCCGTCGAGCGTCTCCTTCGTCTCCGTCTCCGTCGGTTCGACCATGAGCGCTTCTTCGACGAGGTGCGGGAAGTACACGGTTGGCGGATGGTAGCCGAAATCCATGAGGCGCTTCGCGAGGTCCACCGTGCGGACGCCTCGTTCGGCCGCGAGCTTCGCGGCACTCGCGACGAACTCATGCTTCCGGAGGCCGCCGAACGGCACGTCGAGGACGCCGGCCAGCCGGTGACGGATGTAATTCGCGTTCAGCACGGCGCGGTCGGAAACCTCCTTGAGCCCGTCTCCGCCCATCCGGAGGATGTAGGCGTACGCTCGCACCAGGAGGGCGAAGTTCCCGTACCACGCGCGCACCTTCCCGATCGACTTCGGGCGGTCGTAGTCCAGGTGGTAGCCGCGGCCGTTCAGCCCGATTACCGGCACCGGAAGGAACGGCTCGAGCGGTTTCTTGACGCCGCGCGGCCGTTCAGCCCGATTACCGGCACCGGAAGGAACGGCTCGAGCGGTTTCTTGACGCCGACGGGTCCTGCCCCTGGGCCGCCCCCACCATGGGGCGTCGTGAAGGTCTTGTGCAGATTGAAGTGGACGATGTCGAAGTTCATTTTCCCCGGGGATGTGCGGCCCAGAATCGCGTTGAAGTTCGCGCCGTCGTAGTATAGGAGGCCGCCTGCGTCGTGGACGATCTGCGCGATGTCCAGGACGTGCTCTTCGAAAATCCCGAGGGTGTTGGGATTCGTCAGCATGAGCGCGAGCGTCTTCGGACCCGCGGCCGCCTCGAGGGCTTTCAAGTCGACGCGTCCGTCCTTCGAGGGAATCTCGATGAGATCGAACCCAAGCATTCCCGCCGACGCGGGGTTCGTGCCGTGTGCGGTGTCGGGGATGATGACCTCATGCCGTTCCTCCCCGCGCTCCCGGTGGTAGGCCTGCGCGAGGAGAAGGCCGGTGTACTCGCCTTGTGCCCCCGCCGCGGGCTGCAACGTGACCGCGTCCATCCCCGCGATCCGAGCCAAGAGATCCTGTAGCTCGTACAGGACGCGGAGCGCACCTTGGACTGTCGCCTCGTCCTGATCCGGATGGATCCGGGTCACGGTCGGGAGGGCCGCGAGTTCCTCCGTGAATTTCGGGTTAAATTTCATCGTACACGATCCGAGCGGATAGAAGCCGGTGTCGATTCCAAAGTTCATCTGCGAGAGACGCGTGAAGTGCCGCACCACGTCGTGTTCGGACAGGTTCGGGATGCCGAGGTGGTCCCGCCGAATCTTCGCGGGGACGAGATCCGCGAGGTCGATCGCGCTGTCCGGGGCGGATCGCTTCTCCATTAAGAGCGGCTCGTCCCAGTAGGCTTGGCGGAAGTTCACCGGAAGGCCCCCAACGCGCCGAGCAGGCGTTGCACGGCCTCCGGGGTATGCCGACCCGTCGTGGCGAACAGTGCGGCATCACTCAGTTCCGGGAGCTGACGGGTCAGCGGGAGGCCGCCGTGGATGCCCCTCTCCAGGAGATCCCGGTGGACGGGGGCGTAACCTTTCTTCCGCCGGACCACGAACTCGTTGAAATGAGCTCCATGGAAGAGAGGGGCCTCGAATCCGGTGATCTTGTCGATCGCACCCGCGAGTTCCTTCGCCCGCCGAATATTCTCCGCGGCGACCCGACGGAGGCCATTGGAGCCGAGCACCGCCATGTACGCCGCGGCCGCGACCGCGAGGAGCGATTCGTTCGTGCAGATGTTCGACATCGCCTTCTCGCGGCGGATGTGTTGCTCGCGCGTCTGGAGGGTCATGCAGAACGCGCGGTGGCCTTTCGCGTCTCGCGTCAAGCCGATCACGCGTCCTGGCATTTTCCGGATGTGCTGTTGCCGACACGCGAAGACTCCGAGAAGCGGACCGCCGAAGTTCATCTGCGTGCCGAGCGGCTGCCCTTCTCCGACGACGATGTCCGCGCCGAAATCCCCCGGGGGACGGACGACCGCCTGCGAGATCGGATTCACCCCGACGACGAGAACGCCGTTCGTCATCGCTCGAATTTCCTCGAGTTGTTCTTCGAATCGGCCGAAGAAGTTCGGGTTCTCGACGTACACGCCGCAAACGTCGGGGGAAAGCGAAGCTTTGAGCTTCGCGAGATCGAGCATCCCGCTCTCCCGGTCATAGTCCACTTCGCGGACCTCGAGGCCCGCGCCGACGACGTAGTTCGCGAGCACGGCGCGCCGGTTGTGCCGCAACGCGCGCGGGATGAGGAAGATCCGTCCCCCATGGATTCGATGCGCCATCCGAGCCGCTTCGCCGAGCGCCGTCGAGCCGTCGTACATCGACGTGTTCGCCGCGTCCATCCCGGTGAGCTCACAGATCAGGCTCTGATACTCCCAGAGCGCCTGGAGCAGGCCCTGACTGATTTCGGGCTGATACGGCGTGTACGAGGTGTAGAACTCGGAGCGGGAGACGACGGCCCGCACGCTCGCGGGCACGAAGTGATCGTACAAGCCTCCCCCGAGGAACGTGGGCATGTCGACGACCGTACGGTTCGCCGCGAGCATCGAAGTGACACGCGCGACGACGCGGTCCTCCGGCAATCCGTCCGGGATGTCGAGCTTCGGAATCCGCACGGCCGCGGGAATGTCCGCGAAGAGGTCGTCGACGCTCCGAAGGCCCATCTCCCGGAGCATCTCGTCCTCGTCCGAGGGCATGCGGTTGCCGTTGAAAGGTAGGCGGCACTTAAGGGTTTTGAACGGTGCGGATCGTCATGTCGCCGACGACCCGTAGGTCCGGAAGTCCGAGACTAGCCGGAGGTCGGAACCCGCTTCGACGATCGCCGCCGCGGCGAATCCGATTGAATTCTTGTAGGCCTCCGAGGGACGTTCGCCTCTCAGTGCGGCGGTCACCAGAGAGAACAACGTCCCGTGGCCCACCACCGCAACCGTGCTGCCGTCATGCGAGGACGCGATGCCCTCGAGGCAACGCCTACCGCGACCTGCCGCTTGAGCCAGGGATTCCTTGCTCGGCGGGACATACTCGAGGTCCGCCCAAGCTCGCTTCTCCAGCGCGGCGTACTCGGGTTGCGGGATCCCGGACTCGTCGGCGGACCATTCCTTCAGGCACGGTCGTTTCGAGATCGAGAGTTGAAAGGCATCGGCGAGGAGGATGGCGCTCTCGATGCTTCGCCGCAAGGGACTTGCGAGGACCGCGGAGAGGCGGCGAACCGGCCACGCGCGTGCGAGGCCTCGGATTTGCTCCTCTCCGCGCCGGGAGAGCGGGGCACGATCGAAGTTCGACGTGTATGGAGGCCTGACGATCTCGCCGTGTCGCACGAGGACGAGCGTCGCGCTCAGGGGAAAGAGCCTCCGGATACGACACCGACAACGCGGATGCGCTCTCCGTCTTTCAACGACTCATCCACCGGAATCGGACCTTCCCCGCGGATTAAGATGTGTGCGTCCGGAGCGAGTCGGAGGGCCCGCAACAGATCAAAACCTTTCGCCGAGGGACCCAGTTCGACCGACTCTTCCCTCCGGCCCGGAAGAATTTCCGCGGTCACGCAAGAGCTGTCTCCGGAACTCTTATCCGAGCCTTCGGTCTCAGGATGAATCGCTGCCCAGGTCGCCTAGTCCGGTAGGGCGCCGGTCTCGAAAACCGGTGGGTTACCCCTCGCAGGTTCAAATCCTGCCCTGGGCGCTCCATTCATGCTCACAGTGGAGTTCACCGGCCGATTCAACGAATATACGAGCCCGTCGAAACTGATTGCGGTTCCATTTTGGCCGCGATCCAGACCCGTCCCGTGAAGTGGTTCCCAACTCCTGGAAGGCCATCGCAACGGTCTTTACGAACGAGCACGTCGCATGGAAATCCTGAGACGTTGAGGCCGACGCGCCAGAGGCGCAAGTTCGTGAAGGGGTTGGTTGTCTCTTCGACGGTCTCGATTAGTCCCAGCACCGAGGCGTATGGACTCACTGGCACACCTGTGTCCTCGCCATCGATCGGTGCGAGAAAGTCTTTGAACTCGGGCCGAACTTGCCGGAGCCTGGGCGTCAGAACCTGACCCTTCGCAGCCACCGCGATCGTTTGGAGGGGAAGAGGGCCGCGCTGCTCGGCAAACGAAGGGCCGAGGTCCGGATAATTCACGAGCTGCACTCCGAGCGGGACTAAATCGTTCCCCCGGAAACGTACGATCGCGACATCTTCGCGGGTTGGGCTGCGAGGCGAAGAGCCATCGAGACTGCCGACCCACGTCCGTGTGCGGGTCGAGAACGGAACGGCCATGACCGGAAGATACCTAGATCCGCTCTCATCAATGACTTCCCCCGTAACGTAGTAGACCTCGTAGTCGCCGAAAGAAAGAATCCGAACCTCCATATGAGTTTCGCCTAGGATTCGAGACGAACCTGGGACATGCTGCGCCGCGTCGGTCAGTCGGTCTCGGAGCGACTTGAACCCGTCCGTCAACGATGGCGAGAACCCCAACGCGCTGAATTCGGCTCTAAGTCGAAACGCAAGCGCCCCACGAATCTCAAACGCCCATTGGGCAATGGTCGCATGGAGCGTGGCGGGGACCTTGTTCACCCAAACCTTCGCGATCCAGGCTGCAGGGGACACATATTGGTTGACCTCGTCGAAGTACATGGCAGGCACCGGCTGCCCCGGGATAGACGTCCAATGATAGCGGGTACGGCTCCCGAGCGCTCCGAGGAACCCAAGGCCCACGTACGAGGCCGCATCCATCAAGAATGCGGCGAACAAGGTGTCAGGAGGCAACGTCCGGAGGAACCGATCGAACGCGTCTAAGTCAATGCGATTCGGATCGGGTAGGACCTCCATCTCCTTCATGACCCGCCCAAAAGCCGCACCGTGTGCCTCCGCGCTAGCCGCCCACCGGGTCCACGCGAGGGCTGGCCACTTGGCCCGCAGGTCGATCGATTCCCGGCGGTAGTACGCCTTGCCATGCCTAACTAACTTGTCTCTCTCCTTCGGCGGCGGCACATTCTCCGTGCTTCGACTGATGTCTACGGTCGTGGATGCATCGAGCGTCCTCAGATCGTGGGCTGCGAGGAAGTTGCTAGCCAGAGCGGCGGCATTGTCGGTTCCTTCGAACTCCAAGACGACCCGCAATTTGCCGATTACAAAGTCCAGGAATTCTTTTCGCTCGACTCCGAACAGCTCCACGGTGGTGCCGGATTGACGTTGCCCTCTCACGGAGGTGTCGTCGATCAGCAGGAAGAACGGCCGGTCTCTCTCAAAGTATACCGGCTGTGGGGTCAGGTTTGAGAGGTAAGGGCCGAACACTTCCGGCTCCTCACGCGCGTGCATACACTCGATTGACTTCCAGCTCGCACCCAGAAGGACGTGGCTCGTTTTCCCTCGATACAAGCGCGCCCGCGACCGTTTCAGGACGACCTCACCGGGTACTGACCATCCGGCGCGGTGAAGGTACGCGGTTGCCGTGACCTCGCCCAACGATTCCACGGGCCTTGCATTGCCTAGGACTTCGAAGGACTTGTTCGACTCGTTGATTCGATATGCGCGAAACCTGACTTTGTGCCCCAAAGTGTCAGTGACAACCAGCTCGCCTTCCTGTCCGAGGCATCCGAGATCCACGATTGCGTAGAAATCTGAGCGGTTATCAGGGTTTTGGAGTCATCGAACGACACCCTGCATCGATTGGGAGCGCGGGAGCAGAGGCATGCCACGGCCATGGGGAAAGCGCAACCTGCCCCGGCGCACCCCTCATCGGATGGTGTCGCAAGTTCTCGGACTTCAGGTTGCTTCGGGTGAGGTGATCCGCTTGTCTCGCCACGAAGGGGGCGACTCGAGCAGCGGGTCGGTTGAGGCTCACCGATGTCTACGTCTCTTGATTCGATGGGATGGCCCGGCACCCTTCCGGTGACGCGCTCGCCGACGGGCGGCTCGAGTCATCCGGACATCCTTGCGCGCCATCGGCCGCAGGAGGCGTCATCTCTATTTGAATCATCCCGTCGTTGATCGGCATCGGCAGACCAAACACGATTCGTCGCGCCGCGACCATTTTCCAGCCGCAACCTTATCTGTCTCGGCCCTGATGACGGGACGAGGTCAGTGACCCTCAACATTTCTCGGTTGCGTCTTTTCGTGTCGGGCCATATTGAGTCCGCGCATTCCACCTAGCAGGTGACCCTGAATGGCCGATCGGCTGCAAGGTGCACCTGTCGCGGGCCGAATCCGGAACGGGGCCCGCGCCTGGTACGAAAGTCTGTCCCCGCTCCGAATTCGTAGTGTGCGGATCTACCTCTCGGGACAGGTCATTTCCCTCATCGGAATCTGGATGTGGATGGGCGTCTTCGCCGACCGCTGGGACCGACGGAAAGTGCTCATCGCAACCCAGTCCTTCGCCATGATCCTCGCGTTCGTGTTCGCGATCCTCGTCCAGACCCGCGTCATCGCATTGTGGCACGTGTTCGTCCTCGCGACCCTGCTCGGCATCGTGAGCGCCCTCGACTTCCCATCGACACAAGCGTTCATCGGGGACATCGCGGGCATGTCGCGGGTGCGCGAGGCGATCATCCTGAACACCTCGATCTTCCAGGTGAGTCGGATGATCGGGCCGGCCCTCGCCGGGTGGGGGATCGGCTATCTCGGCGTCGCGTCCGCCTTCTGGATCAACGGCGTCACATTCCTCGCGGTCATCGCGAGCCTCCTGGCGATCCGCGGGAATCAGCTCCGTCGGACGTCGACGGGACGTCCGCTTCAGGAATTCCGGGAGGGCCTGTCGTTCCTCCGCAAGGAGACGAGGGCGCAGGATCTGCTCGCGTTCAGCGTCATGGTCACGTTCTTCGGCATCTCGAGCATTATCATCTTGCCCGCGGTCGTGTCGCTCGTCTTCGGAGGCGGCGCGGACATGCTCGGATTCCTCCTCGCGGCCTCGGGGGCGGGGGCGCTCGTCGGCGCCCTGTTCCTCACGCCGCTCGCCCAGCGGGCTCGGCGAACCGGGAGCATGCTCGCCGCGAACGTCGTCTGGAGCGGCGTCTGGCTCGTCCTGTTCTCCTTCTCCCGGACGTTCGCCTATGCGGCGACCGCGATCTTCTTCGTGTCGCTGACGATCCCGGTCGTGCTCACGACGGCGAACGGCCTACTCCAGATCCTCGCTCCGCCGGACATGCGCGGACGGGTGCTGAGCATCTTCCTGATGATCAGCTTCGGTGCGCAACCGATCGCCGCCCTCCTGATCGGAGTCGCCGCGGACGCCTTCACCCCAATGGGAGCTGTCCTACTGAACGGGGCCTTGATGGTCGCCGCCGCCGGCGCTCTGGTCGGCCTCCGATCCGGACTCCTTTCCTGGGAGGCGCGACAGACGATGGCCGGCGCCGCGGCCGGGCCTCCATCGCGATAGGCGCTTCACGTTGCCCGTCAGAGTGGAGATCACGGACGCCTCCACCGAGTCTGGCGCCTTCGGGACACGGCTGCGCG
>WNGG01012803.1_pt1 | contig 11293 bp, 10 predicted proteins | sample 5400661 | NCBI WGS metagenome assembly WNGG01 (sample SAMN13153372, study PRJNA577476) | soil metagenome | isolation source: 100 cm soil or saprolite under Garry oak tree replicate 1 | place: USA:California | collected 2016-06-15 | reverse complement strand
TCGACCGCGACGAGCGGCCCGACGTGGACGCGCGCTACCAGCGCGCCGTGCAGGCGCTCACCGGGCAGGGCGGCTGGCCGCTCACCGCCTTCCTCACGCCCGAGGGCGAGGTGTTCTTCGGCGGCACCTACTTCCCCCCAGAGGACAATCATTACGGCCGTCCGGGGTTCCTCTCGGTGCTGAAACAGGTGGCGGGGATCTACCGCGAGCAGCGCGACCAGGTGGCGGAGAATGCCCGCGCGGTCCGCCGGCACGTCGCGGAGTCGCTGAACGAGGCGAAGGCCGGCACGGTCACGCCCGGGATCCTGGACGAGGCGGCGAGTCAGATGGCCCGCCTCTTCGACATCCGTCACGGCGGCTTCGGCACGGCACCCAAGTTCCCTCACCCCGCCGCGTGCGACTTCCTGCTCGCCCGCTGGCACGACACGCGCGAGGACTGGATGCGCGAGGTGGTGGAGAAGACCCTCACCGCGATGGCGCGGGGCGGGATCCGCGACCAGGTGGGGGGCGGGTTCCACCGCTACTCGGTGGACGAGCGCTGGATCGTTCCGCATTTCGAGAAGATGGCGTACGACAACTCCGAGCTGCTGCACGCCTATCTGAACGGCTACGCCGCCCTCGGGACGCCGTTCCTCAAGCGGGTCGCCCAGGGGATCGTGAGCTGGGTGATCGAAGTGTTGTCGGACACCCACACCGGCGCGTTCTACACGTCGCAGGACGCGGACGTGGCGTTCGGCGATGACGGCGACTATTGGACGTGGACGCCCGACGAAATGCGAGAGGCGTTGCCGGAACAGGCGTTCCACGTTGCCCGGCGCGTGTTCGACGTGGACGAAGCCGGGGAGATGCACCACAACCCCCGCAAGAACGTGCTCTGGTGGAAGCGCGACCCGGCGGGTGATGACGAGTGGCCCATTCTCGAGGATGCGCTCGCCAGGCTCAAGGCCGCGCGCGACAGGCGCACAGCGCCCTATGTCGACACGACGCCCTACGTGAACTGGAACGCCATGATGGCCTCCGCCTTCCTGCACGCCGGCGCGGTGCTCGACCGGCCGGACTGCAATCAGCTCGCGCTGCGGGTCCTCGAGCGAATCTGGAGTGAGGCATGGGACGGGGGACGGGGGATGGGTCACGTGATCGGGCGAGGGGAGCCGCGCGGCCTGCTCGAGGACAACGTCCACGCCGCGGCCGCGTTCCTCGACGCCTACGAGGCGACGGGTGAGGCGGCGTGGCTCGAACGCGCCGTCACGGTCGCGCACTACTGCGGCCGAGCTCATTGGGACGACCAGGGAGGCGGCTTCTTCGACGTGGCGCAGGGCGGAGGTGGGGGGGGTGGGAGGGAGGCGTATCTCGCGACCCCGGCAAAGCCGGTTCAAGACTCGCCGACGCCGTCCGCCAACGGCGTCGCCGCGCTCGTGCTCGCGCGCCTCTGGGCGATCACCGACGACAGGGAATGGCGGCAGCGGCTCGACCGCCAGCTCCAGACCTTCGCGGGCGCCGCGTCGCAGCTCTCGCTCTACGGCGCCACGCTGCTGCGCGCGATCGATTGGGCGGTGCATCCCGTCACGCGCATCGAAATCGCCGGGCCCAGGGGCGACGGGCCTGCGTGCGCCATGCACCTGCTCGCGCTCCAGACGTTCCGCCCCCGCAAGGTCGTGGTCCGGAAGACCGCCGACCACCCGGCTGCCACCGTGTGCCTCGGCACCACCTGCTCCCTCCCGGTGTCCACCCCGGACGCGCTTGCGGATCTGCTGCGGTGAGCACGCGGGTGCTCGGCCGCACGGGCCTCTCCGTTCATCCCATCGGCTTCGGCGGCTGGGCGATCGGCGGCAACCGGTTTGGGAACTCCTATGGCCGCACCGACGACGCCGAGTCCCAGCGCGCCGTGCGGCGCGCGTACGAGCTGGGGTGCAACTTCTTCGACACCGCCGACGTCTACGGCCACGGGCACTCCGAGGAGCTGTTGGGCGAGGCGCTCGCGGGCACCCGCCCGCACGTGATCGTCGCCACCAAGGTGGGGGGCAACTTCTACAACCGGGACGTGAACCCGCTGCTGCTGGGCCGCATCTCCGAAGCGCTGGGCGCTCCGCTCGCGGGCATCCCGGCCGACGCACCCCTCCCCGTCACGCACGACGCCAACTTCTCTCCCTCCTACGTGCGGTTCGCGGTGGAGCAGTCGCTCCGCCGGCTGCGCACGGACTACGTGGACCTGCTGCAGCTCCACAATCCCGCCCTCGCCCTGATCGCCGACCCGGAGATCTACCAGGTGCTCGAGGACCTGAAGCGCGAGGGGAAGATCCGCTGGTACGGGGTGTCGGTGCACGCGCCCGCGGAGGGCCTGGCCGCGATCGCGGTGGCGCGACCCGACACGGTCCAGATCGTGTACAACATCGTGCGGCGCGACGTGGAGGACGCGTTTCTTCCGGCCGCCCGCGCGGCGAACGTGGGCGTCATCGCCCGCGAGCCGCTCGCCAACGGCTTCCTCGCGGGGAACTACCGGCCCGACAGCGTGTGGGAGAAGGGGGACATCCGCGCCCGGATGCCGCGGCCGTACGTGGCCCAGGTGGTGGCGCTGGGGCAGCGCGTGCAGACGCTGGCCAACCAGGCAGGCCTCAGCGGCGCGCAGCTGGCCCTCAAGTTCGTGCTGGACAACGACGCCGTGTCCGTCGTGATTGTAGGGATGAAGACCGTCGCGCAGGTGGAAGAGAACCTTTCCGTGGAGACTTAATGCCCAACAAGCAGGCCGTGGTCGAGACCGTGAAGGGCGCCATCGAGCTGGAGCTGTTCGCCGACGAGGTGCCGAACACCGTGGCCAACTTCGAGAAGCTCGCGAACTCGGGCTTCTACGACGGAACCAAGTTCCACCGGGTGATCCCGAACTTCATGATCCAGGGAGGCGACCCCTACTCGAAGACCGGGCAGGGACGCGTCGGCACGGGCGGCCCCGGCTACACGATCAAGTGCGAGACCGCGAAGAACGTCCACAAGCACGTGGCGGGCGCGCTCTCGATGGCGCACGCCGGCAAGGACACCGGCGGCAGCCAGTTCTTCATCTGCCACGCGCCGCAACCGCACCTTGACGGGGTCCACACGGTTTTCGGACAGGTGCGCAAGGGGATGGACGTCGTGAACAAGATTGCGCAGAACGACGAAGTGAAATCGATTCGAGTGCAGTGACCCTCCAACCGGAGACCTGGATGCACACGGTGCTGTACCTCCTCGTCGCGCTCCAGACGCACGCGCCCGACTCCGGGGCGTTCGTCGTCACGCTCGGCAAGGACACAATCGGGATCGAGCGCTACGCGCGCTCCGCCGACCGGCTGGTGGACGATATGGTCGTGCGGGACCGCGCGCCGGCCATCGCGCGCCATTTCGTCGCGACCCTCGGTCCCGACGGATTGATCACCCGGCTCGAGCTCGACAACAGGCCGGCAAGCGGCGCCGGCACCCCGACCCTGCATGGCGTCGCGACGTTCAAGACCGAAGAAGCGTTCTTCCAGCTGACCCGCAACGGCACCGCGCAGACCGGGCACGTCATCACGCCGCAGGGCGCCCTTCCCTTTTTCAATTTCTGCTACGCGCTGTACGAGCAATTCGGCAGGCGGGCCCGCGCGCTCGGCGGCAACCCGGTGAAGCTCCCGGTGATCAACTTCGGTGGGAGTACACCGTTCGACTTGACGGTCACGTTCCCGACGCCGGACTCGATGGGCGTGGCGTTCGGCGACGAGGCGCCGACGCTCTTCAAGATCGACGCCGGCGGCCGCATCTGGCGCGCCGACGGGCGGCTCACCACGCAGCAGGTGATCGTGACCCGCGTGCCGACGCTCGACGTCGCCGCCTTCACCGCGGCGTTCGCGGCGCGGCCGCTGGGGCAGCTCTCGCCCGCGGACTCGGTGCGCGCGACCATCGCCGGGACGCAGATCGCGATCGACTACAGCCGCCCGTCCATGCGCGGCCGCAAGATCTTCGGCGGCCTGGTCCCCTGGAACCAGGTGTGGCGCACCGGCGCGAACGCCGCGACGCGGTTCACCACGTCGGCGGACCTCGTCATGGGGGGCAAGACGATCCCCAAGGGCAGCTACACGCTCTGGACGCTGCCCTCCCCGACAGGGTGGAAGCTTGTCGTCAACACGCAGACCAGGGCGCCGTGCGAGGGCAGTGCCTGCACCCTGCCTACGCGAGCGCCGCTCTGGGGCACCGCCTACTCGGCGGACTCCGATCTCGTGCGACTAGACCTCGACGTGGAGCCGCTGGCGCACCCCGTCGAACGCTTCGTCATCACCGTCGAGCCCCAGGGCAAGGGCGGCGTGCTCGCGATGGAATGGGAGACCACTCGCGTTTCCATCCCTTTCACCAGGAAATAGGCCATGATCCGGACGCTCTCCGGCGCTCTCGCGGCGCTGCTCGCCGCTCCGGCGACGCTGCTGGCCCAGGACGGGCAGTTCATCGTGCGGCTGGGCAAGGACACCCTCGCGATCGAGCAGTACACCCGCACCGCCGACCGGCTCCAAGGCGAGCAGGTGGTGCGGAGCCCCAGCACCGTGCACCGCATCTACACCGCGAGCTTCGCCCCTCGCGGCGCGCTCGAGCACTTCGAGCTCGTGACACACAACGTGGCGGGGGCTCCAGGCCCGATGGCGACGAACATCACCGCTGATTTCCGCGGCGACAGCGCGATCGTGCGGCTCACGCGCGGCGACAGCACGGTGACGCAGCGCGTGAAGGTCGGTGCGGGTGCGCTGCCCTACATCAACCAGGGCTACGGACTGCTGGAGGAAGCCGCGCGCCGCGCACGCGCGGCGGGCGGCGGTCGCTACACCACCGCGATGCTGCCGCTCGGGAACGACGAGCCGTGGACAGTCGAACTGAACCCGGTCGGGAGCGACTCGATGACGCTCCTGCTCGGGCCGATCGGCCTGCTGCGGATGCGCGTAGACGACAGGGGCACGCTGCTCGGGCTCACGGGCATCGGCAGCACGATGCAGGTGACGGTCGAGCGCGTGCAGGGCCTCGATTTTGCGACCCTCGGCAAGTGGTTCGCGCCCCGCTCGCTCGGCGCCCTGTCGCCTTCCGATTCCGTGCGGGCGACGGTCGCCGGCGCCGCGCTGGCGGTGCGCTACAGCCGGCCCTCGATGCGCGGCCGCGTGATCTTCGGCGGCGTAGTGCCATGGAGTCGGGTGTGGCGCACCGGCGCCAACGCGGCGACCGTGCTCGAGACGAGCGCCGACTTGATCATGGCGGGGACGACCGTTCCCGCAGGCAAGTACAGCCTGTGGACCATCCCTTCGCCTGCGGGCTGGAAGTTGATCGTCAACAAGAACACCGGGCAGTGGGGCACCGACTACGCCGCCCAGTACGACCTGGCACGGCTCGACATGAGGGTCGAGAGGCTCGAGCAACCTGTGGAGCAGTTCACGATCGCGATCGAGCCGCGGGGGAAAGGCGGCGTTTTGCAGCTCGAGTGGGAGCGGACGCGCGCGTGGGTTCCGCTGGTGCGGAAGTGATGACGGTTGACGCCTCATGCACCTCGACTTCGCCGTCATCGCCGATTACGCCCTGGTGGACCAGGCTGGAAAGCTCTCCGTGCTGGGGATCTTCCAGCACATCTGGGTCCAGCAGTTCCCCGCGATGCACCCCCGGCTGCACCTCGTGCTGCGTCTCAAGGGGAAGCGCACCGAGGTCGGGGAGCATCAGGTGCAGATCCGGCTCCTCGACGAGCAGGATGTCGAGATCCTGGGAGGCAACGGCAACGTCAACTTCGCCGAGCCGCCGGCGGGCGTGACCGAAATCGAGGCCGGGGCGATCCTCGTGTTCGACGTTCCGTTTCCGCACCCGGGGCTATATCGTTTTGACGTCACGTTGGACGGTGAGCGGGAGGCATCCGTTCCGGTCACCGTGAGTCAGCTTCCCAGCCCGGCGGGAGGTGCCGATGCGCAAACACTCCATTGAGCTGCTCGCACTGACGGTGCCGCGGCAGGATCGTGAAACACGGGTAGAGATTGTATCGCACGCGCGCGTTGAACGGTGAAGTGATGCGCACGTGCCAGAGCGGCAGGTAGTGCACGTCCCTAATTCACCTTCCCCTGCAGCCGCCGCAGCCCGAGCAACGCCGGCTCGTAGCCCGGCAGCTTTTCCAGTGCCCGGCCGTACTCGGCGAGCGCGTCCAGCGCCTCCCCCTTCCTTTCATAGATCCGCGCCAGGTTCACGTGCGGGAAGTGCGGCACCTCGTAACGCGGCGCGGCCATGGCGCGCTTGAGCCACGGGATCGCTTCGTCCTCACGCCCCAGCTCCATCAGGTAGCAGCCAATGTCGTTGTACGGGTTGCCGAAGGTCGGGTCCACTGCGATCGCGCGCTTGCATTCGGCGATCGCCTCCGCGTAACGCCGCTCGAACGAGTACACCCAACCCAGAAACGTGTGGGCCTCCGCCGTCGGCTCCTCGGCGAGCGACGCCTGGTACAGTCGGATCGCGCCCGCGAGATCCCCGGCCAACTGGCACTCGTACGCACGCTGGAATAGCTTTAGCGCCCGAGGTCGGTCACCCACACCCAAGCTTATTCACACCACTCCGCTGGTGCCATCGCCCCCCCAGCCTGCCCCGCTCTCTGCGGCTCCCTCGACCCCGCCGGCTCTATCCGCCACCCGGCGGTACGCCGGCCTGCCGGTGCTGGTGCTGCTCGCGGTGGTCGCCCTCGGCTGGAACCTGAGCGGGTACCGCCTGCTCGATCCCGACGAAGGCCGCAACGCGGAGGTGGCGCGCGAGATGGCGCACTCGCACGACTACCTCGTCCCGCACCTCGACGGACTTCCGTACCTCGACAAGCCGATCGTCTATTTCGCCGCGGCTGCGGGGCTCATGGAACTGCTGGGGCCGACGGAGCTGGCCGCCCGCCTCCCGGCGTACCTCGCGACGCTCGCCACCATCGCGCTGCTGGCGTGGTTCGCGCGTCGGCGCTGGGGGGAGGGGGAAGGGGGGGAAGGGGGGCAAGACGACGCGGCCTGGCTGGCCGCGCTCAGCTACGCGACGATGGTGCTGCCGCTCGTGTACGCCCGCACGGCGATCTTCGACTCGACGCTCACCCTCTTCACCACCGCGGCGATTCTCTGCTTCTTCGAGGAGCGCACCATCTGGGCCTGGGCGGCGATCGGCGTCGGCGCCCTCACCAAAGGGCCGATCGCCGTCGCCATCCCGCTGCTCGTGGCGGTCCCGCACGCCGTCGCTACGGGCGCGCCCGTGCGGGCGCTGTTCCCGTGGCGCGGGCTCGCCGCGTTCGCCGCGGTCACGCTCCCCTGGTTCCTCGCGGTCACGATCCGCCACCCGGAGTTGCCCTCGTACGTGTTTGTGCGCGAGACCTTCGAGCGGCTCACGACGCGGAGCTTCCACCGCACCGCGCCGTTCTGGTACTTCCTCCCGATCGTCCCGCTCGCGGCGTTCCCGTGGTTCGTGCCCGCGCTCGCCGGCGTCGCACGCGGGCGCGAGACGTGGCGCGCCCGGCGCGAGCCCGCCGCCCGCGAGCCCCTGCTTCTCGCCTGCTGGGTGCTCGTGCCGCTCGTGTTCTTTACGCTCAGCCGCTCGAAGCTGCCGCAGTACGTGCTGCCGCTGATGCCCGCATTCGCGCTCGCAGCGACGCGCAGTCTCGTTACCCGAGGGATCGGCGCCGCGGCGCGCGCCTATGGCGCGGTCGCCCTCGTCGCAGGCGTGGGGCTCGTCGCCCTCACCCGCTGGCTCCCCGCGCCGCTCAGCCTGACCCCCGCCGAGAAGGCCGCGATTCCACCCACCGCCGTCGCGCTCGGCATCACGGTCCTCGTCTCGGGCCTCCTCGTGACCGCCGGTGCGCTGCGGCAGCGGCCCCGAGTCGCGCTCCTGGGGTACGCCATGGTCGTGATCGCGATCCCGTTCGCCTCCGGCAAGCTGCTCCAGGCGGTGGGCGAGGACCGCTCCTCCGCCCCGATCGCCGTCGCCACCGCGGCCGCGCTCGAGCGGGCGGGCGCCACGGGCGCGGTGCTCGGCATCGCGGCCTACCCACCCTCGCTCCCCTTCTACCTGGGCCGGCCCGTGGCCGTCGCGACCGCGACGGCCCACGAGCTGACGAGCAACTACATCGCCGACTACGAGGCGCGGTACCGCGACATCTCGAGCTCCCCGCTCCTCCCCGCGGGTTACTGGCGCGAGGTGCTGGCGCGCTGCCCCGTGCCCACGGTGTTCCTCACGACCGCGGGAGACCGCGACGCGCGCGCCGTGCTGGGCGCCGCGCTCCCCCTGCTCGCCGCAGACGGGCACTACGCCGCGTATGGGCCGTGCCGACCTCACCCCCTGACCCCCTCTCCGCAACGCGGAGAGCGGGAACGGCAGGACGCGAAGCACTCCCCCTCTCCACAATGTGGAGAGGGGGCCGGGAGGTGAGGCTATGTGCGGCATCTTCGGCGCCGTCTCACTGCAGGGCGCTCCGCTCAAGCACCCCGGCTGCCTCGCCGCGATGGCGGCGGCGCTCGCCCACCGCGGGCCGGACGGCGAGCGCATCGTGGGGCATGAGCGCGCGGCGCTGGGCGCGCGCCGCCTCGCCATCATGGACCTGACGACGGGCGACCAGCCGTTCCAGAACCCCGCCCGCTCGATCTGGATGGTCTGCAACGGCGAGATCTACAACGCGCCCGAGCTGCGCCGCGAGGAGACGCTCGCCGGCTACCCGTTCCGCTCTACGGGCGACATCGAGACGATCGTCCCTTCTGGACCCGGATCGACGGGGAGCTGCGGTTCGCCTCCGAGATCCAGGCGCTGCTCGTCTATCCCGACCAGCCCCGGCGCCTCGACCCGATCGCGCAATCGCTCTACGCGGCGCTCGGCTACGTGCCCGCGCCGCACACGATGTTCGCCGGGATCTCGAAGCTCCCTCCGGCACACGTCCTCGTAGCGGACCGTACCGGGGTGACCGAACATTGCTACTGGGACGCCGCCGCCGTCGCGGCGCGCCCGTCCCACCTCGACGGTCCCGCCGCTCTGCGCGCGGTCTTGCTCCGCGCGGTGGAGCGCGAGCTGATGTCCGACGTGCCGGTGGGCGTCTTCACGAGCGGCGGGCTCGATTCGTCGTTCCTCGCCGCCGCGGCGGCGCAGGTCAAGGCGGGCGAGCAGATCCATACCTACGCGGTGCAGTTCGCGGAGCCGGGCTACGACGAGAGCCAGCACGCCGAGGCGGTCACCCACCACATCCGCACGATCCACCACGTCGTCATCGCGGACGACGCCGCGCTCGAGCGCGCGTTCGAGGTCGTGACCCGCTCGCTCGCCGAGCCGGTGGGCGACCCGGCCATCCTGCCGACGTATCTCCTCGCGGCAGCCGCGCGCGAGCAGGTGAAGGTGGTCCTGTCGGGCGAGGGTGCGGACGAGCTGTTCGGCGGCTACCCCACCTACCTCGGCCACAAGGCGGCGGAGGTCTACCGCCGCCTCCCGGCCCGGGGGCTGGCGCGCTGGCTCGTAAACCGCCTGCCCAGTTCCACCGGCAAGGTGACCGTCGAATTCATGCTCAAGCAGTTCGTCGCCGCCGCGGAGCTGCCGCCGCTCGAGCGGCACCTCACCTGGTTCGGCGCGCTCGGGCCGGACGCCCGCGCGCTGAGGTGGGCGACCGCCCTGCTGGCTGGCTTCCCCGCGCATCCGTCCCTCAATCACCTGCTGTGGCTCGATTATCTCTCGTACCTGCCGGACAACCTGCTCGTGAAAGTCGACCGCGGCACCATGCTGGCCTCGATCGAGGCGCGGGCGCCGTATCTCGACCGCGAAGTGCTGGAGCTCGCGCTTCCCGCGGCGGCGGCGCTCAAGGTGCGTGGCTTCACCACCAAGGCGATATTAAAGGAAGCGGCGCGCGGACTCGTGCCCGCCGACGTGGTCGGCCGCCGCAAGCGTGGGCTGTCGGTGCCCGTCGCCCGCTGGCTCAACGCCGGGCTCGCGTCGCTCGCCGACCGCTACCTGGGTGCCCCACGCCTGTACCATGACGCGCCGCTGGCGCGTCTCCTCGCGGAGCACCGCTCCGGGAAGCGCAACCACGCCCGCAAGCTCTGGCCGATGCTCATGGCCGAGCTGTGGGCCGAACGCTGGAACGTGGAGGTCGGTTGGCCCCGGGCTCGCGCCCGGGGTCAGTTGGATGAGACCGATGACAACTAACCCCGGGCGCCAGCCCGGGGAGGGGCAATGACCCGAGCCGACGCCCTGGCCCTGATGCGCGAGCACACGGAGTCTCCCTCGCTCCGCCAGCACATGCTGGCGGTCGAGGCGGCGATGCGCGCCTACGCCGTGAAGCACGGCGAGGACCCGGAGACGTGGGGGATCATCGGCCTGCTGCACGACTTCGACTACGAGAAGTACCCGAACCCGCAGCACTCCCCGACCGAGGGACATCCGGCGTGGGGTGTGCGGCTGCTGCGCGAGCGCGGCCTCCCGGAGCCGCTGTGCCGCGCGATTCTCGGGCACGCGACCTACTCAGGGGTACCGCGGGACACGGCGATGGCGAAGGCGCTGTTCGCCGTAGACGAGCTATGCGGCTTCCTGGTCGCGTGCGCGCTGGTGCGCCCGTCGAAGAGCTTCGGCGACCTCGAGGTCGGATCCGTCAAGAAGAAGCTCAAGGACAAGGCGTTCGCGCGCGGGGTGAACCGCGACGAGGTGCGCCAGGGCGCCGAGGAGCTGGGCGTGCCGCTCGACGACCACATCGCCTTCGTGATCCAGGCGCTTCGTCCCGTGGAAGGCGCGCTCGGGCTGGGCGCGTCCGGCGCGCCCGCCGCGCCTGTGGGGTGAGCGTCCCCGCGCGGCTCGCGCCCAGCGGCGCCCTCCCCGCCGCGCGCGACGAGCTCGCCGGCGCGATCGACCGGGCGGCCGGCGCCCGGCCCATCGGCGGCAACCGGCTCGAGCATCATCCCGACAGCCCCCGCGCCCTCGAGGCGATGCTCGAGCTGATCGCCGGCGCGGAGCGGTGGGTGCACCTCGAGAACTACATCATCCGCGACGACCGCACCGGACGCCGCTTCGCGGAGGCGCTCACGGACCGGGCCCGGGCGGGGGTCGCGGTACGCGTGCTGTACGACGCCCTCGGCTCGTTCGGCACGTCGCGGCGCTACTGGCGCCAGCTCACGCACGCCGGCGTCGAGGTGCGCGCCTTCCATCCGCTCGTCTCGCGCCATCTGTTCAGTCTCGTCTCGCGCGACCACCGCAAGCTGCTCGTCACCGACGGCACGCGGGCGATGCTCGGCGGGCTGTGCATCAGCGACGAGTGGGCGGGTGACCCGGCCCGCCAACGCCGGCCCTGGCG
>WNGG01008517.1_pt1 | contig 11293 bp, 14 predicted proteins | sample 5400661 | NCBI WGS metagenome assembly WNGG01 (sample SAMN13153372, study PRJNA577476) | soil metagenome | isolation source: 100 cm soil or saprolite under Garry oak tree replicate 1 | place: USA:California | collected 2016-06-15 | reverse complement strand
GCAAGCCCGACCATTTCACGGGAAAGATATACTCGATAACTTCCGCTATGGTTGAGATAGAGGGAGCCAAGAAGCGTCTCGCCCTGCTCAAAAAGACGAACGCTGCTGACCTGGATATCGTGGCTACGACGAAATCTCTTGATGAGTGGGTCGGGGTGGCCGCCGAGCTTCAGAGCAAATACCCGGCCGAGTTCAACGCCCTTGCCGGGCTAATCTCTCGAGACCCAGACCCGACCGCGTCTGTACGTGGGTGGGTGAGAATGTATGAGAAGGGAGAACCCGACGCTAGAAGGCTGGGCCGAAAGGTTGGCCAATTGGTCTTGAAAGGGTTCGAGGAAACCCTTCGGAGAGCCCGTATCCTTTTCGACGAGTGGGATTGGGAAAGCGATGTTCTATGGAGTGGGAGGGTTGCGGAGCTACTCGACCGCCTGAAAGAGACAGGTTTTGCGACCAACAAAGCGGGCTCGTGGCAGTTAGACGTGGGCCGAGCAGTTGAAACGTATAGTCTGAAGGAGAAGCTAGGAGTAAGCCCGAGCTTCGAAGTCCCCTCTCTTACGCTCACGCGCTCTGACGGGACTACACTCTATACTGCCCGGGATGTGGCGTACAGCCTCTTCAAGTTCGAGAAGGCCGACGAGGTAATAACGGTGATCGGCGTTGAACAGTCCCTCGCACAGTTTCAACTGAGAGTTGCCCTTTGGCTGCTCGGGCACAAGAAGGAGGCCCTGAACTATTTGCACTATCCATATGGGCTGGTGGAGCTTGAGGGTCAGCGCATGTCTGCTCGAAGGGGACGATACGTCACCTTCGACCAGGTGTTGGATGAGGCTCGTGCTAGAGCCACTGGAGAAGTGGAGAAACGCTCGCCAGATTTGCCTTCTGACATCAAGGAAAGAGTGGCAGAAAGAGTCTCCGTGTCCGCCGTCCGGTACACCATGCTCTCAGTTGAAGCGGCCAAATCGACCAATTTCGTCTGGGATAGGGCTCTCAACTTCGAGGCTAACAGTGCTCCCTTCATCAACTACGCTTACACCAGGGGCCTGGGAATCCTTCGGAAAATCGGCAAGTTTGAGAACCCTGGAAAGTTTGACCGTCTCGGTGAGCCCGTTGAGAGAGAGCTAGTTCTAGCTCTTTCCAAGTTCCCAGACACCTTCGTCAAAGCCGCGGACGACCTTGACCCTACTGTCCTGGCGATCTATGCCAATGAGCTCGCTCAGCGGTTCCACGAATTCTATGAGAAATCGGACATATCGCACTTGGAGGATGAGCATCTGAAGGCGCAGAGAGCGGCTCTGGTTGTGGCCGTCCGAACAGTGCTGCAGAACTGCGCTAATCTGCTCGGGCTACAATTCGCCGAGCGTATGTAGACGACGAACCCGACTGAGCTACTTTCTCGGCAATCGCTCTGCCCATGTCACTGGTCTTGGACTGACCGCCCAGGTCATAGGTTAACACCTTGCCGTCTTCCAAGACTTTGACAGTTGCTTTCCCAATCCGTTCTGCTGCCTTCTTTTCTCCAAGGTACTCGAGCATCATTTTCACAGCTTCAATCGTTGCGATAGGGTTCACTTTGTTCTGGCCAGTGTACTTGGGGGCGGACCCGTGAACAGGCTCGAACATTCCATAATGGTCCCCAATGTTGGCCCCCGCAGCGACGCCTAACCCTCCAACTATTTGGGCGGCTTCGTCGGAGAGGATGTCTCCGAAGAGGTTAGTGGTCACTATCACGTCGAAGCTTTCAGGCCTCTTAATCAGCTGGGCGGTCGCTATGTCGATATGTAGGTCTTCCAGCTCAATGTCGGGGTACGACTTGGCCTTATCGTAGACTGCTTGTTTGAAGATACCGTCGGTGATTTTGAGGATGTTTCCCTTGTGAACAAAGGTTAACCTGTTTCTTCTCTTCGCAGCCAATTCTAGGGCGAATTTTACAACCCTCTCGGAGGCTGCCTTGGTAATGATTCTCAAGGCGATTCCCACCCCAGGGGCAGCCTCGAACTCTTTCCCAGCGTAGAGGCCCTCAGTATTCTCTCTGACGATGATCATGTCGATCCCAGGCTTGAGAGAGGTAACGTTGGGAAGGCTTCGTGACGGACGAACGTTGGCGTATAGGTCGAAAATGCTTCTCAGGGTCACGGCAACGCTTCTTGGCGACCCAGGTTCTTCCGGGGTCGTCATGGGGCCTTTGAGGCAGGCCTCTGTGCCTTTTAGCAGGTCGACTGTTTTTTGGGGAAGATTAGTCCCGTATTTCTCGATGCAGTATGCTCCAGCCTCTCCCTTCGAATACTCGAGCCGGACGGATTCAACTTTTTGGACGGCATCAAGAACCATCATGGCTGAATCCACAACTTCTGGGCCAATGCCTTCACCCGGGAGAATGCCGATTTTATGCGTCTTTGTCGACATCGTTGGCGTCGGGGGCGGATTCCGGCTGGCCTTCAAAAAGGCTTTCTCACACGAGGCGATGCGCTGAGCTGCGTCTGCCGTAAGGGGTCTCCCTCGGTATTCCTTATTTAGGTTCGAAAACCAGGCTGTCAAATGGTTTCCAAGTCGTGCAGGTTCCCAAGGGTCTCGAAGGCGTAATCGTAGCTTCCACACAACTAACGAAGATCGATGGCCAAGCTGGCCGTCTAGTCTACCGAGGCTACGATGCTACCGAACTCGCGGGAAACATCCCCTATGAGGCCGTGGCTTATCTTCTATGGTTCGGCCAGCTTCCCACCAACGGACAACTCTTCACTCTGCAAGGGCAACTAGGGAACAATCGCAAATTGCCCCAAGTCGTCGACGAGTTTCTAGTGGAACCGTCAAAGGTCGCCGAACCCCTTTCACTGCTGCAAACATCTGTATCCATCCTGGGAGGACTGGACAGCACTAAGACGGCCTCCATAGTAGACGCGAGCATTGCCCTTACGGCCCGAATGCCCACAATCGTTGCCTCGTCGTACCGTCTCAAGCATAATCAAAACCTACTGGAACCGAGACCTGATCTGGGCCATGCTGCAAACTACCTCTATATGTTGACAGGGAAGGTACCCGATCCTCGACATGCCAGGGCCCTTGATTCCTACTTTACCCTGCTAGCAGATCACGGCCTTGGCGCATCCACGTTCGTTGCAAGGGTGGCTGCCTCAACTCTTACCGATGTTTACTCAGCAGTCGTCGCCGCGATCTCGGCTCTGAAAGGGCCGCTACACGGGGGCGCACCTATCTATGTGTGGGAGATGCTCCAATCGATAGGAGAGCCAGAGAGGGCCAGGGCATGGCTTAACGAGCGTCTGGCCAAGGGAGATCGGATTATGGGCTTCGGGCACAGAGTGTACCGAACGGAAGACCCCCGCTCCCGGGTTCTCAAGCGAATCGCTCAAGAGATTGTCAGCCCGGAACTTTTCAACCTGGCTTCGACCGTGGAAAGAGAGGCGCGGGACCTCCTTCGGAAGGAGCATCCCGAGAGAGCTATCGACACCAATGTAGAATTCTACTCCTCCCTGGTTCTTCATGCGGTAGGGATTCCGCCGGACCTGTTCACCTGCACTTTTGCGTCAGCTCGAAGTGTGGGATGGACCGCCCATATTATGGAGCAGCGGCAGGACAACCGGCTATTTCGGCCCGAGGCCGAGTATAGAGGCCAACAAGACCTGAAGCTGCCTGAGACTCAGAAGACCGAGACCGTTGCCCAGCAAGCCAACGCATTGGGGCGTTCCAGGGCCTAATGCCTTTGGCAAGTGCGGCAGCTCGAGAAGGATCGGCTGATTCACGTCGTTGGATTTCACCTGGACCTATTGCTTAATTACGCGCCGGTTGATGCAGCCCATTTCAAAGGACCGATGGAGGCTCAAACGTCGGCGGAGATCGAGAAAGGACTAGAAGGCGTCATAATTGGGAAGAGCGCCATCACTTTCATCGATGGCCTGCAAGGAATATTGAGGTATAGAGGAATAGACATCAAAGAACTCGCGGAGAACTCCATATTCGAAGAGGTGGCATGTCTTCTCTGGAAAGGAAAGCTTCCGACCAGAACAGAGTTAACGTCCTTCGAGCAAGAACTGACCAAGAATCGAATCGTCCCGCCGGACGTCGTTACCCTTCTCAAAAGCATCCCCCGAACAGCAGACCCGATGGAAGCCGCCCGCACCGCAGTCTCCTATATGGCCGCGTACCCTCGAAAACGGTCTGAAACCTTCCAAGACGCCAACAACCGCAAAGCTGTTCAGATGACGGCTGCCTTGGCCCCGATAGTAGCGAGCTTCGACCGGATTCGAAAAGGAAAGAAGCCTCTCACGCCAGATAGGAAGTTAGGTCACGCGGCTAACTTCCTCTACTTGATGACAGGAAAGAAGCCCACTATGGCTACGGAGCGCGCTTTCAACACAATCTCGATTCTCTACGCCGACCATGAGATGAACGCTTCTACATTTGCAGCCGTTGTAACCGTGTCTACTTTGGCTGACCTGGGCGGGGCAGTTACGAGTGCCGTGGCGGCCCTCGCGGGTCCTCTGCACGGTGGGTCCAACCAGCGGGTGATGGAGATGCTGGAGACAATTGGCACGGTGGAAAATGTGGATAGGTTCATCGACGATGAACTAGCAGCCGGCCGGCGAATCATGGGATTCGGCCACAGAATCTACAAAACGTTCGACCCCCGAGCCTTGATCCTCAAAGAGGTTGCAGACAGTTTGACCAAAGGCTCCAAGAATAGGAAGTGGTTCGACATGGCTCAGAAGATTGAGAGCTCGGTCTGGGAAAAACGACAGCTCAGGCCTAACATTGAATTCTACGCAGCTGTAACACTCAACGCTCTAGGCGTTCCCAAAGATCTGATGCCAGCCGTTTTCGCGTGTAACAGAATTGCCGGTTGGGTCGCCCACATTTTCGAACAATATGCGGATAACCGGCTGATTCGGCCTTTGACTGAGTATGTCGGACCCTCTGAGACTCCTTATGTCCCAATTGGCCAGAGAGGCTAGGTTTCTTCTGCTACCGTTTTGCAGGGAGCCAATGCTCACTTTTCCAGTCCCAGACTAGATGTTGGTTTGGGTCCGCCGCTTCGATTCTAGGCCGCTTCTCGCCGATGGAATCTACGATGAAAGATGTTCCGCAGGAGGAACACTCAGCCAACAATCGCATTTCCGAGAGTTGGGTCATCTGAAACTCGCGCTTCTCACACTTCGCACAGGTGAACATTCGGTCTCATCCGTCAAGACCCCTGCTTCATAGTGTCAGGATATGAATTTGTTCATTGAACCATACGAAGCGAATCTAGGCCAGACTTGGTTAGCTACCGGAAAACCATCCTCCGAGTAACGGTATTGTTTCAACGAGTAAGCCGGATAATCTCACGACTTGTCGGCTCAGGGGAAACCTGCCAGTGGAAAGCTGTGGACTTCAGCATCCGGGCTCTTCATGATACTGGTATCCTTTGGCGTTGCAGTCTTTGACAGTTCCAACTTCCTGGCGTTTGGACTCGCCTTCTTCGTTCTACTGGTGGGCATAATGCTCGTGATGATGGGTTTTCTTGGCAACCAGGAGCAGCTAGGGAAGAAGGGCCCAACCCAGTTCTCGGAGATCACGAGAGAAATTGTCAAAATGAGATGTAGACACTGCAACGCACTGAATTATGAGACGAGCCAGCGCTGTACGAACTGTGGCGCAAACCTCTAGCTCGCCCCGCCAAGTTCTATTCGTGTAATTCCAAGAATGACGCCGGAGATGGGCTCGGCTTTTCCGAGGATTTAAACAAATTCCTAGGAGAACAGCCATGTTCCCAAGCAACGTGGTGGATACAGAGCAAAAATGTCACAGCAAGAAACCCTGCAAATCCGGAAAACAGCCATCTCGACCCGTTCAATCCTATTGGTGGTACTCATAGTCGGACTAGGCGCAGGAATAGTTGCTTACAGTATTGGAAACGCACTCGCAGCCAATGTTAGCCAATCATCCCAGAACACACAGTTCGGCAATGGTTTCGCAAGACCATTCGGTCCCAGGGGTTGGGAGCGAGGAGCCTATGATGAGAACCGCACCGGCACAAGCTTGAGCTTCAGGGCAGCAACCACAATCAATAACGTAACAGTCACAGGATTCAACATAGTGGACAGCAACCACATCACAGTGACCCTAGCATGGGGAGGAAGCGGCAGCGCCCCTGCTGTAACAATAGTCAGCATCGCTCCAGGCCTCAGCGGAAGCAACACCGTATCCGCTGGGTGGGGTCCGTCGTCCACCGTCTCTGTCAGCCTTGTGGGCACAGGGACCCTATCGTCTTCGTCCTCGTGCATACGGGTCCTGGTTGTACCCTTAACCGGCTCATGACATGAGCCACCAATGCTTCCTCAAACTTCCCCTTTTTTTTGACCCGACAACGCAGCTTTATTTGAAATGAGGTTAGACTGTAACAGGGAATGGTCGGAAACGGGTTTTGGGAAATGACGCCGAGCTGCGGGAAAGTCGCCAGCCATTGCCTATGCGATACTGGTGCTAAAGTGGCAATACTGTTGACTAGAAGAGCTGAAAGACAGCAGAAGCCTGCTGTTCTCTTTATCGCCACCTGCCAAGGGAGCGATAACGGGGTTAACGCCGCGATGATTTTCTGCCTTAGCTGTGGATCAGCTTTGGCTAGGGTGGAAGAGCCTCCTGGAGGCAGTAGCACCGGTACAGGTAAGAAATCATACCTGCGGCAATATTTTGGTATATACTGATTGCATGGGGTACGCTATTCTAAATAGGCTCAGTTCCGATAAACTATGGCGTACGAACATGTTTGCACGAGCGACTTTGGTCTCTCAAGATCAGAACGAGAAGGTTTCAGGGCCTTCACCGACTCGAGGGCTAGGAAAACTAGTTAGGTACTTAGCCGTACTGTTGTTGCTGGGTGTCCTGGTTGGCGTGGTCTACGCTGGTTTTGTCGCCACTCATACCTTCACTTACCCTTCCACTGTCGCACCTATAATTAACAAATCATACGGAATCGGATTTCTCGCCAATATCGGTCCGGCCGCCTCCCTGGCAACTTGCGGTTCGACCCCATGTTTCAGCGTTACGGGATCATCCCTAGTAAACGTAAGTGTTTCCTCCACATTATCCGGCGGGTCAGGAGTAACGCTAACCCTCATCCAAATAATTCCCCTTACTCAGACATGTACGACAACACAGCCCACGATTACGAGCGGATTATTATTGGTCCCCCTGCCCGGCTTTCCAGCCGTCAGCATCACCCTTACCGGAGGAACAGATTACAACTACTGCATCTACTACACAAGCAGCCCATCAATAACTGCGGGCATTTTCTCAGTCAACTACGCAGCTTGAGCGCCTCTATACTGTGCTAGCCTATCTCGTCGAATCGGACCAACTCAGCTGAACGCTCTCTGTAGAATTATTCGCTCAAGAATAGTAGCCGGCCCTCGCTGAACTGGAAACTGAACTGCTGCCTCAGCGACCGGTAGGAGGAGCTTGGAGCTTCTTAATCTCTCATGCCACAAATAAGCATAAAGGATTCATTAGACGAGGGCGCGCACACGGGCTGGTAGTCGAGCCAGGACCAAGACGGCGGCCTGCGGAGCCGCAAATCGTGGGTTCGAATCCCACCCAGCCCGCCACAACTCCACCCAGCCCAACTAGCTAGGACCCCTCCGTCCTCCACTTCTATTATGGAGAAAAGTCCTTTGCAATCCCAGCAACTATCAACTAGCAAGATATTCGTCTACTGCCATGAGCTAGCCAAACAGGGGTATAGGCCCCAGACTATCCAGAGCCATTCAAGGATACTCAGATTCATGGCTAGGAACTGTGACCTAGAAGACCCTGAGAGTGTCAGGGAGTTCATTGCTTCTAGGCACAGCACGGGAGGCCGTAAGGAGAATCTGGTGGATTGCTATTCCAAGTATGCTAAGTCTCGTGGAATAGCATTCTCAGAACCCAGGTATACCAGAGAGGACAGTCTACCCTTCATTCCTCTACAGCAAGAGATCGAGGCTTTGATAGAAGCTAGTAGAGACTTACGCCACGCTACAATGCTCAGACTTGTCTATGAAACTGGGATGAGGATTGGAGAAGCAAGCAGACTACAGTTCAAGGACTTCGACTTTGAGAAGAGAACTGTTAGGGTAGTTCCCGAGAAGGGGTCACGAGCTAGGGAACTGAAGCTATCCGAGAGGCTCTGTGCCATGCTCAAGCTACTCTTCGCCAAGTATCCTGGGAGGGCCAACCCCCTACCACATCCAGAGGCTTCTAGGAAACACATGGAATACACTAGAAGGTATCTTGCTCAAGCCAACTCCAACCCTCGGTTCCTGAACATTCACCTTCACACTCTACGCCACTTCAGAGCTACTATGCTCTACTCTCAAACCAAGGACTTGCTCTACGTCCAACACATTCTGGGCCACCGTAGCATCTCTAACACTATCAAGTATACTCACCTAGTAGACTGGAAGGACAGTGAACAGTATGTGGCTAAGGCAGCTAGGACCCTTGAAGACGCCACTTCCCTCATCGAGTCCGGCTTTGACTTTGTGACCGATCTTGATGGGATCAAGCTGTTCAGGAAGAGGAATTGACGATGACGGACCTTAACACGATTGAGGAAAGGTTAGCCCGCTTGGAGAAGAGGATAGCGTGGCTAGGACATAGGATTGCCGAATGGAAGGAGCGTGATGTTGGTTTAGGAGTGCCTCCGGAAGCGAGGGTGGTCCCAGAGAAAGAGGCAGAACTCTTGCTGCCGAGGATGTTTTGTGAACATTGCGACACCCCACTTCTACCCTTCACGGAGAATAGGCCCCAACAAGGTCATACTACCGAGTGTGAAGAGTGTCAAGGTGTCATACACAAGAATTGTAGTGACCGTCCACACAGAGTTGTGACATGTGAGGCATGCGGCATCAAAGGAACATCGAAGGAATTGGTCCAGCACTGGGAAGAGATGAAGCCGTGAGCGAAGAGGCTCGGCCAGCAACCAGCACTTGTCTGGGCTGTGGAAAGACCTTCCCGATCTCCCAGCTAGAATGGTTCGAGAGTGAAGGGGGGTTCTTCGAGAGTGGCCGCTACTGTAAACTGTGTGCTACAAACCTAGACATTGAAGAGGACCAGATTGACAGTGAGGATATCTTCGACTTGGACGATGATGACCCTTAACCGGACTTCCACGTTATGCTGAACGATGATATTGATGTGGGAGAGTTGGTGCTGTAGGCTTGAAGGTAGTATTGTATGCAGTATACGTAATCTCCCTTGGATAGAGTGCTGAAGGTTCCACTGGGAACATAGTAGGAGTAAGCAGGAGGACCAGGACAACCTCCGAGTATTGGATAACCGTTTTGGTCTATCCCACCACTTTGCCATAGAGTGTAGTTCCTGAATGACAAGGACTGGTATCCAAAAGGGAGAGAGAAGCTAGCTGTGAAAAGTCCTTCAGATGTGACTGTGAAAGCAGGGCCATTGCCTCCGCATGTGACGTTCATTACTCCACTGGTGGGGCTAGTTGCACTGAGTGTTACCGTGTTAGGTGAAAGGGTCAGAGTTGAACAGTCCCCAGTCATAGATGGGGAGCCAGTGGATGGGGCTTTAACAGTGGCTGGTGGAACTGTCTGTGTGAACAACACGGTGACTGCATAGACTGCGATTACCAAGACTGCAACCAAAGCAATCACCAGAAGTAGCTTGGGAGTTATCGTAAGTCGAATCGGTCTCATAGCCTATCTCTTCTTCACCCGAGGGAAGAAGCCTGCTGGCTCTTAAACAGTGTTGAAAGATGTTTACTGTCTTGAGGACGAGGACTGACCAAGAACAAAATCCTCGAATTCGTCTGAGCTTAGTTTTCCTTCATCTTGCAGTTTCCCTCCTACATTGAATGCTTGATATGACCTACACCTTCTGTTGGTGCAGTAGACATACCACCAGAACCACAGCTCGTCTAGACTGTTTTCCCGTCTAGGATACTCAGAAGGACTGAGTCCCGAGATTGGCTCAAGCGGAACTCCTCGCCAAATCCCAGGTCCAGGCTCGGTCAGCGAATGACCACACTGACCGCAGTATTTGTGAAGGCTCCTAGGAACTTCTTGGGTCCTGTCAGAGAGCTGCTTGCCCATGTCTCCACCTGGCTCAGTCATGCAGGTAAAGCTCTAGCACTGGAAGTTCTGAACAAAGTCCACACCAGTAGGTGTGACTAGAACGGGGACTCCAGCACAACTTCCACCGGATAACACACCACTGTATACTATCCTGACCCCATATGTGTTGGAGGCTTTGAGATAGACCTGGTAAGTGTAGGTAAACTGGTTACTGCTGTAACTCACACCAGAACTGAGCTTGAGCTTGACTCGCTATCGAAGAAGATGCTGACAGGAGTTCCTCCTCTGGCCTCAACTGTTCCGTGAACAAAGGTGAACTTCGTCTGTGCTTGGAGAAGTTGAATCTGGTTAGTGTATAGTGTATCAAGTTGGCTCTTGTCTATGGCAAAGGAGGCGTAGATACTCTTGATGCTCTGGTCATGCCACAAACCTACAGCTGAGGCAAGGACTACAGCGAGGAGTATGATCGCAACTATTGCTGTCCTTGACAAGATAACTACTCTAGGGGAGGAAACCGCATTCATGCCTCAAACCCTGTGCAACTCCGATAATAAACGATGCTGAGGGCAAGGGTATCTTCAGCAACCCTTTTCACTATCAGCCCTCCTGTTCGCACCATTCTTAGGCCTAGGAGGTGATTGATTGAACACGTTCAGAATACTAGGTCTGACGGCTCTGACCTTACTCTCAATAGTCCCATTGGCCAAGCCTTTACCACCTACGTTACATACCAAGCGTTCACGAGAGAAATCCCCCTTACCGCTACTAATCTATCTGGTTGTGGTTCAGAACTCTTCACTGCCCTGTTCCAAGAAAATGTCACTGGGCGAGACATAGGCTCTACAACGATCTTCTTCGTGTCAGCGGTCTTCCTAGGTGTCACCGCCTACTCAAACGTATCCGCTGCAAGTCTAGAGAGTAGTATCTGCTCCGGCACCACAAACCTTCTGGTTGGCTCCCTAGTGGGAGCAGGTTCTGAGATCACGATAAGACCATTGGTTTCAGGCAACTATACCCTCTCCAACCAGTCCGGTTATGATTTCAGTCCCCTCCCTCACCAATACAGAATCTACGAGACTTGGACAGTAACAACGATCTCGTAGGCCATGGGCCGCACCTCTTCCCTTTTTCTTCTCCCTCTTCGTTTAGGCTAATGGTAGTGCAGACTCCTATTAGGAGCCGGTGAAGGTATGGGCCAGAAGTGATAGCTAACGGGTTACTCCGATTGC
>WNGG01023257.1_pt1 | contig 11294 bp, 8 predicted proteins | sample 5400661 | NCBI WGS metagenome assembly WNGG01 (sample SAMN13153372, study PRJNA577476) | soil metagenome | isolation source: 100 cm soil or saprolite under Garry oak tree replicate 1 | place: USA:California | collected 2016-06-15 | reverse complement strand
AGGCCCGGCGGCGTGCCCGTGGCGGCGAGGCGCGCGCCGATCAGCGCCAGCCGCTCGCGCGCCGCTTCCGCGTACGGCGTCACGTTGGCGATCAGGTCGACGCGGTGGATCGCCTGGAAACGCTGCACCAGCGTCGCCGACAGCGCGATCCCCACGCTGCCCCCCAGCTGCCGCATCAGGTTGAACAGCCCCGTGCCGTTGGGGATCTTGCTCATCGGCAGGTCGGCGAGCGCGAGGTTCGTGAGCGGCACGAAGATCAACCCCAGCCCCACGCCCCGGAGAATCAGCGGCCAGAAGAAGTCCGGCATGCCGCTGTCGGTCGTGAAGTGGGCATGTTTCCACATCGATAGCGCGAACAACCCCACTCCCGCCAGGATGGAGAGCCGTCCATCGAACTTGCCGGCGGTGCGCCCCATCACGGCCATCGTGAATGCGCTCGCCAGGGCGCCCGGCAGAATCACGAACCCCGTCTGCTCGGCGGTGAAGCCCTGGAGGCTCTGCAGGTACACGGGCAGCACGAAGATCGTCGCGTACAGGCACACCCCCAGCGTCATCCCGAACACCACGCCGACGGCTAGCTGCCGGCTCTTGAGGATCCGCAGGTCCACCACTGGATCCTCGGTCGTCAGCTCGTGCCAGACGAACGCGACGAGGCACAGGGCGCTGATGATGGCCAGGGTCGTGACTTCGCCCGACTCGAACCAGTCGAGGCGCTCGCCGCGCTCCAGCATCGTCTGCAGCGACCCGATGCCGACCGCGAGGAGCCCGAGCCCCAGATAGTCCACCTTTGAGGCTTTCTCCTGATGGCGCGAATCGTTGATGAACGACAGCGTCAGCGCCAACGCCAGCATGCCGAACGGAATGTTGATGTAGAAGATCCACGGCCAGCCGAACGCGTCGGTGATGTAGCCGCCCAGGGTCGGGCCGAGGGTGGGCCCCACCATCACACCCACGCCGAAGATCGCCATCGCGGTGCCGTACTCCGAGCGCGGGAACTCCTCGTAGAGGATCGCCTGGGAGGTGGACAGCAGCGCGCCGCCGCCCAGCCCCTGTACGATGCGCCAGAACACCAGCGTCTCGAGCGAGTGGGCATTGCCGCAGAAGAAGGAAGCGATGGTGAACAGCGTGATCGAGGCCGCGAAGTAGCGACGCCGCCCGAAGTACGCCGACAGCCACCCCGTGATCGGCAGCACGATCACGTTGGCGACGATGTACCCCGTGGACACCCAGGCGATCTGGTCCAGCGTCGCGCCCAGGTTCCCCATCATGTGCGGGATCGCCACGTTCACGATGCTGGTGTCCAACAGCTCCAGCACCGACGCCAGCGACACCGTGATGGCGATGATGTACTTGTACTTGTAGCGGTCCGCCGGGACCGCCCCCGCCATGGGAAACGTCGCAGCCGTCATCGCCCTATCGCTTCGTCGTGATGGTGACCTCGACGTTCATCCCCGGCCGCAGCGGGTGCGCCGCGTCCGCCGGGCCGTCGGGCCGGATCCGCACGGGGATGCGCTGCACCACCTTGGTGAAGTTCCCCGTGGCGTTGTCGGGCGGCAGCAGCGAGAACTTGGCCCCCGTCGCGGGCGACAGGCTCTCGACGTGCCCGCGGAAGTGCCGCCCCGGGTACGCGTCCACGGTGATGTCCACCGGGTCGCCGACCGCGACGTCGGACACCTGCGTCTCCTTCATGTTGGCCACGATCCAGGCGTCGTCCAGCGACACCAGGCTCATCAGGGGTTGGCCCTGCTGCACCAGCTGGCCCACCTCGACGCTCTTCTTGCTCACCACGCCCGCCATCGGCGCGGTGACGCGGGTGTAGGAGAGCTGCAGCGCCGCGAGGTCGCGCGCCGCCCGGGCCGCCGCCACGCGGGCGTCGGCGCCGACGAGCCCCGCCTGCGCAGCCGCGAGCTGTGCGTCCGCCGCCGCGACCGCCGTCTGCGCCGCGTCGAGCTGCTGTTGGCTCACGATCTGCTGCTGGGCGAGCGGCAGCAGCCGCTCCAGGTCCGCGTGCGCCTTGCGCGCCGTCGCCTCCGCCTGGCGCACCTGCGCCTCCGCCTGCCCGACGCGCGAGCGCGAGCTCACCGTCGCCAGCAGCGCGGCGTAGTCGGCGTCGGTCTGGGCGAGCCGCGCCCGGAAGTCGCGGTCGTCGAGCACCACGAGGGTGTCGCCGGCCTGGACGCGCTGGTTGTCGACGATGCGCACCTCCGCCACGAACCCGCCGACTTTCGGTGAGATCGGCAGCATGTGCCCGTCCACCTGCGCGTTGTCGGTGCTCTCGTGAGTGCGGCTCCAAATCAGCTTGCGGACGCCGCCCGCGATGAGCAGCAACAGGACCACGCCCAGCGCCAGGAACACGATGCGCCGCCGGCCGCCCGGCACTGCGGTGGCATCCCCGTTGGCCGGTGGAGTGACCCGCGGCTCGCGGAGGGGGGATTCGGGTTTCGTCACGTCTCGTTCGATCGTCGTCGCCATAGATCCATCGGTGAGTGATTAGTGGAGGCTCTGCGCGAGGCCGACCGCCCGCGCCAGGTTGACCCGCGCCGCCGCGGCCGCGAAGCGCGCATCGATGTCGGTGTCGCGGGCGCGGATCAGCGAGGCCTGCGCGTCGATGACCTCGATATTACCCGCGACGCCCGCTTTGAAGCGCTCGCGCGCCTGGGCCAGCTCGTCCTGGGCGAGCCGCAGGCGCTCGGCCGCGATCGTCTGTTGCGCGGCCGCGGCGCTCAAGTCCAGAAACGCGCCGCTCACATCGGCCGCGATCTGCTGCTTCAAGTCGCGGGTGCGCACCGCGCTCTCGCGCGCCACCGCCTGCTGTTCGGCCGCCCGGCCCTCGCGGCGGAACCCGTCGAGAATCGGCAGCGTCACCTGGACCGCGATCTGCCCCGTCCCGATCGACGACGGCACGGTCGGCCCGTTGCCGCCGTAGTCGGCCTCGAGCCCGATGCGCGGCAGCCGCTCCGCCGCGATGGCCGAGGCCGCGCGCCGCGCCGCGTCCCCGCGCGCCGCTTCGGCCGCGAGGTCGGGACGGCGCGCTACCGCCAGCGCGATGGCGCCGTCCGGATTGGCGGGCGTCTCCGCGGCGCCGAGCCCGGCGGTCAGCGTGTCCGTCAGCTCCAGCGGCGTCGCCGGGTCGAGCCCCAGCGCGCGTGCCAGGTCGATGCGCGCCCGGTCCCGCTGGTTCCGCGCCACGACCAGCGCGCCTTCCGCCACGACCAGCTGCGTCTGGGCACGCGTCACGTCGATCGCGGCGCTGACGCCGGCGGCGCGTTGCGCCTGGGCAAGCCCGCCCAGCTCGGCGGCGATCGCCGAGTCGGCCTGCCGCGCTCCGACGACCGCTGCGGCGCGCGCTGTCCGCAGGTAGGCGAGCGCCGCCGTTCCCGCCGCCGCCTCGCTCGCGGCCCCACCCTCGGCGGTAGCGCCCGTGGCCTGCGCGCGCGCCGCACGCACCCGCCCTACGCTCGAGAAGTCCAACAGCGTCTGCGTAACCTGGAGGCGCGAGTCGTAGGTGTTGAACGGGCCGATGAGGGTCGGCAAACCCGCCCCGGGAAACGAGAGGTTGATTCCCAGCGAGTTCTTGTTGAAGGTGCGGTTCACCCACGCGGCGCTCGCCGTCACGTTCGGCAGCAGCGCGGCCCGGGCCTGGCGCACCCGCGCCTGCGCCTCGTCGGTGCGCAGGCCGGCCAGCTCCACGACCGGCGCGGTGCCGGCGGCACGCCGCACCGCGTCGGCGAAGGAGAGCCGCACGGGAGTCGGAGTCTGCGCGGCGGCGATGTTGGCGGCCGCGAGCGCGAGCACGGTGAGGCTAGTGACTTTTCGCGATACCATGGAGATACAGGTCGATGTGAGTGTCGAGGTATTTCACGACGTTGAAGCCTTCCGGCATGCACTTCCCGAATGCCATGCGGGCGACGGTGGCGTGCATCAGCGGCGACATGGCGAGCTTGGCCGCGACCAGGACGTCCACGGGCCGGAACTCCCCGCTCGCGATGCCGCGCTCGATCACGCCGGCCATGAGGCGGTGACCACGGGTCACCACTTCTTCGTAGTAGAACTTGGTGAGCTGCGGGAACGTCACGCCTTCGGCCATCATCAGCTTGGCGATGCCGGCGAGCGCGGTCTCGCCGATCAGCCGCCAGTACTCGCGGACCAGGCGCTCGACCAGGTCGCGCGCGCTGCCGGTGAACGTCTGCGCGAGCGCTTCCCCCTTGGCGATGACGGGCACGATGGTCTCGCGCACGACGGCCTTGAACAGTGCTTCCTTGTTCTTGAAATAGAGGTAGACCGTGCCCTTGGTGACCCCCGCGCGCCGCGCCACTTCCTCGAGCCGCGCGGCGGCGAAGCCGCGCTCCACGAACACGTCGAGGGCGGCGGTGACGATCTCCGCGGGCCGGGCCGCCTTGCGGCGCTGCCAGCGGGGTCGGGCTTTGCGCGAACGTTTGGCGACAGCAGGCATGGGTAACCTCGGTATTAGTTACTGAACGGTCAGTAACTAAACCTGGTTCCCGCCGCCCGGCAACCCCGAGCTAACTCTAGCTAGACCTTGAAGTTGCGGTAATAGTAGATGAGGCCGGTGGTCGGAGGCACGACGCCGACCTGCCGGAGCATCGTCACCACCTGCCCGCGGTGGTAGCTGGAATGGTCCACGGCGTGGCGCACCATCTCGGCGAAGCTGTGCCGGAACTCCCCGCCCGTGGACGGCTTCACGGTCCGCGTCTCCGCGAGCCCGGCGTCGGAGAGCCCCTGCAGAAACGTCCGGCGCTCCGCCTCGACCTCCTCCCAGCGCGCCCGCACCGCCGCCAGCGAGCCCAGATCCCGGCCCTGTGGCACGGCCGGATTCGGCCGCACCAGCCACCGGCATGGTACAGCTCGTCGGACAGCGCCGCCGCTGCGTCGAACAGCAGGCGGTTGGCCCAGGCATTGTAGCCGAACAGCTCGCGCGTTTCGTCCGAGGTCATGTGTGCCGCCGGGAGGTGTATTATGTAACAGTCTACTCGAACCCGAGGCCTGCGGAAGCGGTATGCCAGGATCACGCCCCACGCCGTCGGCCACGTACGCGCGCGCGCTCCAGATCGTCGCCCTCGTCATTGCGGCGGTGATCCTCGGCCGTCAGGCCGCCGAGGGCTTCCCCACGGCCGAGATCGGCCGGCGCCTGCTGCTGGTGCGGGTGACCGGCGCCGCCATCGAGCTGACGCTCGCCGCCTTGTGCCGTCCCCGCCGCCCGGTGGCCACGCTGCGCTGGTTAGCATACCTGATCGGTATCGTCACCACGGCCACGATCGTCGCCGTCATCGCGGTGCAGCCGACCCTCCTGTGGGAGGAGGGTTCGGCCCTCGTCGGGCTGTTCCTTGGCGCGTCGGTCTTCATGCCCTGGTCGTGGCGCTGGCAGGCCACTTTCGTCGGCGTGGCGCTCGTGGGAAGCATCGTCATAGTCGCGACCTTCGAGTCGCCCGGCGACCTCGCGCCCGTCAGTGCCGCCCGCCTGTTCGTCACCCTCGTCGGCATCGGCGCGGCGAGCGTGGCGGGCACGGTGCTTCAGCAACGCGCCCGGCGCCAGCTCGCCGCGTCCGAGGCCAGATACCGCAGCCTGTTCGAGAGTGCCGGTGACGGCATCGCGGTGCTCGACGCGGACGGCGCTATTCTCGAGGCCAACGCCCGCCTCGCCGACCTGCTCGGCGCCTCCCAGGATCGGATCTTGAAACGCCGCCTGGGCGAATTCTATGCGGAGGCCCCGGGCGTCGGCGATGCCAGCGTGAGCCGCGAATACGCCGCCGCCATGGGGGGCGCGCTGCGGCAGCTGTCCCAGCGGCTCCGGGCGGCCGACGACCGCCTGGTGGACGTCAACATCACGCTCGCGCGCATCGACGCGCCGCAAGGAGCGGTGGTACAGGCGATCCTCCGGGACCTGACCGAGCACCGCGCGCTGGAGCGCCACCGCGTTCAGGAGCAGCGCGTCGACGCGATGGCTCGCCTCGCCGGCGGCCTGGCCCATCAGTTCAACAACCTGCTCGGCGGCATCCTCACCCACGCCTCGCTGCTGCGCGAAGATGCCTCCACAGCTGCCGTCGCCCGCGAGATCGACCAGATCCTCGAGGCGGCGCGCGGCGGGCGCGAGCTCACCAAGGAGCTGCTGCGATTCGGGGAGCACGACGTCGTCGCCCTCGCGCCGACGCCTTCCACCCAGATCCTCGAGAGCCTCGCCGCGCTCGCGCGCACCACCTTCCCCGCCGATGTCGCGATCGAGGTCCACGCGCCGAACGATCTTCCCCCGATCCTCGGCGACGCCGACTACCTCGAGCACGCCGGCGTGCAGCTCCTCCTCAACGCGCGCCAGGCGATGCGCGGCGAGCCCGGCGACCGGCTGCGGCTCTCGGCTGCCGTGGAGGTCGTCCAGGCACCGGACAAACGCTGGGCCGGCGCCCGGCCGGGCCGCTACGTGCGCTTCTCGGTCTCGGACACGGGCCAGGGAATGGACGCGGCCACCGTGGAGCGCGTGTTCGAGCCATTCTTCACCACCAGGCCCCTGCACGAGGCGACCGGCCTCGGGCTCGCGACGGTGTACCGGGCGGTCAAGGCGCACGGTGGAGCGATCGGCATCGAGAGCGCGCCGGGCCGGGGCACGACCATCCACCTCTTGATCCCCGTCGCCCCCGCCGGCGGAGTGCCGGTGGCGGCTGCCCCCGCCGCCCCCGCCGCCCCCACCACGCCGGCGCCGACCGCCACTGCTCGCATCGGCGGCACCGTGCTGATCGTGGACGATGAGGAGATCGTGCGCACCGCACTGAAGCGCGCCCTCACGCGCTTCGGGTACCGCGTGCTCGAGGCCATGGACGGGCCGACCGCCATGGCCGCGATGCAGAGCGCGGACCCGCCAGTGGACCTCGTGATCCTCGACATGGTGCTGCCGGGCGGGGGCGCGGGCGTGTTCGAGCTGCTGAAAGCGGTGCGGCCGGACGTGAAGGTGCTCGTGTCCTCCGGCTACAGCCCCGACGCCGAAGCCGTGCAGGGCCTGGCGGCGCGGGCGGACGGGTTCCTGCCCAAGCCGTACGAGCTCCCGGAGCTCAAAGCGGCCGTCGGTAAGGCCCTCAAGGGCGCGGCGTAGGGGGGGCGCCTACAGCGCCGTCGCGATTTCGCCGGCGTCCATCACGCTCGCCACCACCTCGCGGTTCGCGATCACCTGGTCGTCACCGATCAGAGAGCCGCGCACCACCCCCCGCGTCACCCGGACGTTCCTGCCCAGGATGCTGTTCGCGATGGTGCTGTCCTCGATCGTGCTGCCGGTCTCGATCGTCACGTTGGGCCCGACGGTGGCGCCGCGCAGCGTCACGCCCGGCTCGATGCGCACCGGCGGGACGATGGTGCAGCCGCGGGCGGCAGCCGCGGCGGGGGGGAGGGCGCGGCCGCGCTGCAGGAGGTGGCGGTTAGTCTCGAGCAGCGTGTCCACCTTGCCGCAGTCGTACCAGCCCATCACCCGCGCCGTGAGCAAGCGCCGGCCGTGCTCCACCATGTACTGGAACGCGTCGGTCAGGTAGAACTCGCCATTGTTGGGCGGCTGGGCGAGGACGTGCGCGATGCCGTCGAAGAGCGTGCGCCAGTCGGCCACGTAGTACAGCCCGATGTTGGCGAGCTTCGAGATCGGCGTCGCGGGCTTCTCGACGATCTTCGTCATGTAGCCGCGGCCGTCGGTGACGATCACGCCGAAACGCTGGTAGTCCTCGACCTCCTTCGCCCACAGGATGCCATCCGCGTCGGCCGTGCGCACCAGCGACAGGTCGGCCTCGAACAGCGTGTCCACGAAGACGATGAGCACTGGCCCGTCCACATAGGGACGCGCGAGGTTGATCGCCCCGGCGGTACCATCCAACGTCTTTTGTTCGACGAATCGCGACTCAACGTCGTACCGCTCCACGATGTACTTCTCAACGACGTCTTTGAGATGTCCGGTGATGACGATCAGCTCTTCCACGTCCAACCCCGCGAGCGCGTCCATCACGTAATCCATCACCGGCCGGCCCGCGACGCGCACCAGCGGCTTAGGCACGCGCCGGGTGAGGGGGAGCAGGCGCGTCCCCTTCCCCGCCAACGGGACGATGACCTTCACCTAGGCCCTCCCGTAGCGGTCCTTGAGCCGCACCACGTCCTCGATCTCGGGCGTCGACGCCTCGAGCAGATCGCTGGTCTCGACCGCCTCGAACTGGTGGACCACCTTGGGCGCGATGTGGAACGCTTCGCCCTCACTCATGCTCCGCTCGATGAGCGTGTCGCCCTGCTGCAGCCGCAGGATGATCTCGCCGCGCAGCACGTAGATCGACTCGTCCTTCTTGTTGTGGTACTGGAGGCTCAGCACGTGTCCCGCCTCGATGTGCAGGATCTTGCCGGCGTAACGGTCGGTCTTCGCCCAGATGAGCTCGTGGCCCCAAGGCTTGGGCACGCGATAGGGGAGGTCGGTCATGGCAGCTCCAACTTGAGTGACGACGGGCTCGTCACGCACACGTTCACGCACACGCCGCACCCCACGCAGCCCTCGGGCTTCAGGACCGGCCTGCCCTGGGCGTCGAGCGCCAGCGCCGCCTCCCCCACCGGGCAGGACCGGGCGCACACGCCGCACGCCACGCCCTGGAAGGTGATGCAGCGCTCGGGGTCCAGCTCGAGGCGCCCCATGCGGATCGACGCCCAACCGTCCTCCGGCGGCACCAGCGCCCGGGGCTCGCACGCGTGGGCGCAGGGCATGTCCGCGCACACCACGCACGCCTGGCGCGCCATGTCGATCACCGGCGTGCCCGCGGCGAGCCCCGCGCCGGCCGGCGCCGTCACGATCGCGTGCACCGGGCACACGTCGATGCACGCCCCACAGCGCGTGCACGCCGCCACGAACGCCACCTCGGGCAGGGCGCCTGGCGGGCGGAAAAACCGCCGCGGCGCGACGCGCTCCTCCGTGCGCGCCACCACCTCGCGGAGCAGCCGCCCCAGCGTGTCGCGGAAAAACCCGCGACGGTCGCTCTCGCCGCCCCACTCCGGGCCGATCAGAAGCTTGGCTCCAGGCTGACCTGCCAGCGGAACGCGGCGCGCGACAGACCGGGCCGCGGATCGCGGGCGAAGTCCCAACGGTTCACGATCACCGGCAGCTCCACCCGCAAGGTCCATTCCAGCTCGCCCACGCGCTGGCGCGTCGCCAGCCCCAAGCCGCCGTCGTACAGCGTCGTGGCCGCCCGCCCCGCGGGGGAGGACGGGATCGCCAGCGAGTCCACGAGCCCGGCGTCGGCGAACCCGTACACGGTCACGGGACCGAAAGCCTTGGCGCCCTCGACGTTGATCGCCAGCGCCCAGCGCCCCCCGACGCCGTCCGCGAAGCCGCGCAGGTTGGGTCCCCCGGGCGCGTGATAATAGAACCCCGGCCGCACCAGCAGCGCCCCGCGGCTGCGCAGCAGCGGATTGGTGAACGTGGCGTAAGGATCCGCGCCCCCCACCGCGATGCGTCGCTGCCGTACCGGCGGCGACTGGCCCCAGTAGCCGCCCGCATACAGCCGCACGCCGAGGCGCGTCCCCAGGAGGAAGGGCCGCCGCACGCTCGCTTCGGCGCAGCCGCGCACGTAGCCCTCGAAGTCGTAGGCGTTCGTCGCCGTGATCCCCGCCCGGGGGTTCCAGTACACCGCCCCGCCTCGCAGCGACGCGGCGGCCCGCCACACCGCGCTGTCCTTCACGATCGTGGTCGCCACCCACGGCCCCGCCTCGAACGTGCCGGCGTCGTCCCACAGGCGCCGGTCCACGTAGCCGATGTCGGTGGTCGCCATCCACAGCGCGTCGAACCCCGCGTGGGGGTCGCTGCGCTGCACCAGCGTGCGGCGCAGCGAGCGGTCCGCGTGGAGGGCGGCCCCGGTGCGGCCCTCGACGCTCCACGCAGCAACACTGGTCTCCGTGCGCGGAGCAGGATGCGCTACCGGATTCGCCCAGCGGAAGTAGAAGCCCCCGCGATGCGTGGCGTCGCCGTCCGTCGCCATGGAGATCATGTCGAGGTTCTGTTCGAAGCGGCCCAGGTAGTTCTGCCGCGTCCGCAGGGCGACGGTCAAGCCGCCGAAGTCGTTCGACCACCCTACCGGGAGCAGCGCCGTCACCAGCTTGTCGCGGCGCACCGTCTCACGCGTGGGGTTGTCGAGCTTCACGATGCCCACGTCCCCCCGTCCCCACATCCCTCGTTTTTCCGTGTTGTTGAGCGCATTCCAGTCGTGAGACCGGAACCGGGGGTCCAGCCGCAGCCGCCCCGGCCGGTGCGCGGACGTGAACTCCACGCCCTCGGTCTCCGGCTGGCCGGTCGCGCGGGCGTAGATCGTGTCCTTATCGCCGATCTCCACCGGCATCCAGCCATCGCCGAGCCGGCGGATGGTGACCATCGTGCGCCACCGACCGTCCGGCAACCGGGTACGCCGCACCTTGTCCAATCGATAATCGATCAACACCGTACCGTGCAGCCACTGCCCGAACAACCAGCCCAGGTCCTGGCCCGAGACCTCCTCGCACACGGCGCGGAACTTGGCCTCGTCCACGTGCTTGAGCTGCCAGCGCGCGTAGTACGCGCGCAGGATGCGGCGCATCGCATCGTCGCCGACCGCGTAGCGCAGCTGCTCGTAGAACAGCTGCGCCTTGCTGTAGATCATGGCGTTGTAGGTCGGGAAGTCGCGATAGCGCTCGCTCACCATCGACACCGGCTCGCTCCACCGGTCCAGGTCCAGGGACAGGATGTTCGCCTCGAGCCCCGGATACGCCGCTCCCCCGCCGTGCGCCTCGAAGAACCACGCCGTCTGGAAGCTGGTGAAGCCTTCGTCCAGGAATCCCTCGCGCCACTCGTTGTTGGCGAGCACGCCCATCGTGTAGTTGTGGCCCACCTCGTGGAGGATGAGGCCCAGGCCGGCGCTCCCGTCCATCACCATCATCGGGAACTCGGTGCCGCCGCCCTCGATGCGGTGCACGTTGGTCAGCTGCGGCCACGGAAACCGGCCGTACAGGCTGTCGAGCCACGCCAGCGCCGTCTCGGTGTTGCGCACCGCGATGCCGCCTCCCCACGTGGCGCGGTCCTCGGGCAGGTACAGCACGTGCACTACCACCCCACCGTAGCGCCCTTCCTCATATACGTACTGCGGATTGAGCGAGAAGGCGAAGTGGTGGACGTTCTCGGCCCGGAACCGCACGGTCTTGCGGCCGGCCGCCGCTTCCGGGCACTCGGAGAGCCCCCCCCCCGCGCCCTGTTGATAGAAGTCGCGCTGATAGGTCACCGCCGTCAGCAAGTTGGCCCGCTCGGGCCG
>WNGG01042222.1_pt1 | contig 11295 bp, 10 predicted proteins | sample 5400661 | NCBI WGS metagenome assembly WNGG01 (sample SAMN13153372, study PRJNA577476) | soil metagenome | isolation source: 100 cm soil or saprolite under Garry oak tree replicate 1 | place: USA:California | collected 2016-06-15 | reverse complement strand
CGGCGTAGCGCGCGCTCGCGCGCGAGGGTTGCGTCCTTCCGCCCGATTTGACACACTCGCGCGACGGAGGCCCCGCGCGATGAAGACGCTCGTCCGCAACATCGGCACGCTCGTCAGCGGCGACATCGGCCGGCCGCTGCTCGACGCCGACGCGCTCGTCATCCGCGACGGGCGGATCGCCGCCGTGGGCCGCGGGCTCGACGAGGACGCCGACACGGTGATCGACGCGCGCGGCACCACGGTGCTGCCGGGGCTGATCGACTCGCACGTCCATCCGGTCTTCGGCGACTTCACCCCACGCCAGCGCACCATGGACTTCATCGACTCCGGCATGAACGGCGGCGTGACCACGGCGATCTCGGCGGGCGAAGTCCACCTGCCGGGGCGGCCCAAGGACATCGTCGGCCTCAAGGCGCTCGCGATCGTCGCCGCGAAGTCCTACGCGAACTTCCGGCCCGGCGGCGTGAAGGTCCACGCGGGCGCGCCGATTCTGGAGCTCGGCATGACCGAGGACGACTTCGCCGAGATGGCGGCGGCCGGCGTGCGGCTCGTCGGCGAGATCGGCCTCGGCTCGGTGAAGACGGGCAAGGACGCGGCGCCCATGGTGCGCTGGGCCCGGGCGCACGGCATGACGGTGACCATCCACACGGGCGGGCCGTCCATCGCGGGCAGCAGCCCGATCAACGCGGACGTCGTGCTGGAGGCGGCGCCCGACGTCGTCGGCCACGTCAACGGCGGCACGACGTCGATGACGCCGGCCGAGATCGAGCGGCTCGTCGCGACGGACATGGCGCTCGAGATCGTGCAGTGCGGAAACATGAAGACCGCGCTCCACACGCTGCGCGTCGCGCGCGACGCGCGGGCGGCGCACCGGCTGATCATCGGCAACGACGCGCCCTCGGGAACCGGCGTGATCCCGCTCGGCGTGCTCCGCACGCTGAGCGTGCTGGCCGCGCTCGGCGGGTTGCCGCCGGCGGAGGCGATCGCGTGTGCCACCGGCAACACGGCGCGCGTGTACAAGCTCGACTGCGGCGTGATCGCCGCCGGCCGAGCCGCGGACCTCGTGATCTGCGACGCGCCGACCGGCTCGATCGCCTCCGACGCGCTCGGCGCCCTGGCCGCCGGCGACCTGCCGGGCATCTCGATGGTGCTGATCGACGGCCGCATCACGATCGGCCGCAGCCGCAACACGCCGCCCGCCGCCCGCGCGGCCGAGGTCGTCAAGGGGCACGGGCCCGCGGGAGCCGGCCACTAGTGCGCGTTCGGCCGTTCCGCGGTTATCGCTACGCGATCGGCAGGGAGCGAGAGATCAGCAAGGTCGTCGCGCCGCCGTACGATCAGATCAGCGCCGAGCAGCAGGACGCGCTGTACGCGATGAGTCCCGCCAACATCGTTCGCGTCTCGTACCCCAGGGACGACGGCGACAAGTACGCGCGGGCGCGCGCCACGCTGGACGCGTGGCTGGCCGAGGGGGTGTGGGGGCAGGAGGAGTCGCCCGCGATCTATCCCTACCATCAGACCTATCGTGTGGGCAGCCGGGAGGTCACGCGCGTCGGCCTCGTCGCGCTCGGACAGGTGACCGACTACGCGGGCGGCGAGGTGCTGCCCCACGAGCGCACTCACGCGGGGCCGAAGCAGGACCGCATGCGGCTGCTCGAGGCGACGGGGGCGGACACGGGACTGCTCTTCATGGTGGTCGCCGACGCCAGCGGCGCCCTGCTGGAGGCGTCGAGGCCCGGCGGCGAGCCCATCGCGGAGGCGCGCGACCTCAGGGGCGAGCGCCATCGCCTCTGGCGCGTGACCGACGCGGCGGCGGTCGCGCGCGTCCAGGCGGCGCTCGCCGCCGCCCGCGTGATCATCGCCGACGGCCACCATCGCTACGAGACGGCGGTGGAGTACGCGCGCCGGCATCCCGGCGCCGACGACAAGCTGATGGCGTTCTTCAGCCTCGACGCGCCGGGGCTGACGATCTTTCCCAACCATCGGCTCGTCCACCGGGTGGAGGGGTTCTCGCTCGCACGATTGAGCGCGGGCGCGCGGCGCTGGTTCGAGGTGGCGCCGCTCGCCGATCCGCTGGCGTTCCGACCGACCAACCGCGCGCTCGGCGTCGTCACCGCCGATAGCGCGGTCACCCTGACGCTCCGGCCCGACGCCTTCGACGCGCTGCCGTGGCCGGCCGGCACGTCGCGGGCGTGGCGCGAGCTGGCGGTGTCGATCCTGCACGAGGGCGTGCTGAAGCCGCTCGGCGACGTCTCCGACGAAAGGCTCGACGCCGGGACCCACGTGGAGTACACGGCGGACCAGGAGGAGGCGGTGCGCCTGGCGCGCGCCGGGCGCTATCAGGCGGCGTTCCTCATCGCTCCGACCACGCTCCCGGAGCTGCAGGCGGTCGTGCGCGGCGGCGAAGTGCTGCCGCAGAAGTCGACGCACTTCTATCCGAAGCTCCTGGACGGTCTGGTCTTTCATCGTATTTAGCGTCGGAGCGGCTTCGCAGGGCTCCGCCGCTCGACGTTCGGGCGACGGTGGCGCGAGGAGACTGAGAACATGGTGAAGATCCGCAAGCTGGTCACGCTGGTCGAAGAGATCCTGAGCGACGGCGGCCGGGAGGCCAAGCACCCGGTGCGCAAGGCGGCGGCGGTGGTCGTGCTCGAGAACCCGTTCGCCGGGCGCTTCGTCGACGACCTCACGCCGCTCATCGACGCGGGCGAGGAGCTGGGGGCGCTCCTGGCCAAGAAGGCGACCGAGGCCCTCGGCGCGCCCGCCGAGTCGTATGGAAAAGCGGCGATCGTGGGCGAGCAGGGGGAGTACGAGCACGCGGCGGCGCTCCTGCATCCGAAGCTCGGCGCGCCGCTCCGCGCGGCGGTCGGCGGCGGCAAGGCCATCATCCCGTCGGCGAAGAAGCTCGGCGGACCCGGGACGGGGATCGACGTGCCGCTGCACTTCAAGGACGCCGCGTTCGTGCGCACCCACTACGACGCCATGGAGGTCCGCATCCCCGACGCGCCGCGCGCCAACGAGATCGTGCTGGCGATCGTCGTCACCGACGGCGGCCGGCCCCACCCGCGGATCGGCGGCCTCACCAAGGACGAGGCCAGGAAAGAGGACGGCCAGCGATGAGACACGGTCTGCGCATCCCGTCGTTCGCGCTCGGTCCGAAGACGGCGACGCTGGAGGAGATGGGCCGCTATCTGCGCCGCGCCGAGGATCTGAGATTCGAGGCCGCGGTGACGATCGACCACCTGCTGCTGACGCCACCGGCCTACGCGACGACCTGGCTCGAGCCGCTGTCGATGCTGTCGGCGCTGGCCGGCGTGACGCGCACGATCCGTCTCGGCACGATGGTGCTCGTCCTGCCGCTGCGCAATCCCGTCTATTTCGCCAAAGAGTGGGCGACCCTCGATCTGCTCTCGGGCGGCCGCTCGATCCTCGGCATCGGCGTGGGCTGGCACGAGGAAGAATTCGAGCTGATGGGCGTGCCCTACAAGGAGCGTGGGCCGCGCATGAACGAGGCGATCGAGGCGGTGTGCGCGCTGTGGGCGGGCGACCACGTCACCTACACGGGCAAGTTCTATCGCTTCGAGAACCTGACCATCGACCCCAAGCCCGCGCAGAAGCCGCACCCGCCGATCTGGATCGGCGGCGGCACGCAGCCCTCCGAGAAGGTCTACGGCCAGACGGTGCCGAACATCGATCCCGTGCTCCGGCGCATCGCGAAGTACGCCGACACCTGGGTGCCGCACTCCTCGGCGACGCCGGAGATGGTGAAGGGCGACTGGGACAAGGTGCAGCGCTTCGCGCGCGAGGCGGGGCGCGATCCGGCGAAGATCGGCCGCGTGTACTCCAACTTCGTCTGGGTCCTCGAGAAGGGCGAGAAGCCGGAGTCGGCGATCCCGCACTTCTCCGTCTACTCCGGCATGGACCTCGACTACTGGAAGACCTATTACCTGCTCGGCACCGCCGAGGAGGTGGCCGAGCGCATCAGCGCGCGCATCGCCGCGCTGGACCACGGCGTGGACTGGATCGTGCTCAATCCACTGAACTGGGGGCTCGAGCAACTGGAGCTGATCGCGGCCGAGGTGCTGCCCCGCGTGAAGGGCGGATCCTGATCCGTTACACCGGCGCGCGCGTCAAACGGGTCGAGGACCCGCGGCTGCTCCGCGGCCGCGGGCGCTACGTGGACGATCTCGTGCTCCCGCGCCTGCTCCACGTGGCGTTCGTGCGCAGCCCGCATGCCCACGCCGTCGTGCGCCGCCTCGACCCGAAAGCGGCGCAGGCGGTGGACGGCGTCGTCGCCGTCGTCGGCCCCGCCGACCTCCGCCACCCACCGACGCGGCGACGTCGAGGCGGCGTTCGCCAGCGCGCCCGTCGTCGTCAACGAGACCTTCAGCCACGGCCGGCTCACCGCCTCGCCGCTGGAGCCGCGCGGCATCATCGCCGACTGGGACGGCGAGACGCTCTCCGTGTGGGCCTCGAGCCAGACGCCGCGGATCATGCGCACGGCCCTGGCGGGCGCGCTCGGTCTGGACGAGACGCGGGTCCGCGTGCAGATCCCCGACGTCGGGGGCGGATTCGGGCCCAAGATGCACGTGTTCCCCGAGGACGTGGCGGTGGCGGCGCTCGCGATGCGTCTGGGCCGCCCCGTGAAGTGGATCGAGCCGCGCCGCGAGAACCTCGCGGCCGCCTCGCAGGCCCGCGAGCAGCGGCTGGAGGTGGAGGTCGCGGCCGACGCCGGCGGCCGCGTGCTCGCGCTGAAGGCGCGGGTCGTGTCCGACGCCGGCGCCTATCACGTCTATCCGATCACGGCGGCGCTGGAGGCGCTCGGCACCGCCAACATCCTGCCGGGGCCGTACCTCACGCCCGTCTACGCCTACGAGGCGATCGCGGTCGCGACCAACAAGCCGCCGCTCGGCGCCTACCGCGGCGTGGGCATGACGATGGGCGCATTCGTGATGGAACGCCTCCTGGACCTGATCGCGGGGCGGACGGGACTCGATCCAGCAGACATTCGGCGGCGCAACTTGATTCCGCGGGAAGCCTACCCGTTCACGTCGGCGAGCGGACAGCGCTACGACAGCGGAGACTACCCCAAGGCGCTCGAGCAGGCGCTGGCCGCCGTCGACTACGACGGGTTCCGCCGGGTGCAGGCCGAAGGGCGCGTCCGGGGTCGGCTGCTCGGGATCGGCCTGGCCTGCTACACGGAGTACACCGGCATGGGCTCCGCGGTCTTCCGTGGACGCGGGATGCGGGAGGTGCCGGGCATCGAGGCCGCCGTCGTGCGCGTCGAGCCCGACGGCACGGTGCGCTGCGCAACCTCGTTTCCCTCGCAGGGGCAGGGGCACGCCACGACGATCGCGCAGATCCTCGCAGACCGTCTGGGCGTTGCGCTGGAGCGCATTCGCGTGGAGCCGGCCGACACGGCCGCCGCGCCGCTCGGCAGCGGCACCTTCGGCAGCCGGGGGGCCGTGTCCATCGGGGGCACGGTCACGGCGGCCGCGGAGCGCCTGCGGCCCCGGATCGCGGCGCTCGCCGCGCACCTGCTGGAGGCGGGCGTGGCCGACGTCGTGCTCGAGGACGGCCGGGCTCACGTGCGCGGCTTCCCGGAGCGAGCGGTGACGCTGACCGAGATCGCGCGCGCCGCGTACGCGCCGCTGTTCGGCGGCCTGCCGTCCGGGCTCGAGCCCGGGCTCGAGGCGACCGTGTATTTCGATCCGCCGGGGCCGACGTTCTCGGGCGCGGTCCACGTCGCGGTGGTCGAGATCGATCCCGAGACGGGGCGCGTCAGCATCCTGCGCTACGTGCTGGTGGAGGACTGCGGGCCTGTCGTGAATCCGACGATCGTCGAGGGCCAGATCCACGGCGCGGTGGCCCAGGGGATCGGCGAGGCGCTGCTCGAGCGGATCGTGTACGACGACACGGGCCAGCTCGTGACCGGCACCCTGATGGACTACGCGCTTCCCACGGCCGGCGACGTGCCCTCGTTCGAGATCGGTCACCTCGAGACGCCGTCGCCGACGATGCCCGGTGGGATCAAAGGCATGGGCGAGGGCGGGACCATCGGCGCGCCCGCCGCCCTCGCGAACGCCGTCGCCGATGCCGTCGCGCCGCTCGGCGTCACCATCACCGCGCTGCCGATCGCCGCCGAGCGGCTCGCGCGGTTGCCACGTCCCCCACAGAGAAAGGTCTGATCGCTCATGGGCAAGCAGGATCTCGAGATCGCGCGCACGGTCACCCTCAAGCCGATCCAGGAGATCGGCGCCGCCGTCGGGCTGGCGCCGGGTGACCTGGAGCCCTACGGCCACTACAAGGCGAAGGTCGGCTGGGACGCCATCGCGCGCCGCCGCGACCATCCCGACGGCGCGCTCGTGCTGGTGACCGCGATGACGCCGACGCCCGCGGGCGAGGGAAAGTCCACGACCACCGTGGGCCTCGCCGACGGCCTCCGGCGCCTGGGCAAGCGCGCGGTGGTCGCGCTGCGCGAGCCCTCGCTGGGCCCGGTGTTCGGCATGAAGGGCGGCGCGACGGGCGGCGGCCGCGCGCAGCTGGCGCCGATGGAGGACATCAACCTCCACTTCACGGGGGACATGCACGCGATCGGCGCCGCGCACAACCTCCTGGCCGCGATGCTCGACAACCATCTCACGCAGGGCAACGCCCTCGGGATCGACACGCGCCGCGTGCTGTTCAAGCGCGTCGTGGACATGAACGACCGCGCGCTGCGCAACATCGTGCTCGGCCTCGGCGGGCCGGCCCACTGTCCGCCGACCTCGTGGACTTCAAGGCGCGCGCCGGGCGCGTGGTCGTGGCCGAGACGGCCGACGGCGCTCCGGTCACCGCGGCCGATCTGCGGGCGGCGGGCGCCATGGCCGTGCTGATGAAGGACGCGATCAAGCCGAACCTCGTGCAGACGCTCGAGGGCACGCCGGCGCTGGTGCACGGCGGCCCCTTCGGCAACATCGCCCACGGCTGCAACTCGGTCATCGCGACGCGTCTGGCCCTCAAGCTGGGCGAGATCGTCGTCACCGAGGCGGGCTTCGCGAGCGACCTCGGGGCCGAGAAGTTCCTCGACATCAAGTGCCGCACGGCGGGGCTCGTGCCGTCGGTGGCCGTGATCGTGGCCACCGTGCGCGCGCTCAAGATGCACGCCGGGGTGGCGCTGACGGAGCTGCCGGGGGAGGACGTCGGCGCCGTGCGGCGCGGCTGCGACAACCTCGCCAAGCACGTGGAGAACGTGCGGCTCTTCGGGCTGGCGCCGGTGGTCGCGCTCAATCACTTCACCGGCGACACCGACGCGGAGGTGGCGGCGGTCCTCGAGACGTGCCGCGGCTGGGGCGTGCCCGCGGAGATCTCGCGCGGCTGGGCCGAGGGCGGGGCGGGCACGACGGATCTCGCGCAGACGGTCCTCGACACGATCAAGGGCGCCGACCGCACGGCGTTCCGCTTCCTCTATCCCGACGACCTGCCGCTCGAGCGGAAGATCGAGGTCATCGCAACGCAGGTGTACGGCGCCGCCGAGGTTCGGCTGCAGCCCGCGGCGGCGCAGAAGCTCGCGCGCTGGCAGACGATGGGCCACGGGCGGCTGCCGGTGTGCATGGCCAAGACCCAGAACTCGCTGTCCGACGACCCGAAGAAGACGGGCCGCCCGCGCGGCTTCACGCTCACCGTGCGCGACGCGCGGCTGTGCGCCGGCGCCGGCTTCGTGGTCGCCTACGCGGGCGACGTCCTCACGATGCCGGGGCTGCCGAAGGTGCCCGGCGCCGAGGGCATGGACGTGGACGCCACGGGCCACGTCACCGGGCTCTTCTGAGGATGCGGCGCGCGAGCGGGATCGCGCAGACGGCACTGGTCGTCGCGTTCCTCGCCACGGCCGTGAGCGGTTGTGAGCAGGGCGGCCCGGCGTCGACGTCGCCCGCCTCGACGGCAGCGACGAAGGCCGCGGGCTCGCTGAGGGCGCGCGCCGACGAGCTGAGCCAGCGCGGGCAGTACGAGGAAGCGCTTGCCGCGTACCGGGAGGCGCTGCGGCAGGAGCCGAACGACCTCGCCCTCCGCTACGCCGTCGCCGTCACCCTCGCATCCCTGAACCGTCGCGCCGAGGCGACCGAGGCGTACCGGTGGGTGTTCTTCAACGGTCTGCCGGGATCGGAGCTCGTCGAGAAATCCGAGACGTGGCTGCGTGCCGCCGGCGCCCTGGCGACGACGACGGAGTCGGTCCCCGACAAGGCGATCGAGAAGACCGCGACCGACTCGCGAGTCCGCGGCCACATCACGTGGGCCAACGTCGATCCCGGACGGCCGGCGCCGCGCGTCCACCTGCGGCTCGAGGGCACCGACGCGAGCAACAAGGGGACGGTCTACAACACCGTGGCCAGCTTGAACGCCGACTACGAGTTCGCCTCCGTGCCGCCGGGCTCCTACCGGCTCACCGCTCAATCGCCGCTGATCGCCGTACGCTTGTGGGAGCTGAACGTCACGGTCGAGGAAGGCACCGCCACCGTCGTCGACCTCAGCGAGGCCTCGAGCGTCGCTCCGGGCACGTCCTTTGCCGTGAAACCTCGCTGAGCCGGACGCTCAGCGCGCGGCGTTGAGCTGCGCCAGCCGTGTCGAGGCGCACTCCCAGAGCAGCGGAATCGCCCCCGCGATCGCCCGTCCACGCGCCTGCGCGTTGTTCTGGCCCGCGCGCTCGGCGACGTAGGCGACGTTCTTGACGGGCGCGCAGAGGTCGAGGGCGGGGCTGCGCGAGACCGGTTCCCACGCCTGGGGCGTGTCCACCGCGCGGAGCCGCCAGGCGGCGACCGCGAGGAGGTGCAGGTCGAGGATCGCGCGCGCATCGCGTTTCACGTCGGGCGGCGCGTCGCTGTCCAGGTATCGACCGACGACCGTCTGTGCGACGCTCACGTGCGCTTCGTAGGAGGGCAACGAGGTCGTCGGTCCGCTTGTGGCCTGCACCCGGCGCAACACGCGAACCGCGTTGCCGAAGGTTCCGGCCATGTTCTGCGCCGCCGCCGCGCCGGGGTCGGGCGACGGGGTGGACGCCGCAGCGACCGGAGACTCGGGCTCGGGTGCGTTGCCGACGTAAAGGACGGCGCCGGTGCCGGCGAGGACGACGAGCGCGGCAAGGCCGAGCCACATCGTGCGGGACCTCGGTCGATCGGGCGCGGCGGCCTTCGTGAGGTCATCGCGCAAACGCTCCTGCTCGCGCAGCGCCGCTCTCACGGTCTCGGCGACGTTGGCCGTTCGCGCCGGCCCGGCGGCGCGCTTCGCCGACGCCGGCTTCCTGGGCTCGAGCTCGGCGGCCGATGCGGCGACCGCCCGGGTCGGCGGTGCCGCGGGCGTCGCGGGGGCTCGCCGCGCCGCGGGGGCTGGCGTCGCCGCCGCCGCGGCCTCCTCGGCCTCGAGCGCCTCGCGCATCGCGCGCTCGAGCTCGGGGCTCGGCGTCAGTCGCGGCGGATCGGGCTTGCGCGGCGCCGTCGGGGCTGCGACGACGGGCCGGGGTGGCGGCGCCGACGGCGGTACGCCGGCCAGGAAGGGCGCGTGCATCGCCTCGTCAGCGGTCACCCGGCGGTCCAGGAAGGCCCCGCACGCGCACGTCAGCGTCAGCAGATACCCTCCCGAGGGCTGCGGGGTGACGGCGGGCGCGACGCTCCCGCACGCGCGGTGCGTCTCGGCGAAGCGCATGACGTCGGAGAAGTCGACCATCCGCGGCGCCGCGCTCAGGGTGCCGGTGTGGGATCAGCTCGACTTGGGGAAGTCGTCGCGCGTCTTGAGACTGTTGTCGGGGCCGAGCTCGATCAGGGCATCCTCGCCGGGCCGCAGCACGACCTTGAGACGCCATTTCGGGGTGCCCACGTTGTCGTCGGTCATCTTGTACGTGCCCGCCGGAATCCTCTCGAACTTGTAGTTGCCCTCGCGATCGCTCCGCACGTGGAAGCTCATTCGCTTCGACGTGCCGTCCTCCTCGAGGGCATAGAGATGGATCTGAGCGCGCTTGAGCGGCTGCGTGCCCTGACCTTCGTCCCAGACGATGCGCCCGTGCACGCCGCTGTCGCCGATTCTCTCGTCCCTGACCGCCGTGTCGGCGACGGCAGCACCCGCGCGAGCCGCGCTGCGGCTGCGTGCGCCGGCCAACCAGTCGCGGGCCACGCGCGCCTCGTCGGACGTGACGGCTGCGTGAGCGACCACCCATTCGAACTCGGTCATCGCCTCGTCCCGTCGGTCCAGCCACGAGCTGGCGATGGCCAGACGGTAGTGGAGGAGGAGATCGTCCGGGCTCTTCTGGATGGCGACTCGGTAAAGGGAGGCGGCGGTGCCCCAGTCCCGCTGCTCGAAGGCTCTGTGGCCCGCGGCGGCGTGATCGACCTCCGCCGTCGGCGGCGCCGACGGGGCGGACCGCTGCTGGCAGCCCGCCGCGGTCAGGGCGATGATGGCGAGCAGGGCGAGGCCGGCGAGTCTCACGTGCCGGAGACCTCCTTGTACGTTCCGGGCTTCACAAACCAGTTCTGCGGGATCGTCCCGCCGCCGGTGCGTACGGACGGGCAATTATACGTGATCGGCGCGTTGCCGATGTCATCGGTGTCGACGTTCGTCGAGGCCGCATCGACCCGATTCGTCGAGATCACCGCGCCCGTGATGCTGCCGGCGCCCGCCCCGCGCAGCGACACATCGTTCTGCGCGTAGATCAGTCCGTTCATCGTGATGTTGCCGCTGATATCGATAGTACCGGCGACGACGAGCCAGCCGTTCCAGCCCGAGCTCCAGTTGCCGCGGACATTGACGGTGATGAGGTCGCTGCTGGGCGAGCTGTTCGTCAGCACGTTACCGGACGGCGTATCGACGAAGACGATGCCGTTCGGCGGCGGCGACGTCCACTGCTGGCTCCCCTGGTAATACGTCCCGTTCTGTCTCGCGAGCGACTTCAGCATCGCGATGTCGCTGTCGCTGAACTGGAAGCTGCCGAAGCTGGAGTTCGGCTGGTTCGGAGCGACGTCCGATCCGCCCGCCGGCCCCGTGATGTTCGGCCGGCCGTTCGTGTTGATCGGCCCCTGCGCGTAAGCGGCGGCCGTCGGCGTGACGCCGGCGCAGTACTGCGCGCCCTGCGCCGTCGAGGCGGTGATCGACGCCGAGCCGCCGACCTGGATCTGGGTGCTCGTTCCCGGCGGCTGCTCGCCGCCCGCGCACACCGCGCACGGCGGGTCGAGGAACTTCACCTTCGTCACGGTCGTCTGGATCTTCTTGATCGCGATCGGGTTGACGTTGTTGGGCACGTAGCCGACGGCGGTGATGTTCCGCTCGTTGGCCGCG
>WNGG01023758.1_pt1 | contig 11295 bp, 12 predicted proteins | sample 5400661 | NCBI WGS metagenome assembly WNGG01 (sample SAMN13153372, study PRJNA577476) | soil metagenome | isolation source: 100 cm soil or saprolite under Garry oak tree replicate 1 | place: USA:California | collected 2016-06-15 | reverse complement strand
GATCACGATGGCCGGCTCCCGCGCGTCGCGGCCGACCGCGGTGAGCGCGCACGTGATGGCCTCGAGCGACTGCACCGGCATGTAGAACACGAGCGTCGCCTCGACGCGCGCGAGCAGCGCCCAGTCGAGCGCCGGCACGCCGCCGCCGCGGTGATCCGAGCCGGCCGCGAAGACGAGCGTGCTCGCCCGGCCGCGCTCGGTGAGCGAGATCCCGAGGCGCGCCGCCGCCGCGGTCGCCGCGCTGACGCCCGGCACGACCTCGAACGGGATCCCGGCGGAACGCACGGCGGCAATTTCCTCCGCGAGTCGCCCGAAGACCGCCGGGTCACCCCCCTTGAGCCGCACCACGGCGAGCCCCCGACGCGCGCGATCCACCAGGAGCCAGTTGATCTCCGACTGTCCGAGACAATGCCGCCCCGGCGCCTTGCCCCCGTCCACGATCTCCGCGTCGGCGCGCGCCTCGTCGAGCAGCTCCATGGGGATCAGGCGATCGTGGACGATCACGTCGGCGGCGCGGACCCGCCGCAGCGCCTTGAGCGTGACCAGCTCCGGATCGCCGGGTCCGGCACCGACGAAGGAAACGCGTCCGGGGCGGCGACTGAGCTCAGGTTCGATTGGCGAGCGCGCCACGCACCTCTCCGTCGACCACGGGCGCCGTCACTCGCGCCGCCTCGGGCGCGCCCGCCCTGCGGTATGTCAGGTGCAGCGTGAGCCCGGTGAAGATCAGGCCACCCGCGATGTTTCCCAGCGTGACCGGGATCTGGTTCCAGGCCCACCACTCGCCGACACCGACGCGGGCACCGAGCAGCATCCCGGCGGGAATCACGAACATGTTCACGACGGAATGCTCGAAGCCCTGCGCGAAGAACGTCAGGATCGGCAGCCACATCGCGGCTATCTTCCCGACCGTGGACTGCGAGGTCATCGCCATGACCACGCCGAGCGTGACCATCCAGTTGCAGAGGATCGCCCGGCCGACGGCGACGGCCATTCCGTGCGCGGCCAGACGCTCGTATCCGAGCGTCTTTGCCTCGGCAACGGCCACGAGCTGCCTCGCCATCTCGGAATCCAGCGTGAGCGACGCGGTGAAAAGAAGCGCGTACAGCAGCGCCCCGAGCAGGTTGCCGACGAACACCCACGTCCAGTTGGTGACGAGCGCCGCGAAGTCCGCTCGGCCCTCACGCACCGCCAGGGGGACGAGCGCGAAGTTGCCCGTGACCAGCTCGAGCCCGAGCAGAACGATCATGACGAAGCCGACAGGAAAAACCAGGGCGCCGACCAGGCCCACGCGCGTCTGCAGGGACGCGGTAAAGGCGAGCGTCGTCGCGAATCCGAGGAGCGCGCCTGAGAGACCGCCCCGGATCAGGAGGTCACGCACCGAGAGCCGGCTCTTCTGCGTGCCGACCTGAACCATCTGCTCGAGCACCGCGTCGGGCTTTACATAGGCCATGGCCGAAATGCCTCCGTCTTCATTCGGGATGTTGGTGCGAAGGACTCGGCGCCGCCCCGCCCGGGCTCTGCGCGGGCACGCGCGCCTCCGGGGCCGCGGACATCGCGCGGAGCTGTCGCCTGATCTTTTCCGGGTCGCCGTGACGGATCAGTCCCTCCAGCACCTGGGGCAGGCTCTCGCACGGGACGCCCTCCAGCAGCCTGACCCCCTGCGTCGCCTGGGGGCCAGAGGACCCGCCGACGAAGACATCCACGGCGTCCACGGCCTTGCCGCCCACCTTGGCCTTCGTCCCGACGAGACCGATGTCGGCGACGGTGTGATTGCCGCAACCGGCGGGACAGCCGGACCAGTGAATTCGCACGGGCTTGCCGTGCACCACCTGCGCCTCGAGCACACGGGCCACTTGCAGCGCCCGCGCCTTCGTCTCGATGACCGCGAGGTTGCAGAACTCGATGCCCGTGCAGCTGACGAGCCCGCGCATGATCTCCGACGGGTCGTAGCGAAGGACCTTGAGCAGCGGCTCCGCCGTGAGGTCCCCGAGCTTCGCGTCGGGCACGTTGGGGACGATCACGTTCTGATCTGGCGTCAGGCGGATCTCGCCGGAGCCGTAGCCGGAGGCGAGCCGCGCGAGCTCGCCGAGCTGGTCGCCCGTGATGCGCCCAACGGGCACGAGGAGCCCGACGTAGTTCAACCCCGCCTGCTTCTGACGGAAGGCGCCGACGTGGTCGCTCGCCTTCGAGAGCCGCTGGTCGTCACCGGCCCGCTCGAGCGGCCGCCCGAGGCGCGACTCGAGCACCTCACGGAAGGTCGAGGGGCCCCAGTCGTCCACGAGGAACGCGAGCCGGATCTTGTTCCGCGCGTCGCGCGCGCCGTGGTCCCGGAAGAGCAGCACGACGCTGCCGCACAACTCGGCCGCCTCGTCCGGTCGCACGAAGACGTCGAGGGGTGTAGCCACCCGGTAGCCCCCCGAGCCGTTCTTGCCGCCCACGAGCACGTTGAAGCCCGCGACGGGCTCGCCGCCGAGCGACCTCAGCGCCGGCACGAGCGCGAGGTCCTGGGTCTCCGCGTGCGTGCAGTTCTCCCGGCAGCCCGTGATGGAGACGTTGAACTTGCGCGGGAGGTTCGTGTACGCCTTGTTGCCCACGAACACGTCGGTGAAGGCGCGCGCCACGGGCGACGCGTCGAAAAGCTCGCCGGGCGCGAGGCCCGCGGCGGCGCAGCCGATGACGTTCCGGACATTGTCCATGCCGGTCTGCAGCGTCACGAGCCCGACCTCGCGCAGCCGCTCGAGAATCGTCGGGACGTCGTCGATCCGCACCCAGCGGAGCTGGATCTGCTGCCGGGTGGTGATGTCGGCGAACCCCCGCCCGTAGCGCTCGCTGATCTCACCGATCGCGGCGAGCTGAGCTGCGCTCGTGATGCCGTTCGGGATCCGGATCCGCATCATGAAATGGCCAGGCGTGTGGCGCCGGAGGAAGATGCCCCACCACTTCAGCCGCTCGACGTCGCCCTCCTCGATCGCGTCCGCGCCGAGCCGGGCGTAGCGCGGGATCTCGTCGCCGACGTCGAGCCCGTCTTTCTCGGCCTTGATCTGCTCGATCTTGTTCACGCGCGCGCTCCACTCGAGGTCTTTCGCATCCGTCCCCTCCGGTGGACAAAAAATGGCGCCACGCCTCGACGCCGAGGCAGGAGCGCCATTGCTTCCGGGGGGGATAATGCAGCACGCGTGCCAGACGCGCGCGCGCCGCTGCGCGCGAGGAATCAGGCGCGCGGAATCAGACGGTTGCGCGCGGCTCTGCCCGGGATGTAGGCAGGAATCGGCGCGACGACGGTGCTGACGATCCGCTCATTCTAAGGCGTGCTGCCGCTTCGCCGGGCAGGCGGAGCCCGCTAGCGCTTGGGCGCCGCTGCACACGAGATGCGCATTCGGTTGCGGGCGACCCAGGCGTACACGCGCCGCGCGATCGGCCGCACGCCGGGCAGCGCGAACACGGCCGCCACGTGCCGCCAGCCGCGCACGCGCTTCAGCAGCTCGGGTACGGCGTCGGCGCCGGCCAGCACGCGCCCGTCGGCGAGCACGAGCTGCATCGCGGTCATGCATTGCGTGTCCGTGAGCCGCGGGAAGCGCTCGCGACGGACGGGTGAGCGGCACGGCAGGATCTCCAGCGCGCCCGAGGCCTGCGCGCGGCGCATGAGCCAGAGCGCGCTGGCGCGGCACATCGCGCACTCGCCGTCATAGACGAGCGTCGCGATCTCCATCGCCTGGCCCGTCGCTATCGTTTTCCCCAGCGCGCGAGCGTGCGGTAGTAGCGCTGGAAGCCGACCGCGACGAGCACGGCGACGACCGCCTGGACGGCGGCGGCGACCGATCCGATCAGGTACCACTGCCGCGCCTGGAAGCAGGCGTAGAAGGCGAAGAAGACGATGCCGGCGACGATCAGGATCCGGTGCGCGGTGATCAGCCGCATCCGGGTCGGATCAGACGCCGACGGCCGCTTTGACGGCGTCGCGCGCGACCGAGACCAGCCGGTCCACTTCCTCGGCCGTGACGACGAGCGGCGGCGCGAAGTAGATGCTGTCGCCGGGGGCGGGATGCGGGCCGGCGACCGGGCGCGTCCGCGTGACGACGCCGCGCTTGGCCATCTCGGCCTGGATGCGCGCGGCGACCTTCCTGTCCGCGCCGAAATTCTTCTTCGTCGCGCGGTCCTCGACCAGCTCGACGGCGGCCAGCAGCCCCTTGCCGCCGCGGATGTCGCCGGCGTGCGGGTGATCGCCGAAGGTCTGCTGCAGCCCCTGATGGAGGCGCGTGCCCATCTTCGCCGCGTTCTCCCAGAGCCGCTCGCGCTCCATGATGTCGAGGTTCACGAGCGCGACCGCGCAGCAGGTCGGGTGGCCCGAGTAGGTGTAGGCGTGCATCCACCGGTCCTCGGGCTTCACGTTGTCGATCGCGTCCTTGATCGCGCGGCTCACCATGATGCCGCCGAGCGGCAGATAGCCGGAGGTCACGCCCTTGGCGAACGAGACGATGTCGGGCTTGACCTTCCAGTGGCTCATCGCGAACCAGCGGCCCGTGCGGCAGAAGCCGGTGATGACTTCGTCCGCGATCAGGAGCACGTCGTGGCGGTCGCACACCTTGCGGACCTCGGGCCAGTAATCGTCGGTCGGGTAGATCACGCCGCCGCCGCCGTGGATCGGCTCGCCGATCACCGCGGCGACCGTCTCCGGCCCCTCGCGCAGAATCGCCTCTTCGATCTCGCGCGCCGCCGCCTGCCCGATGGTCTCGCCGGGCTTGGCCCCCTGGAATCGATAGGGGTAGCACGTCTGCACGTGGATGAAGCCGGGCACGCGCGGCTCGAACATCTTCCAGTAGGCGCCCATGCCCGTCGCGCTCATCGCCTGGAGCGTCACCCCGTGGTAGCCGTGGTGGCGCGCGATGATCTTGACCTTGTCGGGCTTGCCCTTGGCCTTGTAGTAGAAGCGCGCCGTCGGAGAAGTACGCGAGGTCCTTCATCTGCGCCGCGGCGGCGTCGGCGAGCTCGGCGCGGCCGTGCCCCACGTTGACGTTCCAGAGGCCCGAGAGGCCGTCGATGTACGTGTGGCCGCCGATGTCCTCGATCATGGCGCCTCGGCCGCGCACGTAGATCATCGGCTCGGCGTTGTCGATCGGGTGGTGCAGCGGATGGATGAGGTGCTCCTGATCGGCTTTGATCAGCTCGGCGGCACTCAGCGCCATCGGACCCTCCGGTCGTGTTCTCGTGGAATCGCCACCGCGCGCGCGCGCGGCCCCCGGTAACGGTAGACCCACGCCCGCACGCGACGGCCGCGCGCGAGCGTCACGACACCCCGGCTCCGGCGGAAATGATACCCCTCCTCGCGGTCGAGCGTCCCGAGAAGTTCGACCTCGTCGAGACGGTCGAGCCGGTAGAGCTCGCCGCTCACACGCCCACGCCCGTCCACGAGACCGGGATAGCGGCCGAGGTCGAGGAGCGCGCCCCGGACGGTGCCGCGGGCGATCAGCGTCGAGCGACGGGCGAGCACGCGATGGAGCGGATGGCCGCGCATGAGGGTGCCGTAGGCGAACAGCAGCGCGCCGCCCTGTTGCGGGCTATTCGTTCTCTGCAAGCGGCGCCGAGCCACCCGCCGCCTGCAAGACCGCCTCGAGGAATTGCGGCTCCGGCAGCGCGCCCTCGAACTCCACGCGGTCGTTCATCACGATCTTGGGCACGGCCATGACCCGGTACGACCGCGACAGCTCGGGGAACTCCGTCGCCTCGATCGCGATCGCCCTCACCCGCTCGGACGCCACCGCCATGTGCTGCGCCAGGCGCACGGCCCGGGGACAGTAGGGTCAGGTCGGGGTGGAGAAGACCTTGATCTCGACGTCACTCGCGAGCCCGGCGAGGGAGGTCTTCGTCGCCTCGCTCAGCGCCGGCTCGCCGGTCGAGGCGACGATGATGGCATCAACGAGGTTAGCAAACTCGTAGCCCGACGGGATACCGAGAAAGCGGAGACCGTAGTCGCGCGCGCCCTCCACGGCGATGGCCGGGACCTCGCTGACGCCGTAGGCCTCCGCGCGCTCGCGGTCGATCGCCGGATTCAGGACCTCGACGGAGATCTGGTCGCTGAGCGCCGCGACCTCGCGGACCAGAGTCTCGTTCTGGCGGCAGAGATCGCCGGCCACCAGCTCCTGCGAGAAGACGACCAGCTTCACGGGGCCCGCGAGCTTCGTGAATTCCTGACGGACGGCTTCCTGATCCCGCGCATTGAGCATCGCCATGGGGTTGATTATAGTCATGTCCGCCATGAAACCCTTCGTCGTGAACCGCTACGGGCGGATCGTCTTCCCGTACAACTTCTTCCCGTCGCTCGACTTCTCCGTCTTCGAGACGCTCGAGCAGTTCGCCGCGGTGATCCGCCGCGACTTCGAGGAGAAGGCGCCGTCGGAGGAGGACATCGTCGCGCGCCTCGAGTCGGGCGCCTACCGGGGGCGGTACGAGCTCCTGCGCGACCTGGCGCTCGACCTCTTCTGGGTCAACCGCTACCCGATGACGATGTACGAGAAGCGGCCGACGCGCTGGCGCGACGTTCCGCGCCAGCGGGACGACGTGTTCCTGCCGATCTTCAAGCCCTGGGAGGGCGCCGAGCTGACCGCGGCGATCGAGGCGGGGTACCGGAGGCTCGCCGCGTCGTGGGACGAGGGGACGGAGGACAAGATCTTCCGCGTTCTTCTCGACATCTTCCGCCACAAGAAGGGCGCGGGCGCCGAGCTGGAGGCGATCAAGCCGACGGTCGGCGAGATCCTCGCCAACCCGAGGAGCCTCACCTATCACCTGCTCGCCCACAACCCGGACTATCCCGGCTACGGCTGGGACGACATCGTCGAGTACACGCACGCCCGGCCCGAGATCGAGGCGCTGATGCGCCAGGCGATGGTGCTCCACAACCAGTTCCGCTGGGACCGGGCGAAGATGCGCGTGATCGAGGTCGGTAAGCTCGCCGACGACGACTTCGTCGTCCTCTACTATCCCAAGAACGACGATGTGCTCCAGTTCATCCGGCGCGTGAGGGGCGGGCGCCGCGCTCGGCCGCGGAAGCCCGCGCCGGCGGAGACGCGCAAGCCCGAGACGCCGTACCCCCCCGTGGACGTGCGCCGGCGCTTCGGGATCATGCCCCGGCTCGAGGCGCTCGCCGTCTACAAGGGCGAGCGTCCCTGCACGAACGACGATCTCGTCCGCAACGCGGCCTACTGCTGGTCGCCGATGACCGTCGAGGAGATCCGCGACAAGACCGGTATCGAGCAGCGGCTCTACACCGAGCTGGATCTGGATCACATCGCCCTCCTCGCGGCGGAGCGGGCGCTCGCGAAGTCGGGCCGGCGCCCCGAGGAGATCGGCGCCGTCATCTTCTGCTCCTGCACCTCGGCCAAGATGATGCCGTCGCTCGCCACGTGGCTCTCCGGTCACCTCGGGATGTTCCAGACCCACACGTCGTGCGACGTCGTCGCCGCCTGCGCCGGGCTCCCCTACGGGCTCAGCGAGGCGGTGCGGCTGCTGCAGGAGATCGAGCGCCCGGTGCTCGTCGTGTGCGGTGAGAAGTTCTCCGACAAGATCGGCACCGTGCGGACGTCGCGGATGATCTTCGGCGACGGCGCCGCCGCGCTCGTCGTGGGCCCCGCGCCCGCCGGCGCGGCGCCCGACGTCGAGCTGTACCAGACGTACGCTTCGGGGCCCATGAGCGAGGTCGACTCGATCATCTGGCCCAACCCCGAGTTCGACAACAACATCACCGTCTACGGTCCCGAGGTGCGCGCGCTCGTCAAGCGCTACCTCACGCAGATGATCGGCGAGCTGTCCTCGCTGCCGCACCCCGAGCGCGACTCGGGCTCGTACCTCGACGCGATCGACCTCGTCGTGCCGCACCAGGCCAACAAGACGATGGTCGTCCACTACGCCCGCGCCGCCGGCATCCCGCCCGAGCGCCTCTACTTCGACATCGACCAGGTCGGCAACACGTCGTCGGCGTCGATCCCGATCGCGCTCTGGGACGCCGTGAGCGAGGGGGTCATCGACCGCCCGATGCGCATCTTCGCGCCGGGGTTCGGCGCAGGGGCGGTCGGGGGCTACGTCGTGCTGCGGTTCGACCCGGCGATCGTGGCGCGCTAGAGTACCGGCCCGGCAACCCTCGCCCGGACGACGCTCACCCGCGCGCTGCGCCATGCCGAGTCGAACGCGCGGCGCAGCTCGTCGGGGCTCGACGCGCCGTCCTCGCCCATGACCACGACGAGGACGGTCGCGCCGACGGCTTCCGCCGTCGCCAGCTCCCCCTCCATGGCCGCCAGCCCGTGCGCGTCGGTGAAGGCGACGGCTCGGCGCGCGGGATCGGCCAGGGACGCGGCGATCGCGGCGGCGAGGGCGAAGCCGGGCGTGTCGGGATCGGCGAGGTAGTCGCCCGGCAGCACCGCCTGCCAGAGGCTCGCGATCGGCAGGTCGGCGGTCGCCCGCGTCCCCACCGGAGTCGCATCGCGAACGATCGAGACGATCTGCCGAAGCGGCGCGGGCGCCGCGAGGAGGCTGCGCTTGATCCGATCGAGCTCGGCGACGTCCCAGTCGGCGCGGCGGTCGCCGCGCAGCCGCTCCGCCAGCTCCGCCAGCACGAGCGCGGGATCGCCGACGACCTCGAGCAGCCGCGCGCCGTCCGGCCACGCGCCGGGCCCGACTTCGTCGCCGTCGACGCCGAGAGCGAAGATGAGGTCGGCCCGCGCGAGCAGCGGATGGTCGCGCGCGAGCATGCCGAGCGCGAGCGGATGCGGATCGGCGAGCACCCCCTTGCCCTGGGAGGTGGCGAGGACGGGCGCGGGCAGCGACTCGGCGAACGCGCGCAGCCACGGCGCCGCGTCGGCGCGACAGCCGCGGCCGGCGACGACGAGGGGGCGCGCGGCGGCGCGGATCGCCGCCGCGGCGGCGTCGAGCTCCGCGGCCCCCGGTGCCGGCGACGGATCGGGATGGCACGGCGCGGCGACGGGAAGGGTGGCGGCTCGCGCGGCGGACGGGACGACCGCCAGGTGGACGGGACCGCGAGGCTCGCTCAGCGCCAGGCGCGACGCGTCAGCGATCCCGTGGCCCGCGGACTCGGCCGTGACCTCGAGGGTCGCCTTGACCGCGAGGAGTGGAGCGTCGGCGCGGCGCTCGGTGATCAGGACCAGGGGCGCCCGGCGGCGGGCGGCGCACAGGACGCCTCGGACGACTCCGGAGTCGAGCGGCGTCACGGCGACACCGGGAGTGTCGGCGAGGTCGCCGGTCACCGCGGCCATGACGCAGGCGCCGAGCACGGTCCGTGTCTCCACGCTCGCCCCGCCCCACTCGCGCGCCGCGGCGGCGAGCGCGCGCTCGCAAGCGGGAGCCACGAACACGCGCGTCGTGCCGTTCAGCGAGCGAAGCTCTCGAAGACCGGCCGCATCCGCTCGAGCGCCTTCCTGAGATTGGCCTCGGAGCTCGCGTACGAGAAACGGAGGTACCCCTCGCCGTGGGCGCCGAAGGCGCCGCCCGAGAGCGCGGCGACACCCGCCTCGTTCAAGAGCCGCTCGGCGACCTCGGCCGACGGACGCCGGGTGCCGGTGACGTTCGGGAAGACGTAGAAGGCGCCGCGCGGTCGACGGCACGTCACGCCGGGCAGCTTGTTCAGGCCGTCCACGAGAATGTCGCGACGCCGCTTGAACTCGGCGACCATGCGGCCGGCCTGCTCGCCCTGGAGCGCGGCCACGCCAGCGAGCTGGACGAAGGACGCCGTGCACGAGGCCGAGTTCACCATGAGCCGCGTGATGTGCTCGACGAGCGGTTCCGGGAAGACGCCGTAGCCGAGGCGCCAGCCCGTCATCGCGTACGACTTCGAAAAGCCGTCGAGGATGATGGTGCGCTGGGCCATGCCCGGGCGGTTGTAGATCGAGACGAACTCGCCCTCGTAGAGGAACTGCCGGTAGATCTCGTCCGACATCACCGGGATGTTCCGCGCCGCCGCGATGGCCGCGATGCGGTCGATCTGGGCGCGGTCCAGCACGCCGCCGGTCGGGTTCGCGGGCGAGTTGATGATGATCAGCTTCGTGCGCGGCGAGATGGACTTCTCGAAGAGCTCGAGGTCGAAGCCGAACTCGCTCGCCTCGGTCAACGGAATGGGCACCGGCGTGCCGCCGACGAAATTCACGACGGACTCGTAGATCGGAAATCCCGGGTTCGGATGGATCACCTCGTCGCCCGGTCCGACGAGCGCCATGATCGTGAAGAACATGATCGGTTTGGCGCCCGGCGTCACCACCACCTGGTCGGGCGAGACGGACACGCCGCGCGTCTCGGTGATGTGCCGGGCGATGGCGTCGCGCAGCTCGGGAAGCCCCGCGGACGGGCCGTAGTGCGTCGCGCCGGCGTCCAGCGCGCGCTTGGCCGCGTCCTTGATGTGCTCCGGCGTGTCGAAGTCGGGCTCGCCGATCTCGAGGTGGATGATCTCGCGCCCCTGCCGCTCGAGCGCCCGCGCGCGCGCGAGCACCTCGAACGCGGACTCCGTGCCGAGCCTCGCCATGCGCGCCGCGACGTTCATCTCTCCCCTCCCCGTTCACGGGAACGACGGACGGCCGCATTATAGCCGTGTGGAGTGGGTGAAGATCCCGGCGGGAGCGTTCCGGATGGGCGCCGCGGACGGCCTGCCCGACGCGCGGCCCGTCCACGAGGTCTGGGTGGATTTCTGCTATCTCGCCGCGAGGCCGGCGACGAACGCCGACTATCGCGCCTACATCGAGCGAACCGGCGCCGCCCCACCCCCGTTCTGGTCGGCGGCGGGCTTCGACGGCGACGATCAGCCGGTCGTCGGTCTGGCCTGGGACGAAGCCGCCGCGTTCGCGGCGTGGCTCGGCGCGCGGCTGCCGACGGAGGCCGAGTGGGAGCGCGCCGCCCGGGGGGGCGTCGCCGGCGCGCGCTATCCGTGGGGCGACGCACGGCCGGCGGAGACCTTCCGCCGCCCTCCACGGGCCGGCTCGACGCCCGCGAATCCCCTGGGTCTGCGCGATCTCTCCGGCGTCTGCCACGAGTGGTGCGCCGACTGGTACGACGCGGCCTACTACGGCCGCTCGCCCGCGCGGAATCCGCGCGGGCCGCAGCATGGCGACCGGCGGGTCAGCCGCGGCGGCGCCTGGCGGCACGCCGACCCGTGGAGCCAGGTCAGCCACCGCTCGTCGCTGCCGCCGCATCTCCGCTACTCCGACTACGGCGTGCGACTCGCGCGCGACGCGTGGCCGATGCCCCCCGACCCTGCTAAGATGCCGGCCAATCGGGTATGAACCACGCCGAGCGCTCGGTTCT
>WNGG01015424.1_pt1 | contig 11295 bp, 10 predicted proteins | sample 5400661 | NCBI WGS metagenome assembly WNGG01 (sample SAMN13153372, study PRJNA577476) | soil metagenome | isolation source: 100 cm soil or saprolite under Garry oak tree replicate 1 | place: USA:California | collected 2016-06-15 | reverse complement strand
CCGGCTCGTCTCCTTCGCCATCGAGAGAACGCCGCCCTCCTCGAGGCCGTCCACCTGTTCTCGGGTGTAACCCAGCATCTCCATCAGGACCGCCGCGTTGTGCTCCCCCAGCAGCGGCGCAGGGCGCGTCACCGGAGCGGGCGAGCTGGAGAGCTTCATCGCCGGACCGACGAGCTTCACCGAGCCGAGGACCGGGTCGGGAACGTCGATCATCAGCTTTCTTGCCGCGACCTGCGGGTCGTCGAAGATCTCCTGCGCGTTCTGCACCGGGCCGATCGGCAATCCAGCGGCGAGGAGCGTCGACGTCGCCTCGGCCTTGGTCCTGGACTTGAACCAGCCGTTGATGATCTCGCCGAGCCAGCCGGACATGTTCTTCGCGCGGTCAGGGCCTGAGGTCGCGCCTTCGCGGCCGATCAGGTCGGGGCGCTCGATCGCGGTGCAGAACTTCGCCCAGTCTCCCTCCGTGGCGACGATCAGGCCGATGAACCCGTCCTGGCATTCGAACGGTCCCCACGGCGCCATGTATGGTTCGCGTCCTCTCTGCAGCACGTGCCTGGTGAGCGAGTACGCGGTGACCGAGCGCTCGGCCAGGCCAATGATCGTGTCGTACATGGAGATGTCGATGTACTGGCCCTTGCCCGTTCGGGTGCGTTCGTACAGCGCGAGCATGATCGCGTACGCCGCGTTCATGCCCGAGGCGATGTCGCCGAGCGCGACGCCCAGCCACGTCGGCGGCCCGTCCGCCTGGCCGCATGTGTTCATCAGCCCGCCCATCGCCTGGGCCACGATGTCGTATGCGGGCCGCTTGCTGTAAGGACCGAGGTAACCCTCGAGGCTTCCGAAGCCGGAGATGCATGCGTAGATCAGGCCTGGGTTCCGCTCCGACAGCGCGCGATAGCCGATCCCCATCTCGTCGAGCAGGCCTGGCCGGAAGTTCTCGACCACGACGTCCGCCTTCTCCGCGAGGTCGGCGAACAGCCGCCGCCCCTCGTCGGTCTTGAGGTTGAGGGTGACGCTCCGCTTGTTGCGGTTAAACCGGAGAAAGTAGCCGCTCTGCGTCTCGCCCCTGTCGTTCTTGACCCTCGGCGCACCGCCACGAGACGTGTCGCCGCCCTCGGGACGCTCGACCTTGATGACGTTGGCGCCCTGGTCGGCGAGCATCATCGTGCAGTAGGGCCCTGCGACCTGGATCTCGAACGCCAGCACGGTGATCCCGTCGAGTGGCTTGGGGCTCATCGATCCTCGCTGGAACTGTACGGGAAACGAGACGGACGAGCGTTCATTCGTTTCGCGCCAGGACATGATCGGCGAGCAGGCGGATGCCGCCTTCGTGGGTCAGCCCAAACGGCGCGCCGAACTCGACCCGCGACGCGCCCGCGGCGAAGATGGCGTCAACCTGGCGCGCCACGTCGCCCGGCGTGCCGGCGAAGGCGAAGAGGTCCAGGAGCTCGTCCGTGATGCGGCCCGGAGCGCCGGTCAACGTCGGATCGAGCCGCGCCACGACCTCGAAGTAGGGCTGGACGGCGGCGAGGGCGCGCGACCTCGCAGCCTCGCGGTCGGGGTCGACGACCGTCACGGCGCCGAGCACTATCCCGGTCCGGTCACCCCCGAGCCTCTCGCGCATGACCGGGACGATCGCCGGGTTCGCGCTGCCGCCCACCTTCAGCTCGTCCGCGATCTCACCCGCGAGCGCCACCATACGCGGCCCCCATCCGCCGATCAGCAGCGGCACCTGGTGACGTGCGCGCACGAACTCCGCCGCCGCGCGTACGCGGGCGACCGCGTCGCGCGGGTCGATGCCGATAGTGTCCAGCCATGCGCCGCGGGCGAGCCCGAGGTAGACGCGCCCGGGGGCGATGGAATCGAGCGTCGCGACCACAGACTCGATCTCGACGGGATGCATGGTGTACGGGTTGAGGCACGCGGGCCCAAGCGTCACGCGCCTCGTCGCCTGAGCCACCTCGACGAGGGGCACGATCGCGGGCTGGTCGCCAAGGTCATGGAAGGCGGTGACGACCTCGAAGCCGAGGTCTTCGGCGAGACGGGCGAGCCGGCCGTACTCGCCGGGCCGCAGGTTTCCGCGCAGACCGATGCCGAACCGCCGGCTGACGCTCAAGTCAGCTCCTCGGTCGGGATCCTCCTCTTGCGGATGCGCTCGATCCGCATGATCACGCGTTCGTCGGGGTCCGGACACGCGACCAGCGAATCGCTCTCGAGCCAGTCGCCGGCGGGCTGCTTGCGCTGCTTGGCGGCGAGCAGAGGCAGCGCGGCGGCGAGAGCGAATATGCAGAAGTGCCGGCCCTCAGGGATGTGCACACGGCTCGACTCGGTGACCTCGAAGTAGTCGCCCGCCACCAGCCCGCACACGGAGCGGCCTTCGATGCGCTCCACGACGACGCGGAGGTCGTAAATCGACGTGGTCCGCGGAGCAGATCGCGCCCGTCCACCCATAGCTGAAGCGCGCATATTATTGCAACCCCCTCCGGCAACGAAAGAGACAGAAGGAGAGAAGCACGCATGATCCTCGCCTGGAAGCGTCAACGTTCGGTCTTGACCAGCGCCGCGCTCGCGGCGTTCGTGGTCATGACCGCCTGCACGAGCGGAGGCGGCAACACTTCGACCACGAGCCACGTGCTCGTCGTCGACAAGTCCTTCGACATGAAGACGGCCGACCCGCAGCGTGAGTTCGAGGTCTCGGGCGGAATCGTGGCCAAGGCGCTTTACAGCACCCTTCTCACATTCAAGGGTGCGGACTCGGCGACGCCCGTTCCGGCGGTCGCGAGCTCGTACACCGCGTCGTCCGACGCGAAGACCTTCACGTTCAAGCTCCGCAACGACATCAAGTTCGGCGACGGGACACAGCTGACCTCGGCCGATGTGATGTTCTCGTTCAACCGCCTGATCAACATCAAGGGCAACCCGTCCTTCCTGCTGGCGGGCATCACCGTGTCCGCGCCTGACGCGTCCACCGTGGTCCTCACCTCGCAGGACCCGAACCCGGCGATCCCGTTCATCATCCCCAACCCCGCGCTCGGCATCGTCAACTCCAAGGTCGTGAAGGCCCACGGCGGCACCGACCAGCCGGGTGCGGACAAGGCCGACACCGCCGAGTCGTTCCTCAACAGCCAGTCGGCGGGCACCGGCCCTTACCTCCTCAAGTCGTTCAGCACCGAGGTCGCGCTCGACCTCTCGCCGGACCAGGCCTCGACGCTGACCGGCAGCAGCGCGGTGCAGGTGAAGGCCATCCCGGGCCCGAACGTGTTCTTCCTGCTCGCGAACGACAACCCCAAGATCTCGTCGCTCACACCCAACAAGCACTTCCAGAACGCAATTCGCTACGGACTCGACTACGCGTCGTTCGTCCAGCTCGCCGGCGCCGGCGCGATCCAGACGCCGGGCGTCGTGCCGAGCATGTTCCTGGGCGCGCTAGGCCCGGGTGACGCGGTAAAGCGCGACCTGACCAAGGCGAAGGCCGAGCTCGCCGCCTCGGGCATCTCCAACCCAACTGTCAACCTCGGATTCCCCAGCGACTTCACCCTGAACGGCCTTTCCTTCAGCACACTCGCGCAGAAGGTCCAGGCCAACCTGCAGGAAGTCGGCATCAAGGTGAACCTCACGGGAAGCCCGATCTCGACCGCGCTCGCGGATTACCGCGCGGGCAAGGAGCAGCTCGGGCTGTGGCTGTGGGGCCCCGATTACCCGGACCCCAACGACTACCTGGTCTTCCTCCCGGGGCAGCTCGTCGGACTGCGCGCGGGCTGGACCACCGGAAGCGATCCGAGCCTCGAGGCCCTCGGCACCCGGGCGGCGTCGACGACCGACAACTCGCAGCGCGGGCAGCTGTTCCAGCAGATTCAGCGGCAGCTCAACACCGACGGGCCCTTCTTCCCACTCATCCAGCCGGGCCAGGTCGTCGCGGCCTCCAAGGGGGTCAAGGGCGCCGACTACAACCCGACCTGGACGATTGACGTCAGCGGCGTCAGCGGCTAACCAGGCTTTCCCAGCGGGATGGCGGCCGAGGCTGCCATCCCGCATCTTCCTCAGGTTTCTCGGCCGGAGGCTCGCCGCCCTCGTCCTGCTTGGGCTCGGGATCACGTTCGTCGCCTTCGTCCTCACCGAGCTGGTGCCGGGTGATCCCGCCGCGGCGAACCTCGGCCAGCGCGCGGTCGGCGATCCCGCCGCGGTCCAGGCCTTTCGCGAGCACTACGGCCTCGACAAGCCCCTGCCGGTGCAGTACGCGGTGTACCTGGAGCACCTCGCGATGGGCGACCTCGGCGATTCGGAGCAGAGCCATCGCCCGGTGAGAACGGACCTCGCGGAGTACGTCCCCGCGACGGCCGAGCTCGCGGTGACGTCGATCATCATCGCCTTCGCCCTCGGCATCGCGCTCGGCGTCCTGGCCGCGGTGCGCCGGAACCGGCTCACCGACCAGGTGCTCAGGGTCGTGTCCCTCGGCGGGATCTCGATGCCCACCTTCTGGCTCGCCCTCGTCGCGCTCTACGTCTTCTTCTTCCAGCTCGGATGGGTGCCGGGCAGCGGACGGCTCGATCCCGGCGTGTCCGCGCCGCCGCACGTGACCGGGCTCTTCACCGTGGACGCTTTGCTCGCCGGTCAGCTCGACGTCTTCGGCAACGCGCTGCAGCACCTCATCCTGCCGGCATGCGTGCTGGCCGCCTACAACATCGGGCTGCTGACACGCTTCACGCGCTCGGCGGTGCTCGAGGTCATCAACAACGACTACGTGCAGGCGGCAAGGGCCAAGGGCCTCCCTGAGCGCACCGTCATCCTGCGCCACGTCCTGCGCGCCGCCCTGCCGCCGATCATCACCGTCGGCGGGCTCGCGTTCGCCAACGTCATGACCGGGACGGTGCTGGTCGAGTCGATCTTCTCGTGGCCGGGCATCGGCCAGTACGCGTTCCACTCGGCGACCACGCTCGACCTGCCCGCGATCATGGGCGTCAGCCTCTTCGTCGCTGTGGTGTACATCGTGGTGAATTTCGTGGTCGACGTCCTGTATGGCGTCGTCGACCCGAGGATCCGGGTCGCGTGAGCATTCAGTCGCTTCCGCTGCGGTTTCGCCTCGGGCTGCGGCGCCGCCCGGGCACGATCACGTCGGCCTGGCGCCAGCCGCTCGCGATCACGGGGATGGTGCTGGGGGGAGCGTGGATCCTGGTCGCGATCTTCGTCCCCCTCGTGGCGCCCGACGACCCGCTCGCGCAGACCGCACAGCTCTTCAGCGCGCCGAGCGCGGCGCACCTCTTCGGCACCGACGAGCTCGGCCGCGACGTGTTCAGCCGCGTGTTGTGGGGATCACGGCTGTCGCTGCCGCTCGCTTTCTTCCTGGTCGCGATGGCGGTCGCCATCGGGAGCCTGCTGGGCGCCATCGCCGGATACTTCCGCGGCTGGGTCGACGAGGTCATCATGCGGGCGACCGACCTGGTATTCGCGTTCCCGACCATCATCCTGGCGATGGCGGTCACGGCCGCCCTCGGCCCCAGCCTTCGCAACGCCGTGCTCGCGATCGTCGTCGTCTTCTGGCCGTCGTACGCACGCGTCGTCCGAGGTCTGGTGATGTCGCTCGGCGAGTCCGACTACGTGAGCGCGAGCCGCCTGCTGGGCGCGTCGGCGCGGCGCGCGCTGCTGGTCGACGTGCTGCCCAACGTCGCGGGTCCCGTGCTGGTGCTGGCGACGCTGGACCTGGGCAACGCGGTGCTGCTGCTCGCGGGACTCTCGTTCCTCGGCCTGGGCTCGCAGCCCCCGACGGCGGAGTGGGGATCGATGGTCAACACCGGCACTCAGTTCTTCCAGCGGTGGTGGATGGGCACGTTCCCCGGCTTCGCGATCCTTTCCGTGGTGCTGGCGTTCAACTTCCTGGGCGACAGCCTTCGCGACGCGCTCGATCCGCGCTCGTCGTGGGCGGTGAAAGAGCAGACGCGATGACCCCTCTGCTTTCGGTGCGCGGGCTGCGCGTAAGCCTGCCCACCGCCGTGGGCATGGTGACGATCGTCGACGGCATCGACTACGACCTGGCGGCAGGCGAGGTCTTCGGCATAGCGGGCGAGAGCGGGAGTGGCAAGACGATCTCGGTGCTGGCGCTGCTCGACCTGCTCCGTCTGCGCCGGCGCGCGATGCGCGACGTGCGCGGCCAGCAGGTCGCGATGGTCTTCCAGGACCCGATGACGTCGCTGCACCCGATGATGACCGTCGGCCGGCAGCTGACCGAGCACATGCGCTTTCACCTCGGACTGGACGGCAGGGCCGCTCGCTCTCGCGCCGTCGAGCTGCTGCATGAGGTGCGCATCCCAGACGCGGCCGGCGCGCTGTCCGCATACCCGCACCAGTTCAGCGGCGGGATGAGGCAGAGGATCGCGATCGCCATCGCGCTCGCGTGTGGCCCGCGAATCCTGATCGCCGACGAGCCGACGACGGCGCTCGACGTGACCGTGCAGGCCGGCATCCTGCGGCTGCTGGACCGGCTTCGCCGGCAGTCGCGCCTCGCGGTGATCCTCATCACGCACGACCTCGGGGTCATGTCGTCGATCGCCGACTCGCTGACGGTGATGTATGCGGGCCGCGTCGTCGAGTCGGGACCGACCGCGAGCGTGCTGGCGGCTCCGCGCCATCCGTACACGGCGGGGCTGCTCGCCGCGCTGCCGCATCCGGAGGCGGCCGAGAACACGCCGCTCATCTCCATCGCGGGCGCTCCGCCCAGCCCGCAGGCGCGTCCCACAGGATGCTCGTTTCACCCACGGTGCCGCTACGCGGTCGCGTCGTGCGCCACAGACGTTCCTCCCCTGATCTCGGTGGGAGACGCGCGGCGCCTCGCATGCCCAGTCGATCCACTGCTGGTGCCGGCGTGAGCCTGCTCGAGCTGCGCGAGGTCCAGGTCGAGTACCGCCGTGAGGGTCGCCCGCCTGTGCGCGCGGTCGCCGGCGCAAGCCTCACCGTTGACGCCGGCCAGGTCGTCGGACTTGTCGGCGAGACGGGCTGCGGAAAGTCGACGCTGGCGCGGGCGGCGGTCGGCCTTGTCGCGCCCATCGCGGGCTCGGTGTGGTTCGAAGGCCGGCAGGTCCGGCCGATCGGGCGACGCGCGCGGTCGCGCGCCGACGCGCGGCTGCAGCTGGTGTTCCAGAACCCATTCAGCTCGCTCAACCCGCGCCGGCGCGTGGGCGACCAGATCGCGGACCCGATGGCGATACTGGGGCTTCAATCCGCGGAGCGGCGCCGCGAGCGGGTCGCGCAGCTGCTCGAGCGCGTCGGGCTGCCAAGCAGGGCGGCGCAGCGCTTTCCGCACCAGTACAGCGGCGGGCAGCGCCAGCGGATCGCGATCGCGCGCGCGCTCGCCGCCGAGCCTTCGGTCCTGGTCCTGGACGAGCCGCTTTCCTCGCTCGACGCCTCGGCGCAGGCGCAGGTCGCCAACCTGCTGAAGAGCCTCGCGCGGGAGCTGAACGTCGGCCTGCTGCTCATCTCGCACGACCTGGCCATCGTCAGGCACATCGCAGACATGGTCGCCGTCATGTACCTCGGCCTCGTGGTCGAGACGGCGCCGACGCGCAGGCTGTGGTCGGCGCCTCTCCACCCCTACACGGAGGCGCTGATCGAGGCGATCCCACGCGCCGACGGCAAGGGCTGGCTGCCGGAGTCGATCCCGGGCGAGGTGCCCGACCCGGCCCGGCCGCCCGCGGGCTGCCGGTTTCACCCGCGCTGTCCCTACGCCTTCGAGCGCTGCCTCTCGGACCCGCCGGCGCTGGTGACCGTCACGCCGAACCGGATGGTGGCGTGCTGGCTGCACGCGGCGGGCGGCCCGGAGCGGGCGCCGTCGACGTTCGCGTCCAGGACGCGGGTCGCGTCAGCCGTTCGCGACCAGGTCGATGGGGTATGAGTTGAGTTTGCGGCCGCCGCTGGATTCGCAGACCACGATGTTCTCGATCCGCACTCCGACCTTGCCGTGCCACATGATCGACGGCTCGTCGGTGAACGTCATCCCCTCCTCGAGCGGGGTCTGGTCCTCCTCGGAGATGAACGGACGCTCGTGCACGTCCATGCCGATGCAGTGCCCCATGCGGTGCCGGAAGTAAGGGCCGTAGCCGGCCTCCTCGATCGGCTGCCGGCACGCGCGGTTGACCTCGGCGCAGGTGATCCCGGGTTTCGCCGCCGCCTGGCCGGCCGCCTGAGCGTCGATCATCGCCTCGTGCGCGCGCCGGTACTCAGCCGTAGGCTCGCCGCAGAAGATGGTCCGCCCGAAGTCTGAGCAGTAGCCGTCCAGGACGGCGCCGAAGTCGAACAGCACCGACTCGCCTTCGCGCAGCGGCAGCTTGCCCCGCTCGTCGATCGACTCGCGCTCGTCCTCGAACCCGAACGTGTTGATGTGCGTCGTGAACGACGGCGTCCGCGAGCCGCGCGCGCGCATCTCGTGCTCGACGAGCTCGACCAGCTCGTGCATGGTCACGCCCGGACGCACGTGCCTGGTGACCGCGCCCATCGTGCCGTCCGCGATCGCGCACGCCTTCGTCATCACGTCGAGCTCGTCTTTCGACTTGACCCGGCGAAGCCGGTTGACCATCGGCTCGGCGTTCATCAGCTTCGGTGAGCCGAACACACGCATCAGGTTCATCACGGTCTCGCCCCAGAGGCGCGATCCGATCGCCAGCGTCTTCACCCCGCCCAGGCTCTTCGCGACCTTGTCGAACATCGCGCGACCGTCGTCCTTCTCGTTGACGACCACGAGGATCTCGGGCTTGCCGTGGGGCAGGTCGAACTCCGCGAACATGCGCGGAAGGATGTGGACGGGCTCCTTGCCGGGCCGGAAGAAGGCGCCGCCGACCCAACCGTGCGCGTACGAGATGTTGCCGAACGCGGGGATGTTGCGCTCGATGCCGGTCAGGTACTCGAGGTCGGAGGAGAGGCCGAGGAACATCGCATCGACGCCTTCGCCGGCCAGGACCTCGTCCATTCGCTTGCGGCGGGCCGTGTAATCAAGCATCAGAGCCCCTCCTTGCATCTACGCATCTACGCGAGCGCCGGCCGCGGCGGGTTCGGTGGGTCAGTCTAGCCACGCCCATCGCCCGGCCAGGGCAGCGGGACCTTCGAGTCCGCCATGACGCGCGGGAAGTGCGGCATGCCCACCTCCGGCGCGAGGTGGCGGGAGATCATCGTCAGCAGCTCGCGCCGGTCGCCTCCGGCGGGTAGCTCGAGCAGCAGATGCGTCGCGCCCGCGTCCGCCCAGGCGCTGATCGTGGCGCGGTCCTCCTCGAGCGAGCCCGTGATCCGGGCGATGCCCGGCTGCACCGAACTGCCGGTTCGCGCCTCGGCCGGGTCGCGAGCAAGCACCGGCAGGCCGTCGATTGCATTCCGCGTGCTCCAGAAGGGAATCTCGAGCTGCGCCGGCTTCGGTGTCACCGCGATGGCTTTCGGCGCCGTGACGTTCGCGGGCAGCCCCGCGGGCACCTTCCAGCGCGGGCCCTCGTGCTGAACGGGCCTGTTGCCGAGCGCCTCGCGCAGCACCGCGACCTCGTCGTCGGCGGCGTCAAGCGCGAGGTCGCCGACGTCCACGAGCACGACCGTGCGGCCGTTGTTCACGTTGTCCAGGATGGACAGCTCCTCGGCGATCGTGACCGGGTGCTCAAGACCCAGCCGCACGCTGACGGCGATGCGCACGAAGTCGGTCGCCGTCGAGGCGTAGATCGCCGCAGTGATCGCGGTGCGCGGGTCGCCGGTGCCGGCCTGGACGCCGAAGAGCCCATGGCCCTCGGCCTCGCGCGCCATCTCGGCCTCGTCGCCCGCGGTGAGGACCAGGCCCAACCTCATGCGGTCACCGTGTCGCCGAGTCGGGGCAGCACATGCTTGGCCAGGCGCCGCAGCTGATTCTCGAGGGCGTCTCTTGGCTCGCCGTCGAGGATGAGCCGGAACGCGATGTGCTTGATGCCGATGTCGTCGAACTGCTTCAGCTGCCGGACGCATTCGTCGGCCGAGCCCGTGATGGTCGTCTCGACGGTGTCGGCGATCGCTTTGTCCGTCTGGGCCGCGTAGTCCTGCTGCTGGTGGTCGCCGATCGCGGGCAGCGTCCAGCCGAGGCCGGCGTACTGGACATAGCTCGCGCGCACCCAGTCCCGCGCCGCTTCGCGCTCCGCTTTGTCCTCGGTGAGCCAGATGTTGCGCAGGGCGCCGAGCGCCGGCTTCTCCGACGCTGGGCGGCTGGACTCTGCCCATCCCTCCTCCCAGACCTGCGTCAGCGTGCGGCAGCGCTCATAAGGAAGCGCGGCGGAGAAGAGGAGCGGGTGGCCCCGCCGGCCGGCGCGCTTCACGGGGTCGACGAGCTGCGCGCCCATCCACAGCCGGGCGCCGCCCGCGGCCTCGGCGGCTTCGAGCACGTCCAGGCCGCCGACCATCCGCGGCAGCCGCTGCTTGCGAGAGACGCCGTGGCCGTCGAACTCGATGTCGCGGTAGCCCATGCCGACCCCGAGGTCGAGGCGGCCGCCCGAGCGAGCAGTGAGGTCGTTTGCGACCGCGGCGAGGCGCTCGGGGTCGTACATCGGAAGCAGGAGCATGCCCGTGCCGACGCGGAGGCGCTCCGTGACCGAAAGCACGGAAGCCGCGGCCGGCAGCAGCGCTGGGCAGTAACCGTCGTAGAAGAAGTGATGCTCCGACAGCCATAGCTCGTCGTAGCCCAGCTCCTCCATCAGCACCGCGATCTCTCGCATGTCGCGATACGCCCCCGCCCAGTGCCGGGGCTGCATAGCGGTGCACTGGAGGCTGAACAGACCGACTCCGAAGCGCATCACACCTCCGTGCGGTAGGCACGCGTTGACCGGAAGCTGAAGGCGCGACCATAATACCCCGGGCTCGGATAAGAACGAACACTCGTTAGTCAACGCATTGCGAAGGAGCGCATGGCAGTCGCGATCATCACGGGGGCAGGTTCGGGCATCGGCGCCGCCACCGCTCGCGAGCTTTCGCGGCGTGGTGACAAGGTCGTGTGCGCAGACGTCAGGCTCGACCTGGCGCAGCAGACGGTGGACGGGCTCCCCGAGGCGCTCGCGCTCCAGGTCGACGTCACCAGCGGCGTCTCATGCGACCGCATGGTCGAGGAGACGGTGCGCCGCTTCCACGACGTCGACGCGATCGTGACCTGCGCCGGCGTCGAGAGGCACGGTCCGGGACACGAGTTCGCCGAGGCAGACTTCGACTGGATCATCGACGTCAACCTGAAGGGCACCTGGCTGTCGGCGCGCGCGGCGGCCAGGGCGATGATCACCGCAAGCCACGGCGGAACGGTGGTGATGATCGGGTCGATCA
>WNGG01039574.1_pt1 | contig 11296 bp, 10 predicted proteins | sample 5400661 | NCBI WGS metagenome assembly WNGG01 (sample SAMN13153372, study PRJNA577476) | soil metagenome | isolation source: 100 cm soil or saprolite under Garry oak tree replicate 1 | place: USA:California | collected 2016-06-15 | reverse complement strand
TCGACGTTATAAAAAACAATAAGACACCATTCGCGGGAGGAATGCATGAGCCGGGCTCTTGCCGTCTTTCACGGCCATTTCGGCCGCGCGACGGTCTATCAGCTCAATCGTCCCTTCAATGTACACGCGCATCGCGAAGGGCACCTGATTTTCCATATTGGCGGCACGCCGGGCTGCGTGGAAGTGCTCGAGCAGCCCAACCTGCTCTGCGAAGATACCGTCGTCGCGATCAATCCCTGGGAACCGCACAATTTCCTGCCAAACGATTTGGCAAACGGGGCGCTCTTCCTCGTGCTCTATGTCAACGCCGAGTGGTTCGCGGACGTACGTGGCCTGCGTTTCGGCTGCACGAAATTCAAACGCACCTCGACCCTGGACCAGACCATCCGGCACGCGGCGGCAATGATTTGCGGCGCTCCATCGCTCAAAGGTCTCGACGGGGAACTGCGGGGTCTGATCGACGCTTGCCACGAAGAAAGCTGGCGTCAGGCGGAGGCCTCGCCGGAAGGTCGTGCTTGCGCCGCCATAACCGACTTTCGCGTACGCAAGTCGATCAAGCTGCTGGCAGAAGGCGTGGGCGCCGAGATCGAGCTCGATGCGATTGCGCGCGAGGCAGGCCTTTCGCGCCCGCATTTCTACAAGCTTTTCCGCACCCAGACCGGTGTCACGCCGCACCTCTATGTCAACACACTACTGATGGAGAAAGCGCTGGACTCGCTGGTGACTACCGAAGCGTCCATCGCCGACATTGGTTTCGATCTCGGCTTCTCGTCCCAGAGCGGATTTGCCCACTTCTTCGCCGCCAATGTCGGCATGGCGCCCACGGACTACCGGCGCGCCGCCAAGGTTCTGAGGGCCTGACCGGCGAAGCAGGCGCGCGAAAGCATACTGGCGATCAAGTGCGGGCCGCGCGAGCCGATAGGATGGCGACGGATGCGGACGGAGAACGACCGTCGCGCTTGGGGAGGACCAGGGCCGACATGGCGTCGAACGTTGCAGCCCTTCGTCGCGCATCGGCTGGCGTAGGCCGGGCGCCTACCCGCGCCGGCGCCCTCACAGAGCATGGGCGGCGCTCATGACAAAGTTCATCGAACGCAATCCGCTATGGGCGTTCGTCATCCTGATCGCAGTCGCGGCGGCGCTGTGGTTGATTTTCGCGACCTGGCCGGAAGGTCTGGAGGACGCCTTCGGCCGGAAGAAGGTGTTCCTCAGTGCCGTTTTTAACGGCATCACGCTCGGCGGCCTGTATTTCCTCGTAGCGAGCGGCTTCACCCTGATCTTCGGCCTGATGCGCAACGTCAATCTCGCGCATGGCTCGCTTTATCTGTTCGGCGGCTACGTCGGTTACGCGATCAGCATCGCGACCGGGTCCTGGATGCTGAGTTTCGTCGTCGCGTTCATCGTCGTCGCGCTGGTCGGCGCCGCCATGCAAATCCTGGTCTTCCGCCGCATCGAGGGGCAGGACCTGCGCCAGACCATGGTGACGATCGGACTGTCGATCGTGTTTGCCGATCTGATGCTCTGGGCGTTCGGCGGCGACTTCTATCAGATCCAGACGCCGGGCGCGCTGGTTGGCCCGATCGCATTGCCGTTCGTCACAGCGGTAAAGTCTTCAGGCGAGGCGGTCTACCTGCAATACCCGATGGTGCGCCTCGTCATCTTCGTAGCGTCCGTCGTCATCGGCGTCGCCATGTGGCTCGGGCTCAATCGCACGCGCATCGGCATGATCGTGCGCGCCGGTGTCGATGATCGCGACATTCTGGCGGCGATGGGCGTCCGCATTCAGCTGGTGTTCGTCCTGGTCTTCGCCCTCGGCGCCGGTCTCGCCGGCATGGCCGGCGTCGTCGGCGCCACGTTTCAGTCGATCTCGCCCGGCGAAGACATCCGGTTCCTGCTCGCCTCGCTCGTCGTCGTCATCATCGGTGGCATGGGATCGATCCCCGGCGCGGCGCTGGGCGCTCTTATTGTCGGCCTCGCCGAGCAGCTCGGCTCGGTCTACATTCCGACCTATGCGATCGTAGTGACGTTTCTGATCATGGTGCTCGTGCTGGCCGTTCGGCCGCAGGGCCTGCTGGCGGGCCGCTAGCCATGTCGATCACGCAAGACGCGCGACTGCAGCCCGAACCCGCCGCGGCGAAGTCCTTGACCGGTCTGGCTGGCACGGATTTCGGTCATCCCGCCGCCTGGGTTGTCGCCTTCTTCCTGATCGTCATGCCGCTCATCGCCAACGGCTTTTTCCTCATCGAGATTTTCGGAACGACCCTGATTCTCGGCATCGTTGCGCTGAGCCTGATGTTCCTGGCCGGCTATGCCGGCATGGTCAGCCTGATGCAGCTGACGATCGCGGGCCTTGCCGGCTACATGACGGCGGTCCTCGGCGCCAGCGGGAATGCGAACATCAGCCTCGGATGGCCCTGGTGGCTTGCGACGCCGATGGCGCTCGCCCTGGCGACGCTGTTCGGCACCGTCGGCGGCGCGCTCGCGGTGCGCACCGAGGGCATCTACACGATCATGATCACGTTGGCGATTGCATCGGCCTTTTACTACTTCACCAACCAGAATTGGGTCATTTTCAACGGCCACACCGGCATCAACAGCATCGTCACGCCGCATTTCTGGGGCGTCGACTGGCGCGCGGATGTCCCGTTCTATTATGTGATACTCGTGGTCGCGGCGCTCTGCTTCGGCGCGGTCAGCTATCTCGCGCGCGCGCCGTTCGGGCTGGCTTTGCAAGGTGTGCGCGACAATCCGCGCCGCATGGCGGCGCTTGGGTTCAACGTCAACGCGCACCGCATCGCCGCCTATGCCTTCGCCTCCTTCGTGGCTGCGCTCGGCGGCGTTTTACAGGTCTGGAACTACCGGCAGATCTCGCCCGGTTCGATCGGCGTCGAGCGGGCGATCGACATTCTCATCATCGCCGTCGTCGGCGGCGTCACCCGTCCGATCGGTCCATTCATCGGCGCCCTGGTTTTTGTCCTGCTGCGCACGTTCACGCTGGATTTTCTGGTCGCGATCGGGCTCGACGGCAATCGCTTCCGGCTGCTCATTGGTCTCGGCTTCCTCGTCATCGTGCTGTTCTCCCCGGACGGCATTGTCGGGCTTTGGGAGCGCTGGCGCAGTCGAGCCGGGTCACGACAGTCGCAGCCGGGCGGAGACCACGGCCATGGATAGCGTCGCCCATCGCCTCTCAACAGTCGGCGCCGGAGCCGCGCTCGAATTGCGCGGCGTGACGCGGCTCTTCGGTGCGCTCGCGGCGCTGACGGACGTCACGCTGACGGTGCGCCCCGGCGAGCGGCGCGCGGTACTCGGCTCCAACGGTGCCGGGAAAACCACGCTGTTCAACTGCATTACCGGCGATTTTCCACCGACCTCCGGTACGATCCGTTTTTTCGGCGAGGACGTGACCAACTTTCCGCCCTTCGAGCGCATCCGCCGCGGCCTTCGCCGTACCTATCAGATTTCCGCGCTGTTCCCGGGGCTCAGCGTTCACGACAACGTCTACCTTGCCTGCTGTGGCGTTTCGCGCAGCCGCTTCTCGCCGATCCGGCCGCGCATCAACGACGCGCTGATGCAATCGGCGGACGATCTCGTCCAGGCGGTGCATCTGACGGCGGTGAAGGAGCGGCGCGTTGCCGAACTCGCCTACGGTCAGCAGCGCCAGCTCGAAATCGCGCTCGCACTCGCCGGGGCGCCGCGCCTCGTCCTGTTCGACGAACCGGCCGCCGGTCTGTCGCCGACCGAGCGCGGTGAACTCGTGGAAATCCTGGCGGCCCTGCCCGGCCATATCGGCTATATCATCATCGAGCACGACATGGACGTCGCGCTGCGCGTCGTCGAGAGCGTGACGATGATGCACAATGGCCGCATCTTCAAGGAGGGGCCGCCGCAGGAAATCGAATCCGATCCCGAGGTTCAGCAGCTTTATCTCGGAGGCGGCCATGATCTTGGAGCAAGATATGGCTGACCCCCGCCGCACCGCACCGATCCTCGAGGTCAGGGGCCTCGACGTCTATTACGGTCGCTCCCACGCGCTGCAGGGCGTCGACCTGACGCTCGACTCCGGTGTGCTTGCCGTCGTCGGCCGTAATGGCATGGGCAAGACGACGCTCTGCAAGACGATCATGGGGCTCGTGGGCGCGACCGGCGGTTCCGTGCGCATGCGCGGCGAGGAGTTGTTGTCGTTGCAACCGGCGCAGGTCGCCCGGCTTGGCCTTGGTTACGTGCCGCAAGGGCGGCGCCTGTGGCGCTCGCTCACCGTCGACGAGCACTTGCGCATGACCGCGGGCATGCGGCGCGGCGCCTGGACCGTCGAGCGCATCTACGACACATTCCCGCGGTTAGCCGAGCGCAAGAACAATGGCGGTGCCCAGCTCTCCGGCGGCGAGCAGCAGATGCTGGCGATCGCGCGCGCGCTGGTGACCAATCCGCGGCTCCTGATCATGGACGAGCCGACCGAAGGGCTCGCGCCCGTCATCGTTGCTCAGGTCGAGGAGATGCTGGTGGGTCTGGGCGACGAGGGTGACAAGGCTCGGCCTCCCCGCGCTCGCCGAGCTTGGCGCCGAGGCGCGTCTATATTTCCAATCCGACGCTGCCGACCAGGTGGTCGCAGCCCGCGCCAATCGCGCGCATCGAGTCCAGCGCGCGCACGCTCTCGAGCGGCGTGTTGCGGCTTCAGGAGACCGCGCGGCCGCGGCGCGACACGGAAGCGGCGCGAAGCTCCGGACCGCCGACCGTGCTCGTCGTCGGCACGCTGGATACCAAGGGCGACGAACTCAGATTCATCCGCGACATCGTCGGCGGCAGCGGGTTACGTGCGCGCCTCGTCGACGTCTCGACCAGTGGCAAGCCCTCGTCGTGCGACGTCTCCGCCCAGGAAATAGCCCTCAACCACCCGCGCGGGGGCGGCGCCGTGTTCGGCCCGGATCGCGGCACCTCGGTAACTGCGATGGCCGAGGCCTTCGCCAACTGGCTGCGTCGCCAGGCCGACATCGTCGGCATGATCTCCGCCGGCGGGTCGGGCGGCGCTTCGCTGGTGGCGCCGGGCATGCGCGCGCTGCCGATCGGCGTGCCCAAGCTCATCATCTCCTCGGTCGCCTCGGGCGACGTCGCGCCCTATGTCGGACACGCCGACATCACCATGATGCACTCGGTCACCGATGTGCAGGGGCTGAACTCGATCTCGCGCCAGGTGCTTGCCAACGGCGCCAACGCACTCGTCGGCATGGTGAAGGCACGGCTCGACGCGCGCGCCGCGAATGCGCGCGAGTTGAGCCCCTATCTGCCGGCGATCGGCCTGACGATGTTCGGCGTCACAACGCCCGCCGTGCAGCATATCGCGGCAGCACTGCGCGGCGATTACGAGTGCCTCGTCTTCCATGCCACCGGCGTCGGCGGCCGCTCGATGGAAAAGTTGGTCGATTCCGGCCTCCTGGCGGGGGTGATCGACATCACGACCACGGAAGTCTGCGATCTGCTGATGGGCGGCGTGTTCCCGGCGACCGAGGATCGTTTCGGCGCCATCATTCGCACCCGCGTCCCCTACGTCGGCGCGGCCGGCGCCCTCGATATGGTCAATTTCGGATCGCCCGATACGATCCCCGAGCGCCACCGCGGCCGCAAGCAGCACGTTCACAATCCGCAGGTCACGCTGATGCGCACGACCGCGGAAGAGAACGACCGCATCGGCCGCTGGATCGGCGAACGCCTCAACGCGATGGACGGGCCGGTGCGATTCTTTCTGCCTGAAGGCGGCGTCTCCGCGCTCGACGCGCCGGGGCAACCATTCTGGGATCCCGAAGCCGACGCCGCGCTGTTCCGCGCGCTCGATCGGACGGTACGCCAGACCAGCAATCGGCAGCTCATCCGACTGAGGTGCAACATCAACGAACCCGAATTCGCGGCGGCGACCGTCGCCGCGTTCCGCTCGTTGATCGGACGCACGAGCACGCGCCGGCGGGTGGTGAGGTGAACCATGCCCCGATTTGAACGCGCCGACCTCCTGAGGAAATTCCGCGCCATGGTCGCGCGCGGCGAGCCGATCGTCGGCGGCGGCGCCGGCACCGGTCTCTCCGCCAAATGCGAGGAAGCCGGCGGCATCGATCTGATCGTGATCTATAATTCGGGCCGTTACCGGATGGCCGGGCGCGGCTCGCTGGCAGGACTGATGCCGTATGGCGATGCCAATGCGATCGTTGTCGAAATGGCGGGCGAAGTGCTGCCCGTCGTCAAGAACACGCCGGTGCTTGCGGGCGTCAACGGCACCGACCCCTTCCGCGATATGGACGTTTTCCTCGATCAGCTGAAGGCGCTCGGTTTTGCCGGGGTGCAGAATTTTCCGACCGTAGGGCTGATCGACGGTGTCTTCCGCGCAAATCTCGAAGAGACCGGCATGTCCTACGCGCTGGAGGTCGAGATGATCGCCAAGGCGCGCGCCAAGGATATGCTGACCACACCCTACGTGTTCAATGCAGCCGACGCCAAGGCGATGGCCGCGGCAGGCGCGGACATCGTCGTCTGCCATCTCGGACTGACGACCGGCGGCGCGATCGGCGCGCAGACCGCGCTGAAACTGGAGGACTGTCCCGCCCGCATCGACGCCTGGGCGGCGGCGGCCTCAGGCGTCAATCCCGAGATTCTGGTGCTGGCGCATGGCGGGCCGGTGGCCGAGCCGGCGGACGCCGCGTTCATCATGAAACACACGCGCAAATGTCACGGCTTCTACGGAGCTTCGTCGATGGAGCGGCTGCCGGTGGAGCGGGCGCTGACGGAGCAGGTTCGAAAGTTCAAGGCGATCGGCGGGCGTTGAGCGCCGGTTACGGGAGGTTGGCACCATGTCAGGCATTGCTGTTGGCGAATTGATCCTATGGCTGATCGTCGCGTTGATCGTGATCGTCGTCGCGGTCTACATCGTGAACTGGCTCTATCACCGGTCCTCCAAGGAAGTGTCGTTTGTACGCACGGGCTTCCTCGGCGAACAGGTGGTGATCAACGGCGGCGCCTTCGTGCTGCCTTTCATCCATGACTTCACGCCGGTCAACATGAATGTGCTGTCGATGCCGATCACACGGTCGAAGCAGGACGCCGTCATCACCCGGGATCGCATGCGCATCGACATCGAAGCCGATTTTTACGTCCGCGTGCAGCCGACGCGCGAAGCGGTCTCGATCGCCGCAGCGACTCTCGGCCGGCGAACGCTGGAACCCGAACGGCTGCATGCGCTGCTCTCCGGCAAGTTCGTTTCCGCGATGCGCGCCGTCGCCTCCGAAATGACCATGGAGCAGATGCACGAGAAGCGCGGCGAATACGTCGCGCGCGTCAAGGCCGCCGCCGCCGAGGCCCTCGCCCAGAACGGCCTCGAGCTGGAATCCGTCGCGATCACCGATCTCGATCAGACTGACCTCGAATTCTTCAACCCGTCGAACCGCTTCGACGCGGAGGGCCTGACCCAGTTGATGGAGAACATCGAGGCCAAGCGCAAACTGCGCAACGACATCGAACAGGATTCGATGATCAGGATCCGCACCCGTAATCTCGAAGCCGAACGGCAGGCGCTCGATATCGAGCGTGAGAGCGAGACCGCGCGGCTTGACCAGGAGCGCGACATCGAGGTTCGCCGGGCCTTGCAACGGACCGAGGTAGCGCGCGAACGGGCGTTGCGAGAGACCGAAGCCGAACAGGCGCAGATCTCCGCGCGTGAGACCATCGAGAAGGCGCGTATTGCCAACGAGCAGGCCATCGCGGAAGCGCGCATCGCCTCGGAGCGCGAAACCCGGCAGAAGGAAATCGAGCGCACACAGGCAGTCGAGGAAAAGGAGATCCTCGCGCGCGAGGAAATCGAAAAGGCGCGTATCGCCAACCAGCGCTCCGTCGATACCGCCCGCATCGCCTCCGAACGCGAGGTGCGGCAGAAGGAGATCGAGCGCGGCCGCACGGTCGAGGAAGCCGAGATCCAGGCCCGCGAATTCATCGAGAAGGCCCGCATCCAGCAGGACCGCGTCGTCACTGACGCCCGCATCGCCAACGAGGAGGAGACCCGCCGGCGCGAGATCGAACGCACCCGGGCGATCGACGAAGCCGAGATTACCGCCAAGGAAGCGACCGAGAAGGCGCGGATCGCCCAGACCAGCGTCGTCAACGCCGAGCGGATCGCCTCCGACGAGCACACCCGTTCCCTCGAGATCCAGCAGGTCCGCGCGATTCAGGAAGCCGAGATCGCCGCGCAACAGGCGGTGGAAGCCGCTCGGATCGCGCGCGAACGCGCCCTCTCGAGGAAGCCGACATTGCCTCGCGCGAGGCCATCGAGGCGGCGAGGATCGCCCAGGAAAAGAACATAGCCCTCGCCCGCATTTCGAGCGAACAAGCGACAAAGGAGCAGGACATCGAGCGCTCGGAGTCGATCGAGGCAGCCGAGCTGAAGCGGCGCGACGCCATCGAGCGCCAACGCATTGGCGTAGAGCTTGCGCTTGAGGCTGAGCGCATTGCCTCCAGCAAGACCCGCGAAGTGCTCAACATCGACCAGAAGAGAACGGTCGAACTCGCCGACGAGGACCGGGTCATCGCGCTGTCGGCGAAGCGCTCCGAGCGCATCGACGCCGATCGGCAGGTCAAGCAGGCCGAGATCGTCGCCCGTCGCGACGTCGAGACCAGTGAAGTGTCCAGGGAGCAGGCGCTCGAAGCGGCTCGCTTGGAGCGTAGGCGCGTGATCGAGCAGCTCGAAGTCGGTCGCGTCCAGGCCTTGCAGGAAGCCGAGATTGCCGCGAACGAGGAGGTCCAGCGCGCGCGCATCGCCTCGGACCGTGGTCTCGACGAGGCCCGCATCGGCCGCGAGCGGGAGTTGCGCAAGTTGGAGGTCCAGCGCGAGAAGGAGGTCGAGACGGCGCTGATGGAGAAGGCGATTGCTCTCTATCAGAAATCGCTGGAGCATTCCGCCGCGCAGGCGGAAGCCGAGAATGCCAAGGCGCGCGCGACCGAGGCGGCCGAACGCGTCGTCACCGTGCGCGACAGCGAGATCGCCAAGCGGCGCAAGACGGTCGAAGTGCTGATCGCCGAGAAGGAAGCCGAGGAGAAGCGTATCGGCGCCGAGGCCGAACGGGTGCGCGCGGCGGTCGAAGCCGAGGGGCAGAAGCTGCTCAACGAAGCCGAGAACGTGCTCACCGACCAGGCGCGCTACTCGCTGTTCCGCCGCAAGCTGCTCGACCGCATCGAGGGCATCGTGCGCGAGAGCGTCAAGCCGATGGAGAAGATCGAGGGCATCCGCATCCTGCACGTCGACGGTCTGGCCGGCGGTGCCGCCAACGGCGGCGGCGGACGCAGTGCAACGGACGAAGTGATCGATTCGGCGTTGCGTTACCGCGTTCAGGCGCCACTGATCGACTCGATCCTCGCCGACATCGGTGTCGAGGGGGGTAGTCTCTCGAAGATGCCCGGCCTTATTCGCGAGGCGCGCGATATGCAGGGGATCCGCAAGGAAGCCGCGCCAGGGAATGAGAGTGAGGCCAGGCCGGCGGCGCCGCCCGCCGGTCCGGCCGAGGGCGAGGCTAAACCTTCGCGCCCGGGCAAGAAGAGCTGAGGGCGCGCCATGGCTCGTGTCTATGTTTCGACCGTCGTCAATGTCCGCAACGATCGGGTCTGGGCACGGGTACGCGACTTCAATGGCCTGCCCAACTGGCATCCGGCGATCGCCGAGAGCCGCATCGAGGGCGGAGAACCCGCGGACAAAATCGGTTGCGTGCGCGATTTCACGTTGCGCAACGGCGACCGCATTCGCGAAAAGCTGCTCGGCCTCTCGGACTACGACATGTTCTGCACCTATTCGATTCTCGAATCGCCGATGGGCGTCGAGAACTACGTCGCGACATTGCGTCTGACGCCGGTGACCGACGGTGAAAAGACCTTCCTGGAATGGTCGGCCGAATTCGACTGTGCGCCGGAGCGCGAGACTGAACTGATCAACGCGATTGGAGCCGGCGTGTTTCAGGGCGGCTTCGATGCGCTCAAGCGCGTGTTCGGAGGCTGAATCCGTGCCGCACATTGTCAAGAGCACGGTCCTCGACGCGCCGACCGGCGTGGTCTGGAATGTGCTGCGCGATTTCAACGGCCATGACCGCTGGCACCCCGCGGTCGCGACCAGCACGATCGAGCGCGCGCAGGCCGCGGACCGCATCGGCTGCGTGCGCCGCTTCAAACTGAAGGACGGCTCGGAACTGCGCGAGCAATTATTGGCGCTCTCCGATCTCGAACAGACTTTCAGCTATTGCCTGCTCGATACGCCGATTCCGATGTTCAACTACGTCGCGCATGTCCGGTTGCTGCCGGTCACCGACGGTGACCGCACGTTTTGGCATTGGGAGTCGCGCTTCACCGCGCGGCCCGCTGAAGCGGCGGAGCTCACTGCAATGGTCGGCGAACAGATCTACCAGGCCGGCTTCGAGGCGATCCGCCGGCATCTGCAGGAGATCCTATGAGAGCGGAGGCGACATCATGCCCGTAACCGTGAAGACCTTCACGACGTCTGGCGAAGCAGCAGCGGCGCTGTCGTCGGAGCGCGACGCACGCTATCTCGGCGGCGGTACGCTGGTCATGCGCGCGCTCAACGAAGGCGATATCTCGATTTCGACGGTGGTGCGGGCGACAGACCGCGCCCTGACGCACCTCGACGTCGCCAGCTCCCGCATCACGATTGGCGCCGGCGTCACTTTCGCGCGCGTTCTCGCCGAGCGCGAGCTCGCGTTTCTCCATCCCGTCGCGGGTTCGATCGGCGGGCCGGCCGTGCGCAACATGGGCACGATCGGCGGCAACCTGTTCGCGCCAACGCCATTCGGCGATTTCGCAGTCGCCCTGCTTGCGCTCGACGCGACCGTTTCGGTACAGGGCGGTTATGGCGCGCGCGACGCGCCGATCGAGGAGTTTCTCGCCGGGCGTGATCGCCTCCCGCGCGCGCTCGTCCTCTCCGTCTCCTGCCAGCGTCCGGCCAACGCCGACGCGTTCCGTTATCGAAAACTCTCGCGCATCAAGCCGAAAGGCGGCTCCGTGGTGACGCTCGCCGCGCATCTTCCGACCAGTGGCGGCCGCGTAATCGGCGCGCGCATCGCGCTCGGCGCGATGGCGGCTGCACCGGTTCGCGCCAAGGCGGCCGAGCGCGCGCTCGAAGGACGCGTGCTGGACGCGGCGAGCGTCTCAGCCGCGGTCGCCGCCGCGACGGAAGGGACTTCACCGGTTAACGATTCGCTCGCCAGCGCCTGGTATCGGCGCGAGGTGGTCGGCGTCCATCTGCGCCGCCTGCTCACCGGCCAAGTAT
>WNGG01008516.1_pt1 | contig 11296 bp, 5 predicted proteins | sample 5400661 | NCBI WGS metagenome assembly WNGG01 (sample SAMN13153372, study PRJNA577476) | soil metagenome | isolation source: 100 cm soil or saprolite under Garry oak tree replicate 1 | place: USA:California | collected 2016-06-15 | reverse complement strand
GGTTCAACACGCGAATCTTCGCGCGGAAGAACATTCCCGGCGGCGTGGTCTGCGTCACGCGGGGCGCGCGGCACGTTCGCAGCGCCGCGGGACTCTTCCATCTGGACCTGACGGCGGAGGAGCAGGCCAAGGTCCTCATCGAGGAGTTTGGATACTCACCGGAGATCGTCGCCCGGCTGCCCCCGGACGAGCCGGACCCCTGAGCCGATACGCCGAACGCATCTTGGCACCGCGCCGCCGACCCGGCCGCTACGAGGATCCCTTCGGCGCGGCGGCGAGCTCGCCCTCCATCGCGCGCTGCCAGTACGGCATCTCCATCTCTGCGTAGAGCGCGGTCGAGAGGGCCGCGTGCTCGTCGGCCTGCGCGTGCCGGTCGGCCTGCGCGGAGAGGACAGCGAGACTGGCGTGGCAGTGGGCGACAAGCGGCCGCATGCCCAACGCAGTCGCGAGGGCGAGGGCCTGACCGTAGACCGTCTGAGCCTCGGCGTGCTCGCCCCGTGTACGGCGCACGTTGCCGAGGAGCCATAGCGCGCGGGCTTCGCGGCCAGGTTGCTCGCAGCTGTGCGCAAGGGCGAGGACGCGCTCGGCTGTGCCGAGCGCGTCGTCCAGGCGTCTGGCACGCAGATAGGCGTCACCGAGGTAGAAGACGTCGCGGTGACCGGCGAATGAGTCGCGCGCTCCCGCGAGCGAACGCTCCAGGAACGTGACGGCCTCGCGGGCGCGTCCAGCGAGGGCATGTGCGTGGCCGGTGAGGCCCGAGACGTGGGCCTCGATCCTCGGCATGTCCGTCTCGCGGAGGGTGACCCACATGTGTTCGATATCGTCCGCCGCCTGCTCGTGCTCGCCGCGCTCGAGATGGACGGCGGCCCGGGCCCAGTACTGGTGGCATCGAACGTATGGGCTTGCGGGCGGCTGCACCTGCCGGACCGCCTCATCGGCCGTCGCCATCGCCTCCGCAAAGCGTCCGACCTCCGCGAGGGCGAAGGCGAGCCAGACCCGCGAGCCGAGTGACACCGGGAGCCACAGCGGCGAGTGGTATTCGTCAGCGCCGGTCGTCTCGATGAACTCGATGCTGTGCCTGAGTGCCGCGATCGCCTCGCCGTGGGCGCCCCGCCCGTACTGGACCCGGCCGAGCAGGGAGCCGGCCAGTCCAACCAGTCCAGGCTCCTGCAGTGACTCCGCGACCGTAAGCGCCCGGCGCGCGCACTGCTCGCCCAGCGCCATCTCCCCGGCGACGATGCCGTAATTATGAGCCTGAAGGACGAGGACTCGCGCGAGGCGACGGCTGTCGCCGATCTCCGACGCGAGGGCGGCCGCCGTTGCGAGGACATCGCGCACGCGGTCGACCTCGCCGCGCCCGGCGAAGAGCGCTCCGCGCAGGTCGATGCGGACGTCGATCGACTGCTCCACCACGTCGCGCCGATCGCCCGGAAGTCGGTCGAGCGCGGCCAGTGCGCCCTCCAGGCATTCGACGGCCTGCGGAAGCGCCGAGCGTTCGGCCGCCTGGGCCGCCGCGCGCCTCCAGTGCCCCACGGCCTTGTCCCACAGCGCCGCCTCCCGGCAGTGCTGAGCGAGGCGGAGCGCGTGCGCATCGATCTCGCCGCCGCACAGAGTCTCGAGAGCGTTCACCACCCGAGCGTGGATGAGGCGCCGGCGCTGGGGGAGCAGCTCGTCGTGCGCCACCTCGCGGATGCGATCGTGCGTGAACTGGAAGCGCTCGCCCACGCCGCCCACGACGCGCCGGCGCACCAGCTCCTCGAGCGCGCTCGCCGCGTCCTCCTCGGACAGCTCCGCCGCGTGCTGCAGCAGCGCGAAGTCGAACTCGCGACCGAGCACCGCGGCGACGGCGACCGCCTTCCGGCCGACGTCGCTCAGCCGCGCGAGCCGTGTGGTCACCAGCTCGCGCACGCGCTCGGGCAGCGAGAGTGGCGGTTCTGCCTCGGCGCGCACGTCCCTGCCCCACGCGCGCAGCGCCTCGAGCGCGACGAACGCGTTGCCCTCGCTGGTCGTCCACACCCGCGTCTCGAGCCGCTCCGCCCGCCGCGCCTCGACGCCGGGCCCGAGGACCGCACGCACGAGATCGCCGACGTCGGCGCGCGCCAGCGGAGCCAGCGCCAGCAGCTGGGCGGCGCGCGCCTCGCGTAGCTCTGCGAGGGTGCGCTGGACGAGGGGGGTCTCGGCGGTCTCGTCCTCGCGAACTGTCACGACGAGCATCACGGGCCACGACCCGATCTGCCGGGCGACGAAGGCGACGAGGCTGAGCGTCATCTCGTCAGCCCAGTGGCAGTCTTCGAGGACCACGACGGTCGGCCTCGCGCGCGCCACCCGTTGCATGAGCCGTCCGACCGCCTCGAAAAGGCGCAATGGATTCTCGCTGGATGCGGGAAGCCCCGGCCCCCCGGCCTCCGGAAACAGCCGCGCCAGCTCCGCCCGCCATGCAGGCTCCATGGTGCCGAGCGTCGCTGCGCCGATCACGCCGCCGAGGCGGAAGGCATCGACCCATGGCCCGAACGGCAGAATCTGCGTGCTCGGGTGGCAGCGCCCCAGCAGGACATGTCCGCCGCGGGCGAGCGCGTCCGCTGCCAGCTCGGCGACGAGTCGGCTCTTGCCGACGCCCGGCTCGCCGGTGATGAGGACCACGCTGCCGGCTCTCCGGCTGGCACGGTCGAAGAGGTCACGGAGCCGGGCGATCTCGGTCGCGCGGCCGACCATCGGCGCCTCGTGCACCGGGATCTCCGGCGCCGCCACCACGACGGTCTGAGCAGGCGGCACGCCTGCGGCGGTCGGCGCCGTCGCCGCCTCGCTCATCACGCCGCGCAAGTCGGCCACCGGGGCGCGTGACGCGGAACTCGTCGTGCGAGGCGGCGGCGCCACGGCCGCGCGCGCCTGGCGTCGCACGATATCGCGGTAGAGCTCGGTCGTCTCCGCTTCGGGCTCCGCAGCCAGCTCCCGCTGGAGCGCCGCCACGCACACCTGGTACTGGCGGAGCGCCGCGTCGCGCCGACCGAGCTGTGCGTAGAGGCGCATGAGGGTCCGGTGCACAGCCTCCTGAAGCGGATCGAGGGCGAGCAACCGAAGCGCTAGCTGCACCGCGGCTTCGGTTGCGCCCGCCGCCCGCCTTTGCGCGAGGAGTCGGGCGAAGCTCTCGATGGCGAGCTCCCGCAGCCGCTCACGCTCACTCATGAGCCAGTCCTCGAAGCCCGGAGCCTCGGCGGTGAGCCCGGCCAGCAGGTCGCCGCGATACAGAGCGGCCGCGCCTTCTAGTGCGGTCGTTGTACCCGCAGCCACTGCTTGCTCGAACGCAACCACGTCTGTCTGCACTGCATCCGGCGGCAGCGTGAGTGCGTCGCCCGTCACGATCAGCAGGGCGCCCTTGGCGGAGCCGAGCGCCTTGCGCAGGACGAACAACGTCTGGCGGAGGGCGTTGCGGGCCGCCGCCGGAGACGCCTCGGCCCAGAGTAGGGCCGCCAGCTTGTCCCTGGGATGGGCCTGGCCCGGCGTGAGCGCAAGGTACGCCAGCAAGGCCTGGGCCTTCCTGGTGGGGACGGCGAGCGACCTCCCGCTACCCGCTAGCACTTCGAATCCACCGAAGAGCCGCATCGTGAGCCGACTCATGCCGCCACCCCCGTGCGCAGACCTTAGCACTGGCTGTTGGGGCCGTGCCACCTGTTGACGCGTCCGCAGACAGTTCGCCATCAGGCTGGCATCGGCTCCTGGGGCGGCCGGCGTCTGGGTCTGGCACCTTATGTCACGGTGATGGGGTCCACGGACGGGGCGCTCGTCGCTGGAGGGTGTTAATGATGGCTACGCCCGGGGGGCGTCACTGACCTCGAACCGGAACGCCAGTGACCTGTCGCTTTTTGCGCGGGCCGCCGGCTATGCGGCGCGACTCCGAGGAGGGACAGGGCTGGGTGAGGGTAAAGCATCCCCCCGCCGCCGCCTTCTTCTTCGTGTCGGACTTCCTGGGTGGCTTGACCGCCCTGGCCGGGCGCGGGAGAATCAGTCAGCGACGTCATCGGCGGTCGGTCGTGAGACAGGTCCCGTTGCACGAGACGTCGGTGCCCAGCGCCCACAGCGGCAGGTTTCCACAGGTTCCCAGGGAGAAAGCGATGCGCCGCGACCCGATGCCACACGGCGACGACGACACGCCGCGCATCTACGTGATCCACGAGAACGACGCCTGGCTCGAGCCCCTGCGCCGCGAGTTCGAGGCGCAAGGCGTACCGTACGCGGAGTGGTTCCTCGACCGCGGGACGCTGGATCTCGGCGCCGAGCCGCCCGCGGGCGTCTTCTACAACCGGATGAGCGCGTCCTCGCACACGCGCGATCATCGCTACGGCGCAGAGTACGCGGGCGCCGTCCTCGCCTGGCTCGCGCGGCACGGGCGACGAGTCGCCAACGGGGAGCGCGCGCTCCAGCTCGAGATCTCCAAGGTCGCGCAATACGAGGCGCTCGCACGGTGCGGCATTCCGTCACCGCCGACGATCGCCGTCATCGGCAAGGAGAACATCCCGGGTGCCGCCGCGCGCCTCGGCTTCCCGCTGATCCTCAAGCACAATCGCGGCGGTAAGGGGCTGGGCGTGCGGCTGTTCCTGTCGGCGCCGGCGCTCGCTGAATATCTGCCGAGCCCCGATTTCGCGGAACCAGTGGACGGCATCACCTTGGTCCAGCGCTACATCCGCGCGCCGGAGCCGTTCATCACCCGAGTCGAATTCGTCGGTGGGCGGTTTTTCTACGCGGTGCGGGTGGATACCTCACAAGGCTTCGAGCTCTGCCCGGCAGATGCCTGCCAGGTGGATGCGACAGCATGCCCGGCCGAGGCCCCGGGCGACAAGTTTCAGATCCTGAGCGAGTGCGGCCATCCGCTGATCCCGCGCTGGGGCGCCGTCCTCGCCGCGAACGGTATCGACGTCGCCGGCGTCGAGTTCATCGTCGACGAGGGGGGCCAGCCGTTTACCTACGACATCAACACCAACACGAACTACAACTCCGAGGCCGAGGCCAAGGACGGCCGGCGTGGCATGGGCGAGACCGCGCGCTACCTCGGCCGCCTGCTCGCCGAGGCACGGCAAGCGCCTACCGAGGCACTGGTCCGCTAGCTCCTGACCGATAGCCAGAGAGGCAGGAGGACCACGCACATGACGAGGCTGACCCGCCCGGCGACGCCAATCACCGTCGAGCCCGGCCGCTGTGGGGAAACGCGAGTCCTTACCAAGATCCTGTAAACACGGGTTTAAGTCCAGCCTTAGAAGTCGCCTTAGATACGTCGCCGTAAACGGAGAGGCCAGGAGAAACCCTAAGTCGGGAAGGCAGAACCCTTCAAAGGGAACCGCAAATGCTGGCCCACTAGGTGGCAAATCCCGTTGGGGCCACCAGGCGAACTTTAGACCTCGGCGGGGCGGCGGCCACTCGGGAGGAGGAGCAGGTGCCCGCCGACGACGAGGGCCAGCCCGCCCACCGCGGTCACGAAGATCCCCGCGTTCTCCTCGCCCAGAAGGCCGCTCGCGAACGGGCCGAAGAACATCGCGGCGTCGACGCCGACGCGGTAGAGGCCCATCCGCCACGCCAGGTGCTCGGCGCGCGTGTGCTCGCGGATCACGCCGACCGGCAGCATCCACCCCGCGAGGCCGAACCCGAAGCACGCGCACCCCGCCACGAACCACGGGAACGACCCCAGGCCGACCGCGGCCGTGCCCAGCCCGAGCACCACGACGACGAAGCCGAGGACGGGCGTGCGCCCCAGGCCGTCGGCGAGCCGCCCCACGGGCAGCAGCGCGACGAGGTCCATGAGCTGCGCGAGCATGAGCAGACGCGAGACGCCACCCCGGTCCAGTCCGAACTCGCGCGTCCCCCGGAGCGGCAGGAGGAACTGGCTGACCGCGGACCACGCCAGGGCGAGGACGATGCCCACCGCGAACATCGTCCACAGCGTGACCGACATCCCATCCCCTCGGCCCGCGTCCGATGTCCGCGACGCGCGCCTCACCGGCGCCCTCGAGGCGTCGGGGAAGCGCCGGCGGATAGTCGGCACCGCGGCGAGGATCAGGAGCAGGGGCGACGAGGTGATGAGCAGCGAGAGGCTCCAGCCCCAGTGGCCGGGGAGCAGCCCGACGAGGCCGAGCCCGCCGAGGACGCCGATCATCGCGGAGAACTCGAAGATGTTCAGGCGCACGGAGGCCCCGGGCCCTCGGTCGTCGCGCAGCAGCGCGATGAGCCCACTCACGGTGCCGAGGGTGTACGCGAAGCCCAGGATCAGCCGCCCGAGCACCAGCACGGAGAACGACGAGGATGCAGCCAGCAACACGGTGCCGGCGAGCATGAGCGCGGGTGACACGCAGAGTGTGGTGCCGAGGTAGCGGCCGGCCAGCCAACCGGCGGGGATCGCGGTGGCCATGCGGGCGAAGCCCAGCGCCCCGGCCACGACGCCGAGCTGCCAGTCGGCCAGCGCGCCGGCGCGGCCGATCTCGGGCAGCAGCGGGCTGAAGGCGCCCATCGAGAAGCAGCTGCAGAGGCTGATGAAGCAGAGCAGCGCGGTGCTGCTCAAGGCGAGAACGGCCCGCTCATCCCCCACGGGTAAAACGGCGGCATGTCCGCGCTCGGGCGCATCGCGAAGCGCGGCGAACGCTTCTCGAGGAACGCGAGCCCGCCGGGTAGAGCAGGCCCAGGCGCGCGAGGATCTTGCCCACCACGGCCGGGTCCTCCGCCGTGGCGCTCGAATGCGCTGCTCACGCGATCTTGCGGGCAGCCTCCACCAGCTCGTCCGCGGTCGGGAACTTGCCGATGCCGCCCAGCCCCTCGGCGCCTTCAATGTTCGCCCAGCGAACGATGCCGTTGCGGTCGATGAGGAACTGACCCTTCATCTGCCCCACTTGCTTATCGTGGTCCCGAGTGTCGGCGGCCGACCGCTGGAAATTGTTGAGCCGATCCAGCGCGTCGGTCGCTTCGATCACCGGGAGTGGGGAAGGCAGTTCCCCGGTCGGGTTCACCTTGGTTGCGCCGAGCGCGGCTATTGTCTCCGGGGTCATCGGCGCCTTGGGCAGGCCGTAGGCGCGGTGAGTCGCGCACTCGGGGTCGGCGGCGAGAGGCACCTTGCTTGGGCGGTGCTTGAAGTAGAGCCGCGCGTTGTCCACGTCGGTGGCCACCACGGCCAGGGTCTCCACGCCGAGGGCGCGGAGCTTGTCCGACACCACGCCCAGCTCTGCGATGGCGCGCCGGCAGAACGGGCACCACAGGCCGCGGAAGACGGCGAGGAGGAGCGGACTCTTACCGCGGTAGTTATCGAGCGAGACGGCGCCCTCGCGGTGTACCGCGGGCAGGGAGAAATCCGGAGCGGGCGAGCCGGGTGTGATCGGCTGGCCGGGAGCAGCGGCGCTGGCCATGGGAAATCTCCTTCTTCTTCGGGTGGGGTTCTAGTCGAGAAACGGGAGGACCACGAGCGAATCCCGGTCGGTGCCTGCCTGGTCGCAAACCTCGTTCGCCTTCACGAGGTACCGCTCGGCTTCGGCGGGGTCACCCTTGTCGAGGAAGATCGTACCAAGCCCGTCGTAGCACGGAAAGAGGAGCTGGGGCTCGCCGCTCTCCTCGGCCAGGCTCAGCGCCTCCCGGTAGTAGGCCAAGGCGGTGTCGGGCTCGCCGTGGCACTGGTAGATCTGTCCGAGCACGATGAGAGGAACGGCCAGATGATCGACCTGGCCGAGCCGACGGTCGAGGTCGATGGCGGCCTGGGCAGCCTGAATGCCATTCACGTCACAGCGGTCGGTGAGGGCGCAGTAGGCGACCGCGAGGTTGGCGTAGAGCCGGGACTGGAACCCGAAGTCGCCGATCTTTTTCGCCGTGTCGAGGCCGGTCTGACATGCCTCGATGCCCTGCCGGGGATCGAGTTGGGCGTAGAGGACGCCGAGGTTGGCGTAGGATCGACAGGCGACGTTGAGGAGACCGTGCTCTCGCGCGACGGCCACGCTCCGCTCGATGTGTCCGACCGCCTCCTCTGTGCGGTCCAGCCGGGCGAGGGCGACACCAAGAGTATTCAGCGCGTGGGCCATGGCGCTCGCCGCCTCCCGAGCGTCTTCGGCGTCGCCGGCGGCATGGCTTGCCGCCCGCTCGGCCTGGCCAAGCCCGAGCTCCGCCCACTTCACCGCCTCTTGGTTGTCGCCGCTCCGGAAAGCGAGCCGCCCCATCTCCTGGTAGAGGTGAGCCAGCTCGATGTGGTCCGTCATGCCCTCGAGGAGGCGGAGCCCAGCGTCGAGGCATGCGAGGGCCCGCTCGCGCTCGCCGCCATCCCAGTGCAGCCTGCCCAGTTTGCGATAGAGACGGGCAGCGGTGACTTGGTCTCCGCCCTCGTCGGCCGCCTGCCGCACCTTCTCGAAGTGGGCGAGGGCCTCGGCCCGCCGCCCGGCCGGGCCGAGCAGGTCCCCCAGACGCTCGCAGACCCGAAGCTCGTGGGCCTGACTGCCTTCGCACTCGCCGAGCGCCCGGAGTGCCTGCTCATAGTGTCGAATGGCGTCCTCGTTGGCGTAGATGCCCCGGGCCCAGTCCCCGGCAGCCACGAGGTACTCAGCCCCCTTCAGGCGGTGCTCGCTCAGGCCGAAGTGACGTCCGAGCGCCTCGAGGTCCTCCAGCCGGGACGGCTGCGCGCCGCGGAGACGTTCGAGTACTTCTCCCGCGCGGCCGTGGAGCTCCGTGCGCCGGCGCACCAAGAGGTTCTGGTAGACCACCTCCTGCACCAGCGTCTGGTCGAAGCGGAAGAGTCGCTCGACGCCCGGGCCCTGGTCTGGCTGGAGGGGCGCCTCCTCGACGAGGCCGGCCTCGCTCAGGAGCTCGAGGGTGGCCTCGCATCCCGCTCGATCGCTCGCCACCTCGCGGAGGACGCGAGGCTCGAAGGAGGGACCGAGCACCGCTGCCTCTTGGAGCAGTTGCCTGGCCGTCGCCGGGAGGCGGTCGACGCGAGCGAGGAGAATGCCCTGGATGGAGGTCGGCACGTCGACGGCAGCGGCGTCGGCGGTGCACAGCCACTCGCCGCGGGCGCGGGCCAGCACGCCCGTCGCGATCAGGTCTCGGACGATCTCCTCCAGGTAGAAGGGATTGCCGCCCGCCCGCTTGACGATGACCTCGCGCAGCCGTGCCGGAAGCTGGGCGGCGGCGGGTCCGAAGAAGGCGTCGAGGATCGCAGTGCCGTCTTGCTCGGTGAGGTCCGACAGCCGAAGCGTGGTGAGACTGGCGCGGCTTGTGGCCAGGGCGCGAACGTCGAACCTCGGCCGGCCAGTGCAGAGGACAACAAGTGGGCGGTCGCTCAGCCAGTCCGCCATGACTCGAAGCCCTTCGACGGAGGCGGCGTCGGCCCAATGGAGATCCTCCACGACGAGGAGGAGGGGTCCCTGGCTCAGCCGGCGCTCGAAGACCAGGCGCAGGAGGAGAAAGATCTGGCGCTTGGCCGTCTCGGGCTCGACCTCCGCGAGCTTGTCGCCCGCCTCGAGCCCGAGCACGTAGCCGAGGATCGGCGCCACACCAGCCACCTCGTCCTCGGCGACGCCGAGGGCCCGGAGACCGTTCGTGATCTTCTCGCGCGCCACGGCCAAGGTGTCGTCCGGAGTCACTCCGTAGCCCTCGCGGAAGAACCGCGCGATGACGCCGTAGGGCTGCTCGCCCATCGACGAGCACGCGGCCTGGCGCACGGTGACGCCCGCAACCTGGCCTGTGGCATCGAGCCGAGCGAGGAACTCAGCGAGGAGGCGTGACTTGCCGGCGCCGGCATCGCCGCCGATGATGACGATCTGGGCGTGGCCGCGGCGCCCACGATCGAAGGTGGCCTGCATCTGGGCGAGCTCGGCGTCACGGCCGACGAGCGGCGAGACCAACCCCTCCGCCTCGAGTCCCCGGCGCGGCCGCGGCGCATCGGCGATGCCGACGAGTCGGTAGACGGGAACCGGCTCCACCTTGCCCTTCAGGGTCAGCTGCCCCAGCGCCTCGAAGGCGAAGGCGTGGCGGGTGAGGAGGTAGGTGGCCTGGCTCACCAGGGTTTGCCCCCCCTCCGCCTTCGACTGGAGCCGCGCGGCTGTGTTCACGGTATCGCCGGTGACGGCGAACGCCGCGTCCTGACCGGCCAGCCGACCGGCTACCACCAGCCCCGTGTTGACGCCGACGTGCAGCGCGGCCGGCTGTCCCAGCCGGCGCGACCAGCGCGCGCTGATGGCGGGCATCTGCGCGTGCATGTCGAGAGCGGCCCGCAGCGCGCGCTCGGGATCGTCCTCGTGGGCGATGGGGGCGCCGAACACGGCCATGACGGCGTCGCCGACATATTTCTCGACGAAGCCCTCGTACCGTTCGATGGCGGCCGAGAGCGCTGCGAAGAGGTCATTCTGGAAGGCGCGAACATCCTCGGGGTCCAGCCGCTCGCCGATTGCCGTGAAGCCGGCAAGGTCGGCGAAGAGGACAGTGGCGGGCCGGCGATTCCCGCCGGCATCGCCCTCGGGAGCGGGGCGAGGGCGGGAAGCCTCATGGGCGACGGGGCCGGCGGACGCGACAGGGATGGGGCGCGCGGCGAGAGGGGACGCGGGTTCGGCCGGGCCGAGCCCGGCGCCGCAGCGCGGGCAGAAGGCGAAGTCGGGAGGGGACGACGTGCCGCAGGACCCGCACAGCGCGGCAACCTTGCGCCCACACTTCGGACAGAACGCGAATTCGGCGGCCACGTCGAAGCCACAGCCGGCGCAGCCCTGGCTCATCATTGCGACTCTAGTTTGGCCGCTGTGACCTGTCAACCGCGCTCGTGCCCTCGGGCGCATCGGAGCGACCGAGCTTCGTCGCGTGAAGGCGCCGGACTCAGGCGAGCCAGTGCGTCAGTTACCTCGTCTTGTTTTGATGGTGTATGCGGGTACACTTGCGCCAGCATGCGACTTTCGTCCGGCTTGCGCGCTGTCCTTGCCTGCGTGACCCTGGCAATCGGCTCGGTCGCTCATGCGCAGGACAAGAAGGCTTGCGACCTTTTCACCAGGGCGGAGGTGGAGTCCGTCCTGGGCGTGGCGCTCGAGGAGCCCATGTCTCAGGCCGGCGGCGCGAGCTGCCACTTCACCAACTTCGCGCAGAACAAGCCCAGGCCGCCTCAGCGGGTGGACGTGGCCGAGGAGTGGAAGTGGAGAGGGACTCCCGTCTGGTCGCACAACGGGCTGATCTGCACCGGCGAGACGTACAAGAATGTCGTGAAGATGACCTTCGCCAAGGGAGCCTCCCTGAAGGACCCTTCAGGCCTCTTCAATTCCAGTCTCGAAGGCAACGCCAGGCGCGCCATCGACTTCCACGAAGG
>WNGG01019922.1_pt1 | contig 11298 bp, 12 predicted proteins | sample 5400661 | NCBI WGS metagenome assembly WNGG01 (sample SAMN13153372, study PRJNA577476) | soil metagenome | isolation source: 100 cm soil or saprolite under Garry oak tree replicate 1 | place: USA:California | collected 2016-06-15 | reverse complement strand
GTCCACCCCTTCGGGAACGCGCACCGCGTTCAGGCTCCAAAGACGGTGCTCAGGTGCAACGTTCATCTCGAGCCCCATCGCTTCGATACCCGCGACGAGGGCGCGGTGATTCAACTCGTGCCGCTGCCAGCGAGCTTCAAGGCCTTCTTCGCACACGATTCGCAACGCCTCGCGTAAGGCGTAATTCATCGAAATCGGCGCCGTGTGATGATAGGTACGTTTGCCTCCCCAATATTCTCCAACAATCGTGACATCTAGATACCAGCTCTGGACCTTCGAGCGCCTGGCTCGAATGCGTTCAAGCGCGCGTTCTCAGAATGTTATCGGCGCAAGTCCGGGGGGCGCGCCAATTCCCTTCTGCGAACATGAATAGCAAACGTCGATTTGGTTGCGATCGATTCCGACCGGATGCGCGCCAAGCGAAGTAACCGCGTCGACAATCATCAGCGCGCCCCGGTCATGAGCCAGGTTAGCAAGCCCCGTCACGTCTTGCAGCACGCCAGTCGAAGTCTCCGCATGAACAATCGCCAGCGCGGCCGGCTTGCAAGAAGCTAACGCCGCTTCGATATTAGCTGGATCGACAGCATGTCCCCACTCCGCGCGGACGACCACCGGCCTGCCTCCGGCTCGCTCGATGATGTCGCGCATTCGCTCGCCGAAGAATCCATGAATGCAGACGACGACTTCATCACCCGGCTCAATCACGTTTACGAGCGCGGCTTCCATGCCGGCGCTGCCGGTCGCCGATATTGGAATTGTCAGCCGGTTATCTGTCTCGAACACGTATCGCAGCATCTCCTGGATGTCATCCATGCAGCGGAGGAACAATGGATCGAGATGACCCAGCACCGGGGCAGTCATCGCTTCCAGAACGCGATCCTCGACCGGGCTTGGCCCCGGCCCAAGCAGCACGCGTTTTGGTGGTTGAAACTTTTCATAGGTGGTACGTTCACGAATGCGTTGCGGTCGGTCTGCCATAGTTTTTCAAATCCCTTTCATGAATTCAGTGATTCAACTCATCTTTCGCAAGCTGAAGCGCCGCGCCTATCGGCGTGCATAGGGCAATGTCGGGCGCGCCGCTAACGTTGGCTGTCAGAATTCCTATCACCTCGCCCTTCCGATTGAGCACGGGGCCTCCACTGTTGCCGTGATAAGCACGCAGATTTAACTGAATGAAATCTTGCCCGACGCGGCTGACGACGCCGGTTGAAAGCGACGGACCAATCAGCCGGTCGTTGGTCTGAGCCATCAGGTCCAAACCCAGAGGATACCCGATAACCACAACTTCGTCGCCCTGATTGGCGTCAGTTTCAACACCGTGGACCGCCGGCGCTGTCGGAGAGCTGATCTTCAGCACAGCCACGTCAACAGCTCTGTCTTTAGAGAGTTTGTAGACGGCCGCCGGTATCGCATCTTCGCGATTCTGATGTGGGAGGAGAACTTCGATTCTGATCAGGCGGCCTGTTGCTCCTGCTGGCGGCGCGTCGTATTCCCAATCACGCACGACGTGGCGGTTCGTGACAATCAATCCGCTGTCTGATATTACAAAACCTGAACCGGTTCGAGCTTCTGTGCTCATCACTCGACCGCTCGGATCCAGCAGCTCAAACTCAGTTCGAATGAAAACCACAGCCGGGCTGTTGATCTCCGCGATTTCGGCAAAGCTCATCGTTTCCGGATCGGAAGCGCGAAGCCTAGATGACGCGACGATTCCGCCCACGCCGCCCAACAGCATCGCTCCAACCAGAGCGACGATCAGCAACGCGTTACTCTTCGACGCTATGACACGATGGCGACCGACGTTCGTCGACCCTGCCGTGACCGATGGCGCCATGTTGCCACTGCCTGGCTCATCGCGCTCTATGCCAAAGCGCAGCAATGGCCCACCTGCGCCAAACTCCCGCGTGATGGGACGAAACTCGGAGAGCGCTTTCGCCCAGAGAGAGCATGTTGTCAGGGGCTCGACCGACCGAGATTCTGTCGGCGTCAAACTTTTTCTGTTCTCCTCTTTGGGAACCTATGACGCGAGTGAACGTGGCGGCCATGATTTGATTGTTGGTCAATTTATAGCAATCGGGCTTCGATCACACAAGCTTATTGCCTAGCCGATAACCGAATCAATTCGTTGTTCTGTGATGATCTCGGCGGCTTGGGCGAGAGAGGGCTTCAGAAGCATCAAGAATTCCCGATTCCCCTCCGCGCCAGGAATTGGTGATTCGATGAGGCCGATTGGTGAGAAACCGATTTCTATCGCCGCGTGTTTGACTTCTATTACTACCCGGCGATGTTTTGCAGAATCCGTAACTATGCCGCCGCGCCCTACCTCACCCTTGCCGACTTCAAACTGGGGCTTAATTAAGGCAATGCAGTCTGCGTCGTCTGCGACACAAGTGAGCATGGCCGGAAGGATCTTCGTTAGAGAAATGAAAGAGACATCAACTGTCGCGATGTCGAAACGAAAGGGAAACTCGGCGGGATTCAGGTTCCGCGCGTTGACGCCTTCGCGCACGACGACGCGCGGATCCTGTCGCAAGCTCCAAGCGAGTTGATTGTGCCCAACGTCAATCGCCCACACCGATGCCGCCCGGTGCTGAAGCAGGCAATCGGTGAAACCACCGGTCGACGCGCCAACATCGACGCAGGTTTTTCCTCCAGGATCGATATTGAATTCGCGCAGGGCTGCTTCGAGCTTCAAGCCGCCGCGACTGGCGTAGCGCAGAATCTCACCTTTGATTCGGATCTCCGACGCCGGATCGATCAATTGACCCGGCTTCTCGATCCGCTGCTCGCGAACCAGCACCTGGCCGGCGAGTATCAGAGCTTGCGCTCGTGTCCTACTCTCCACGAACCCGCGCTCTACTAACACCTTGTCGACTCGTTGTTTTGACATTCTTACTTCGTGCGTCGAGCCACAACACGTACTCTTCGCCGCGAAGGGTGTCGTCGCTTTTCCGGTTTAATCGGGCTTTCGCTTGCGATCACACGAGCGATAAGTTTCTCATCCGGTGGCCGGCCGCTCCCAAAGATGTACACGTGAATGTTGTCTCGCAACTCGCGCAGCGCTTCAACTCGGCCTTCATCTTTCAATCGAGCAATCGTCGACATCAGATACTCCTGCTCCGCGGCGCTCATGAACTTGTAGTACAAATCGAACGAGAGTCCGCTCGAATGCGGCGGCGTAGGACCGCGAGCCGCGTTCGCATTAGTCTCCGCCAGCTCGTGTTGGTACTGCACCGGTCGCACCAGCGAAGAGATGGGCAGCGGACGGCCGAACCTTTTCTTGTAATCACGCGCGATTTGCAATATCACATCGCGTGCTTCTGGCCGAATGTAGCTTAGAAGCCTTACCTTCAAACGCCGCCTGGATTCCGAATCATTCAGATTGTACGTCTCGCCATCGAAGCCGCGTGCGAGCTCGGCGAGCGCCTGATACTCAGCCAACAAGGCCGTTCGCCGCTTGGGATCCGCGTATAAAGTCGCCAGCGCTTTGGTCCTCGCGCTTACCGAAGCGAGCTCTTTTGTGGCTTGTGAAACTTTGATCGACAGATCTTTTCGCCGCGCGCGATCACGCTTTGGCACGCGACGCAATTGCGCTTGGAGTCGCGCGAGGTTGGCAGCGCTTTCTTTACTAACTTCCGCCGCTTGTCGGACTTCTCCCTGGAATTCTTCTTCCGTTGCAACGAGAGGAATGTCTTGCCTCGTCGCAGGATCGTAATGCTCAAACGGATCGCCGCTGACGCTTTCCCCGACGCCGTACAGGATGTAATCCGTGCCCAGCGGTTTCATCTCAACAAGCTCACCTTTCCGAATGAATGAAACGATGTCCGCGAAGTCCTGACTTATCGGCTCAACCTGCGCGCGAGTGTCTGCCGCTTGAACCGCCAGGAAGCGGCGACGATCGCCGTAATGCTTGAGTTCTTCGGGCACCTCGACCTTCGCGTCTCGACCCTCGGGTTCCCCACGATCCTGTTCGACCTTATCAACCGCTTCCTTCCACGGGTCTACGGTTTCGATAAAGGGCGCGTGTGACGTGAGCCGTCTATTTTTGCAGCTCGGACAGAGGATCGTTGTCAGCACAAATACTGCTGTCGTCACAAGGATGACTTTAAAGCGCATTGTCCTAAAGCGGAGCATCCACAAATAGCTTATCCGATGGCAAAACTATCACGCTATGGTTGGCGTATGAGAACGATGATGCGTAGCGGGAAGTGACAAGTTTCCGGGTTGTTAGTAAGCTTTGGCTCGGAGGAAGAAATGTTTTATGTCTTACTCGTGGCAGCATAACCTCAGAAATGGGCTCTTAAGCCTCTTCTGGGGCACTGGGCTCGGCGTTTTTCTTTACTACATAAGCCGCACTGCGATTGATGAAGGATTGATCAAAGCGATTGAAGACTCTTCAAACGGACACGTTCACGGGCTCGAGCCGCTCGCGAGAATGATATGGCTGATTGCGTTGTTACCGATCTTGAAAGGACTTTCGCGAATTATCTACGCAGCCTTCTTTGCAGAATCGATGGCAACGCTGACGGAACGATTCACGCCTCCGCCGGCGTTGCCGGAGCCCTCGCCCGCGCTCAGTCAGAATACTTCGCCGGTGGCTTCAAAGGAAACAGCATCCAGAGACTATGAACCTTTTACCGACGCACCGCCCAGCGTGACAGAACATACAACTCATATCTTCGACGAGCCACAAGAAAAAGCGAAAAGCGAAACTCAGTAATGAGAAACCGACGGCTCGTTGACATAACTCTTCCCTTGCGATAAACAGTCACCGCCGATTGGTAATTCATGAATCTCCAGGAGCGACAAATGAAACCCTATTCGCGCATCGGTCTCTTTTGTCTCGGATTGACTCTGTTGACTGGCGATCTGCTTATCGCTCGCGGACAACAGGGACTAGTCGCCGACAACCCGACCGCGCTTCTGCGGCTCGGCGACAAGGTGATCAAAGTTAATGAAGCGATCAGCATGGTCGAGGGCTTCGGAAATACCTTTATGGTCACAACCCCCGAAGGCAACGTGATCGTCGACACCTCGATCGCGCTGCACGCCCGCAAGCACCACCAACTGCTTGCCGCCGAAAACAAAGGCCCGATCAAATACATAATACTTACGCACGGTCATGGCGACCACACCGGCGGCGTGCCCCTTTGGAAGCAGCCCGGAACCCAGATCATCGCTCAAAAGAATCATGTTGAGTTCATTCACTATCAGACTCGCCTTGCCGGCTTCTACTCAAAGCGCAATGCGGCTCAGTTTGGGCTGAATGTTCCAGACGTGGGCGCGTGGGCTGGAAACTACGGCGGAAAAATCGAGCCGACGATTCTCTTCGATGACAAGTACGAGTTCACGCTTGGAGGAGTAAAGTTCGAGATATACAGCGCGCCCAGCGAAACTTATGACCACTTGATGGTTTGGGTGCCCAAGTACAAAGCCGTTTTCACCGGCGATGTTTATTACGAATCATTTCCCAACATCTATACGCTGCGCGGTACCAAGCCGCGCTGGGCGCTGGACTACGTCAGCTCGCTGAACAAGGCGCTGGCATTCAAGCCAGATCTCGTTCTTCCGAGCCACGGCATGCCGATTCGCGGCAACGACGAGATCACTCGTCGGCTGACGCGCTATCGAGACGCAATTCAATACGTTCACGATGAAGTAGTAAAAGGGATGAACGCCGGCAAGGACGTTTACAGTCTTATGCGTGAGATAAAGCTGCCGCCGGCGCTCGAGGTCGGTGAGAGCTACGGGAAGCTGACGTGGTCGATTCGCGGGATCTACGAAGGGTACGTTGGATGGTTCGACACGAATCCGACGACGATGTATGAGACGCCCGCGTCGGCGGTGTATCCTGACATCGTCAAGCTGGCTGGCGGGCCGGACGCGGTTGCGGCGCTGGCGATCGAGCGCGCCCAAATCGATCCTGTGGCTGCCTTGCACTTAACCGACATAGCGCTGGCCGCGGATCCGAACCATCGGAAGTCGCTCGAGGCGAGGCTGAAGGCGCTTGAGATACTCCGCAGCGGCTGCAAGAATACTAATGAGCGAGGCTGGCTTGACTACGGCATCAAGGCCACGACCGCCAGACTCGGCGCACAACGATGAACCTTCTAGTCTGTCGCCTGTGAACAAATTGCAACCCGACGGCATCACAAACACTCTATGAAGCTTGCAGCAATCGACATCGGATCAAATTCTATTCACCTTGTGATCGTGCGCGCCGTTCAGGGCCAGCATCCGGAGATCATCGATCGCGAGAAGGAAATGGTGAGGCTCGGCGCCGTCACCCTGCGCGAGCATCAGCTTCCGAAAGAAACCATTGAGCGCGCCATAACAACGCTTCGCCGATTCAAAAAGATGGCTGAGCACAACGGCGCCGATCCAATCATAACGACGGCAACGTCAGCCGTTCGCGAATCGCGCAACTCCGACGAATTCATCGACCGGGTTCGCAAAGAGGTCGGCCTCGACGTCCACCTCCTGCCGGGCGTGGAAGAGGCGCGGCTGATTTCATTGGCCGTATCCGAGGTTACCGAATTCAACAACCGGCGCGCGCTGATCATCGATATAGGCGGAGGCTCGACCGAGTTCATCATTACGACAGGCCGCGAGCCCGAACTACTGTTGTCGCTGCGCGTAGGCGCGGTCCGGCTGACAGAAAAGTTCGTCACTACCGATCCGATATCGCCGGTAGAACTCAACCGTCTAGTCGCAAACATCCGATCTGACCTCACGCGCGCTATCTGGGAAATTAAAGCCGCCGGTTTTGATTTCGTCATCGGAACATCGGGAACCGTGCTGAACATGGTAGATGCCGTGATGCTGGACGACGATGGGAAAGCACCCGAAACCCTTTCCGACTTTGAATCCTTCAGCCAGACGGTTACGCTCGATCACATTGCGAGACTGAATCGTAAGCTGGCCGGAATGACCCTGCGTGAGCGCGCGCAAGTTCGTGGAATCGAGGAAGCTCGCGCCGATATAATCGTCGCTGGCGGGTTGTTACTTGAGTGCATCCTCTCTGATCTTGGCGCAACAGAGATCACAAGTTGCGACTGGTCGCTGAGAGAAGGAGTGATTCTGGATTATTTGCGGCGCAGACGCGAACTGCAAGCGACGCCGCAAACATTCCGTGCGACAGCAGCGCCCGCTGACGAGGACGTGCTGTTGAACCCGGTGAGCGACGATTCAACCTTGAACGTCCGCGCGCGGTCGGTGTTGTCCGTGGCCAGGCGTTACGACTACGACGTCGCTCACTCGCATCACGTTGCGAGGCTGGCGACGCAAATCTTCGACGACACCAAAGACCTTCATCAGTTAAACGGACAAGATCGCAAGCTGCTTCAGTACGCGACAATCCTTCACGACATCGGCTATCACATCGCTCACAACAATCATCACCGCCACGGGCTCTACCTGATAAAGAACTCGGAGTTGCCTGGCTTCACTGGTGACGAGATTGCGATGATGGCGGCGATCGTGCGCTATCACCGCGGCTCACTCCCAGGAAGAGCTACCGACGCGCGCTCGCGTCGCGAGCACGAAGACTATTATGCGCTTGAGCGAAAACAGCGGACGAAGGTGCTGCGGTTGGCTTCGATACTCCAGATCGCAGATGGGCTCGACCGCTCCCACAACCAGTCGATTGGGAACGTTAGGTGCGAAATCATAGATCGACTGGCCATCTTCATTGCCGAGCCGGTCGGCGAATGCGAGCTTGAATTGTGGTCGGCTGAACGAAAGGCTGGCTGGTTTAGTGAAGTCTTCAGGGTCGGGGTTCGCTTCGAGCGAAAGCCTGTTTTGCACGAACTAAAAGAGGCCATCGCTGTCTAGGCTGAAAGTTCAAGCTTCAGCTTGTGGTCGAGAGACTGATGTAACGCTTTAACTCCTGAAGCCCTTGAGCATTGCTTTCACCTTACTCGCTTAAACCACTGCCAAGGCTGCATTTTTCTTCCGCCAACGATTGACACCGCTTGTCAATTTTCATAACATAAGGCCGCCCGGTTGAGATTCATCTTGAACATTGCAAACGCGTATTACCGTCGGATCGCGTTCTGCTGCGGGTAAAATAATATGGAATCCACACTACGCATTCCCGAAAAATTGTTTTTCAGGATCGGCGAGGTGTGCGATCTCATAAAGGTCCAGCCTCACGTGCTTCGCTATTGGGAGACCGAGTTCCCGATGCTTGCGCCGCAGAAAAACCGGGCGGGTCAACGGGTTTATCGCCGCAAGGACGTCGAAATGGTCCTTCGGATTCACGACCTGCTTTATGAAGAGAAATTCACCATCGCCGGGGCAAAGAAGAAGTTGCTGGAGGAGATGCGAGGAGCCGACGCTCCAAAGACGAAGCTGGTCCGTCCCCCAGCGGATGAAACAGTCCAGCCGCACCTACCGGGCGCAGTCAGTCCGTCAGCGGATAATTCTTCAACCTCACCTGAAACTCGCCGCGTTCTTCGCGCCATCAAGAGCGATCTTGAGGATTTATTGACACAACTAAACACGGATGCTAGCATCAAACGTTGAACGAACGGGACGTGGCGCAGCCTGGTAGCGCGCTTCCTTGGGGTGGAAGAGGTCGCTGGTTCAAATCCAGTCGTCCCGATTACAGTCCAATCCCAGGACGAAAGCTAAAGACAGGGGCCCTCAATCGACGTGTGTAGCGATCAGTTTCCCCTTGGGCCGTCTTCTAGGCTTAGTTCTGGGCTTTATCTTTTAACGCGCCAGCAATGCCCAGGATACTAGTTACCAACGACGACGGAATACACTCGGCGGGGATCGTCGCGCTTGCCCGAGCGCTGGAAAGCTTGGGTGAAGTTATAGTCGTCGCGCCCGCTCACGAGATGAGCGCCGCTTCGCATTCGCTTACGTTGACCCGCCCTCTCCGAATCGAGAAGATTGACGACCGTCATTTCTCGGTTGACGGAACTCCCACCGACTGCGTCACGCTTGCGATGAATCATTTGTTGAGGGATGACCTGCCCGCCATTGTCGTGTCAGGTGTTAACAAAGGCGGAAACCTGGGCGACGACGTCACGTACTCGGGAACAGTGGCGGGCGCGCTGGAGGCTGCCATATACGGGCTGCCCGGAATCGCAGTCAGTCTTGTTCAACGTACGAATTTCGATTTTGCGACCGCCGCCCAGTTTGCCGCCGAACTAGCGCATCGCGTGCTCACTGACGGCCTGCCGCGCGGGACACTGCTGAACGTTAACATGCCCCCCGGCCCCATTCGCGGCGTGCGAATAACACGACAAGGAACAAAAATCATCCGGCCCAACATAATCGAGGGCACCGACCCCCGCCAACGAAAGTACTACTGGATAGGAGAAGAATCGCTCACTTGGAACGAAGAAGCGGGCACCGACTACGAAGCCTTGCGTCACGGGTTGGTTTCGATTACGCCGCTGCGCAACGACCTGACGGATTACAGCGCGCTCGAAGACTTCAGGTCACGCAATTGGGATGTTAATCAGGAACGAAAACGGAATGATTAACCGTAGGGCAGATGAGGCGCCGGGCCTGTATCAGTCGCAACGCGCTCGCATGGTTGATCTGTTGCGCTCTCGCGGAATTCAAGACCAGCGAGTGCTGCGGGCAATGTCTGAGATTCCCCGTCATCTTTTTGTCCCGGAGGCGTTGGCGGCGAAAGCTTACGGGGATCACGCCCTGCCGATCGGCGACATGCAAACAATATCTCAACCTTTCATGGTAGCGCGAATGACTGAGCTAGCTGAGGTGAACAAAGACTCAACCGTACTGGAGATCGGCGCAGGATCGGGTTATCAGACTGCAGTGCTTTCGTCCGTCGCGGGGCGTGTGTTCGCGATCGAACGCCTAAGCGACCTGGCTCGCTCGGCTCAGAGAAATATCAGAAAACTGGGCTGCTATAACGCTACGGTGAAGTGGTTCGACGGAACCATCGGATGGAGCGAGCACGCTCCGTACGATGCGATACTGGTCGCGGCGGCCAGCCCCGAAGTGCCCGAACCGCTCATCGCGCAGCTCGCGTTGGGGGGGCGATTGGTGATTCCAATAGGCGACGCGGAGAACCAGACTCTCGTCCGAGCGACAATGAGCGAACGCGGCGTTGTTCGGGAGACTCACGACGCCTGCGTGTTCGTGAAGTTGATCGGCCGATACGGCTGGCCCGCGTAAGGGAAAGGAAAATTTGATCGCCCGAATAATCGAAGCGCTCTCACTTTTCGTAGTCGCGACAATCTCAACCCTTGGATATCCAGGCATCGTGCTTTTGATGGGCATTGAGTCCGCGTGCATACCTTTGCCGTCGGAAGTGATAATGCCATTCTCCGGCTACCTGGTTTACACAGGTCGATTCAATCTATGGCTTGTGTCGGTCGCCGGCGCCGTCGGCTGCGTGGTTGGATCGTTGGCGGCGTACTGGGTTGGGATGTACGGCGGGCGGCCGTTTATTGAAAAGTACGGGCGCTACGTCTTGATCTCTCGTCGCGATCTCGATCTGGCGGACAAATGGTTCGCTCGCTATGGCGAGTGGATTGTCTTCACCAGCCGACTGCTGCCCGTCATCCGAACCTTCATTGCGTTTCCCGCTGGTGTAGCTCGGATGAACCTGACCCGGTTCGTCGTATACACATTTGCCGGATCTCTGCCGTGGTGTCTGGGGCTCGCGTATGTCGGTCAAAGGTTGGGCGAGCAATGGGACAAGAACGACGCGCTAAAGAGTTGGTTTCATCGGTTCGACTTCGTGATCGGCATCATCGCAGTTCTTTCCGTCGCCTGGTGGGTGTGGCGTCACTTGAAGGAATCTCGCGCTCACAAGGCGAAATCGGGAATGGCAAATGGGAGATGGTGAACCGCATTTGGAAAATGAGCGGCCTTTCCGCTGCCCACTTGTCAGTGCGCGCTTTGTGATGCATTTCGTGCTTGATCGTTGTCTGGTCTCCATTGTATAGTCGCGCCATCAACGGAGCGCCCGATGCAGACTCGCCGCATATCTTTCCCGCCCGATGGCAACCGGCCACCGGCGCCGTCCTCCGCGCCTAATCCCAGACTTCTCGATTAAGTGCGAGCGGCCATTCGCGCGCGGCATTACAGCAAGCGCACAGAGAAGAGTTACGTCGATTGGATCAAGCGATTCATCTTCTTTCATAACAAGCGTCACCCAATCGAGATGGGCGAGGCTGAGATCAACAAGTTCCTCACCGATCTCGCCGTCAACAAGAAAGTCAGCGCGTCCACTCAGAATCAGGCCTTGAGCGCGATTCTGTTCTTGTATCAGCACGTGCTGAAGAAAGAGCTTCAGTGGATCGAGCCGGC
>WNGG01015397.1_pt1 | contig 11298 bp, 10 predicted proteins | sample 5400661 | NCBI WGS metagenome assembly WNGG01 (sample SAMN13153372, study PRJNA577476) | soil metagenome | isolation source: 100 cm soil or saprolite under Garry oak tree replicate 1 | place: USA:California | collected 2016-06-15 | reverse complement strand
CGCCCGGCCGTGGCTGCAAGACCGCGGGCACGGGCATGCCCGCGGCCGCGCGGGCCAGCGCGGCCAGCCAGCCGGGAACATCGGCCTCTGCGCTGGCCTCGATCACGAGAACGGCCCGGCCCGCACCAGCTTGCGGGCAGTCTTCTCGTCGGTGGGGCCGAGGCCGAACGACGGGCAGAGCCTGGCCAGCCCGCAGGCGCCGCAGGCGGGCGTGCGGGAATGGCACACCCGGCGGCCATGCCAGATCATCCGGTGCGACAGCAGCGTCCACTCCTTGCGCGGGATCAGCGACCCCACCTCGTGCTCGATCTTGACCGGGTCGTCCTGCGCGGTCCAGCCGAACCGGCGGCTCAGCCGGGCGAAGTGCGTGTCCACGGTGATGCCGGGCACCCCGAACGCGTCGCCGAGCACCACGTTCGCCGTCTTCCTGCCCACCCCGGGCAGGGTGACCAGGTCGCGCAGCCTGCCCGGCACCTCGCCGCCGAACCGCTCGCACAGGGCCTGCCCGAGCCCGATGAGGCTGGTCGTCTTGGCGCGGAAGAACCCGGTCGAACCGATGATCTTCTCCATGTCCTCGCGGTCCGCCGCGGCATAGTCGGCGGCCGTGCGGTAGCGCGCGAACAGCACCGGCGTGACCTGGTTGACCCGCTTGTCGGTGGTCTGCGCGGACAGGATGGTCGCGACCAGCAGCTCGAGCGGGCTACTGAAGTTGAGCTCGCAGTGCGCGTCCGGGTACAGGACGGCGAGCTCGCGGTTGATCCGGCGCGCGCGCCGGACGAGTGCCGTCCTTGACGGGGGTTGGGCTGCCACGGGCCTAGCCTATTGACCGGCCCGCGTGCGCGTGCACGGCGCACAGTGACGGCCGGAACGGCAGGGCGGCGAGTACGCGGGCGGCCGCCGGCGGCGCCGCGACGTGGCGGCCGAGCACGACGATCGCCACCGACCGCGCCCCGGCCAGCCGCAGCGCCGCGCAGGCGGACTGCGCGCTGGCGCCGGTGGTCCAGGTGTCGTCGAGCAGGACGACATCGGCGTGGTCCAGGCGGCCAGCCCGGAACCGGTCGGCGTCAAGCTCCCTGGTCCCCGGCTCGTCCCGGAGGCGCGCTCGCAGCGCGGCCGGCCGGAGCGACATGCACGGGCCGAGCAGGGCGAGCAGCGGATGCAGGCCGGGACGTCCCCGGCCGCTCGGCACCACGGCGAAATGCGTCGGCGGGCCGATCATCCCGGCGGCCCGCCAGACGCACCGGCCATGGTCGCGCAGGAAGACGGCAAGCAGCGCGCGCAGGTCAGCCCGGGCGGCCGCGGCGCCGGGCCGGGCGGACTTGTAGAGCCAGAGGTTCCTGGCGTGCCCGCCGCCCTTCACCGCGTAGCAGATCGGCGTCACCACGTCGGCAAGCAGGCCGGGCAGGGTCTCGGCATGCAGGCGGCACGGGTAACACCGGGCACTGCCTGCCGGGACGGGAAGGCGGCAGCTCGCGCATAAGGCGCCGGCTGCCGGGGCCGGCCCGGTGAGCCGCGGCGCCTGCCTGCGGACCGCGCCGGCCAGCAGTTCCCAGCCTGCTGACGCGTCCATGGCCGCCAGGCTACGGCGGGCCGCCGACGGTAAGGCGGGGCGTGACTGCGGCCGGGCGCCGGCCGGAAGCCCGGCGGGAGATAGGCTGGCTGACGGCCTCGGCGCCATACTCCGGTACGCTCGGCGGGGCAGCACCGCGGCCGCAGCAGGCGCCCGCGGGGAAAGCCGCAGCAGGCGCCCGCGGGGAAAACGGGCCGGCCGGCAGTACAACGACAACGCGTCCGGGGCCGCGGCTCACGATGGCTGACCGGACGGCAGCGACCCACCACCGGGATGACCGCAATGCGAATGCCTTGGACAGCGGGCGGCAGCGCCGGCCTCGCCGCCCGCGGCGCGGCCGTCAGCCGCCGGGCGCGCTCGCTGGCCGCGGCCGTGCTGGCCGGCGGCCCGGCGGCGGCCCGGCGGCACTGGCTGGCGGCGGCGCTGCTGCTGGCCGGGACGGTGCTGCGGGTACTCGCGCAGGTCGCCTACCAGCCGGCGCTGCTGTACATCGACTCGGTCAAGTACCTCTTCAACGCGTGGCCGGGCACCGACCCGGTCGGGTACAAGGTGCCGCTCGCCGTGATCTTGTTCGGTGGCGACCTTTCCGCGGTGGCCGCGGTCCAGCACCTGCTCGGGCTGGCGATGGCGGTCACCCTGTACCTGGTGCTGCTGCGCCGCGGCTGCCCGCGGTGGCTGGCCGCGCTGGCGATCGCCCCGGTCCTGCTGGACGCCTACCAGCTCCAGATCGAGCAGACGATCATGCCGGACGTGTGGTTCGAGGCGCTGATCGTGGCCGGGCTGGCCATGCTGCTGTGGCGGCCGCGGCCGGGCCTGCGCGCCGTGGTCGCGGCCGGCCTGGTCCTCGGCCTGTCTGCGACGTTCCGGCAGGTCGGCGAGATCCTGGTGCTGCCCGCCGCCGCCTTCGCGGCGATCGTGTCCGATGGCTGGCGGCTGAAGGCCGGCCGCGCCGCCGCGCTGTGCGCCGCGTTCGCGCTGCCGATCCTCGGCTACAGCGGCATCTCGCTCGCGCAGAACGGCCACTTCCGGCTGTCGCATTCGGGCACCAGCGAGCTGTACGGGCGGATGGCAGCGGGCGCCGACTGCGCCGCCCTGCGGCTGCCGCCGTACGAGCGGCCGCTGTGCCCGACCCCCCGGCAGCGCGCGCTCGGCCCGGACGGCCTGGAGCACAGCCCGGCGTCGCCGCTGAAGGACTTCGCCACCCCCGACGGGGTGCAGCGCAGCGCGGCCATCTCGGACTTCAACCACCAGGTCCTGCTGCAGCAGCCGCTCCGGGTGGCCGGCGGGTTCGGCCGGGACGTGGCGAAGCTGTTCGCGCTGACCCGGTTCACCAGCCCAGGGGACACGCCGATCTCCCGCTGGCAGTTCCAGGATGGCTACCCGTCCTACGGCGCGACCATCCGGGTCACCAGCCGGAATGTGCTCGTGCTCGGCGTGCAGGCCACCGCCAGCGGCGGGATCACCAGCCTGCGGCCGCTGCCCGCATCAATGGGCGGCACCGTCGAGGTGATCGCGCCGGTGGCCAGGTTCCTGCGCGGCTATCAGCTGGGCGGCGGGTTCGCCCCGGGCCCGCTGCTCGCCGCCGCCGTGCTGGCCGGCCTGGCCGGGTCGGCCAGCCTGGCCCGCCGCCGCAGGCCCGGCACCGGGCCCGCGGCCGGCAGCAGGCCCGCAGCCTTCGCCTGCTTCCTGTTCTTCGTCGCGGCGGCCGCCGTGCTGGGTGTCTCCGACCTGTTCGAGTTCTCCTGGCGCTACCAGCTCCCGGCGCTGATCACCCTCCCGCCCGCTGGCGCACTCGGGATCGCGGTCATCCTCGACAACCTGCGGCGCCCCGGCGGCACCGATCGCGCAGGCGGCGAGCGCGGCCAGGTGCCGCAGGTGGCCGCCCCGGCCCGGTGATCCCCGCGCTGCGGCGCCAGCAGCCGGCCGGGACGGGCCGGCCAGCCGCGCCGTGGACGGCCGGCCGGCCGGGCAGGCTCGCCGGCATGGTGCGGCGGCACTGGCTGGCCGCGGCGCTGCTGCTCGCCGGGCTTGCGTTGCGGGCGGCGGCCCAGATCGCCTACCGGCCGGCCCTGTTCTACATCGACTCGACCAGGTACCTCTATCACGCCGACGGGAATGACCCGGTCGGATACCGGCTGCCACTCAAGGTCATACTGCTCTTGAGCAGCCTTAACGGAGTCGCCGCGGCCCAGCACGTGCTCGGGCTGGCGATGGCGGCGGCACTGTATGTGATCCTGCTGCGGCGCGGCTGCCCGCGATGGCTCGCTGCGCTCGCCATCGCGCCGGTCCTGCTGGATGCCTACCAGCTGCAGATCGAGCAGACCATCATGCCCGACGTGTGGTTCGAGGCGCTGATCGTCACCGGGCTCGCACTGCTGCTCTGGCAGCCGCGGCCGCCCTGGTGGGCGGTGATCGCGGCGGGCGTCGCGCTCGGCGCGTCCGCGACGTTCCGCCAGGTTGGCGAGATCCTGCTGCTGCCCGCGGTGATCTACGTGGTCGTAGCAGCCGGCGGCTGGCGGCGCCGGGCCGGGAACGCCGCCGCGGCGTGCGCGGCGTTCGCGCTCCCGATCCTCGGCTACTGCAGCCTGTCCTACGCCCTCACCGGGCATTTCTGGCTGTCGCACTCGGGCGCCACCAGCACGTACGGGCGGATGGCAGCGGCCGCGGACTGCCAGCGGCTGCGGCTGCCGGCCGGCCAGCGCGGGCTGTGCCCGACGCCGGCCCAGCAGGCGGCGGGCCCGGACCAGCTGGAGCACAGCCCGCGCTCCCCGCTGCGGCCGTACTACGCGCAGCTGCCGTCCGGCGAGGCGTCCCGGCTGGTGGCCGGCTTCAACCGCGAGGTCCTGACGCAGCAGCCGCTGAGCGTGCTGCGCGGGGTCGCCAGGGACGCGCTGAAGCTGTTCGCGCTGACCAGGACGACGAGCCCGGGGGACACGCCGATTTCCCGCTGGCAGTTCCAGGACACCTATCCCACCTACCCGCCGCATGCCTCGCGGCAGGTCATCGTGACGGCTGGCCGGAATTTCGGCGGCGGGCAGCCGGCCGTGCTCCGGCCGCTCGCTGTCTTCCTCCGCGGCTACCAGCTCGGCGGGGGGTACACCCCGGGGCCGCTGCTGGCCGTGGCCGCGCTGGCCGGGCTGGCCGGGTCGGCCAGTCTGCTCCGGCGCCGCCGGGCCGGCGAGCCGGCCGCGATGACCGGCGCCGACCGCGGCACCGGCCCAGGCAGCGGCCGCGGCACGAGCCCGGACGCTGACCGCGACACCAGCCCAGGCCGGGCGGCCGCCGCGGGCTGCCTGCTGTTCACCTCCGCCGCCGCGGCGGTACTGCTGATCTCCGACGTGTTCGAGTTCTCCTGGCGTTACCAGCTCCCGGCGCTAGTCACGCTGCCGCCGGCCGGGGCACTCGGGATCACGGCCGTACTCGGCGCCGCCCGGGCCAGCCGCGCTGGCCGCGCCGCCCGCGCCACCCGGACCGACCGTGCGAGCGCGGCCGGCCGCGCGGGCAGGACCGGCCGCGCGGACAGCACGCTTTGACCAGGCCGGACGCTGCGGTCGCCCGGCGCCGCGCTACATCTGGCGTATTTCGAAGTACCGCTTGATGTCGGGCAGCAACACGACGATCGCCGCCAGGATGAACGCGATCACCGCCACCTTGATCAGCCTTGAGATCATCTGCCTGCCTCCTCTGGCCAGTGGCCGACCAGGATCGCGGCCCTGTCAGCCGGGAGCCTCGATGGTGCCGCCGCCACCCAACGGCTCGACCTCGTCGGGCGAGAAATACAGGAACCTACCGTGGTTGCGCTGCAGCTCGGCCGCGGGATCGTCGTCCGGGCTGACGGCCAGGTGCACCTCGCCGTCGACGTCGTGCAGGACCGCCTGCACGGTGGCCTCGCGCCCGAGGAGGAACAGGTCCTGGGCGTCGGCGCGGCGGGCACCCGGCCGCATGCGGACCCGGCTGCCGCGGGCGATACGGACGCCAGCAACCGTGACATAGTCGGTCCCTGGCGACACCGAGCTGTCCGCGCCGGGATCCCACCACGGCACCGACGGCCGGCCGGCGCCCTGGCCGGGGGGATCTGGCCGGAGCCGCACCGGCGGCAGGTCGTGCTCCGGCACGTGGCCGGCGGCCCGCGCGGATGCCGGGCCCGTGGCCGGGCTGGGGCTGGCCGGCGGGCCGGCGACCGGCCGCAGGTAGCGGATAGCCCCGTGCATGCGCTCAAGCATTTCCGGCGGCAGGTCGTCAAGCCGGTCCATCAGCTCGGCCGCCCGCGGATCCGTGGCCCGTGCCTGGCGCTTCTCCGAGTCGGTCAGCGCGAGCGTGCGCAGGGTCAAGATCTCGTCGATCTCGGTGGCGTCGTAGAGGTCGCCGACGCTTTCCGCGGCGATCTCGGGGTGATCGTAAAGGATCACCGGCGACGACAGCATGAGACCGGCGCAGCCGTCTGGTCCGGCGAGCACTGGCCAGGTGCCGACGTTGACGCAGGCGGCCACCTCGGCGGCGGCCCACTCCGGCGGGTCGGTCATGGAAAGGAAGGTGCCGCCGGGCACTCCGATCAGGGAGTGCGCGGCGATCAGCGCGTGCCGCAGGCCATCGTCCCTGGTGCGCGGGGCGGTCGACGCAATGGTGCGGTTCTGCACCCTGATCCGCAGCCGCAGCGCCTGGTAGGGACCGGCTACCCGGTCCGCGTGGATGGTGATCATTCCGTCGATCCCGGCCCACTGGCGGACCAGGCGGCCGGCCGGGCGGCCCGTCGCGTCGGTCAGCTCCTCAGCCAACTCCCCCGCGCCGATATGGAACTCGATGCTCCTGTCCTCGCGGAGCAGGGCGGCGACAGTGGCGCTCGCGTGCTGCTCGCGTGCGGCGGCCTCATCCCATTCGGTGTACTGCGATCCGTCCACGTAGAGGGTGCCGACCTTGTGCAGCTCGCCGGTGTCCGGTGATACGCCGTAAACCGTCCGGTGCTGCATCTGCAGGAACCGGAAAAGGATGCGCACCTCCGCGTCGTCGGCGCATTCGAGCAGGCACTCGGTCTGGCTTGACGAAGGCTCGCAGGCGTCGACGGCGTGGTAAGCGGGCGGCATCAGCACGCCGAACTGAAACCTGACCTGATTCTTCTGCGCCGAGCGGTGATAGGGGTACAGCAGGTAGCCCTCGTACAAGATGGCGTCCGCCACCCGCCGGGCGTGCGCGAGATGCGCCGAGTCGAGTCTCATGCCTGCCCCTCCGCGGATGCGGCGCCCGGCGCGTGCCCGGCCGCCCCCGCATCCTGCGCATTCCCGTCATCCCCGGCATCCGGTGCGGTCCCGGCAGCCCCGGAGCCGTGCGCGGTCCCGGCAGCCCCGGAGCCCCGTGCGTTTCCGGCGACCCCGGCGAGCAGCGCGCGGAGCGTGGCATCCCAGGTCGGCAGCGCATTGCGGGTCTTGAACCGGAGCAGCTCGTCCAGCGTCCGGCGGGTCATCTTGATCCATGCGCTATCCGGGAAGTGGGCGTCGATGGCCTCGCGCCAGATGCTGACCGGCATCCGGTAGGCAGCTTCGGAACTCCACGGCACCTGCTGTGCCTGCAGCCGGCCGTCGGCCATGGCGAACACCGTGCCGCTGAACAGCAGCAGCAGCGGCACCTCGCCGTCATCGAGGCCGGCGAAGTACCTGGCCGACCCGATCTCCAGGTCGTAGCTGAGCATCACGGGCAGGTCAATCTCAGTGCTGCCGGTGAACCGCGGAACCATGATCGCCACGTTCGTGAACTGCAGCGGCCGCAGCGTCTCGGCCCAGCGGTGCCTCTCGCCGAACAGGTCGGTCAGCCGCTCGGCCTCGGCGGCCGAGTACCGCCGCCGGCCCGGCTCGATCCTGATCTGGCAGCGCAGCGCGATGGCCTCCACCCGCTGCCCGCTGGTCTCGCTGATGCGCAGGGAGAAGGCCATCGACGGGGATACCGCGTAGCGGTCGGCTCGGGCGCCGAGGCAGTCGAAACCCAGGTCGGCCATGTCATGCTTCCGCGGTGAAGGCCCGCGAGCGGGACCGGACCCGGCCGAGGAATTCGGCGATGCTCTGCCGGGCCTCGGCGCCGCCATCGAAGCCCCGCCAGTGCAGCCGCATCCGGCCGGCCAGCTCGTAGCAGGCGTCCACCGGAACGAGGAAGTACTCCGCGCCGCCGTCTGTGCGGCTGATCAGGATGGCCTCGACATCGGCGTCCGCGGCGGCGAGCAGCGGATGCGCGGCGGTCAGCCGGTCCCATGCCTGCAGGTTGAGCGTGCTCTCGGTGGCGCCGGCCGGGCTCGGGTAGAACGCACAGACCTCGCCGCGCCGGGAGCTGCGTAGGAAGAACGCCAGCCCGACCGGGATCTCGAACTCGTCCCACTCGGCGGCGGACAGCTGCCTGGCCGGGTCACGGCGGTAGCGGTCCGGAACCGCCCGGTACCTGCCGCGTCCCGCCTGGGGGTGGGTGAAGAGCAGGTAGCACGCCCGGCAGGCGCAGCTGAGCACCGACTGCTCAAGGTCGGCGACGTGGCCGTGCCCGCTGGATCGGCCGCGGCGCGGGCGCTGGCCGGGTCCCCGGCGACCGCCGCGCCGGCGCTGGCCGGGTTCCCGGCGGCTGCGCCCAGGACGAACCTGCGCAGGCCGACGTCGCCGGTCACGTCCGGGCCGCCTGCGGCAGTGCCACCCGGACGCCCTGGCTGTCGGCGAGCAGCGGCAGCGGTTCGAGGTGCGCCGCCGGGTCGGCCAGGCTCTTGCCGGCCAGCCGCACGTTGTACCTGGCCGCGCAGCCGGGGCAGGTGAGCAGCTCGCGTTCCAGCGTCCCGGCGGCCAGCGACGAGCCGCAGGCCGCGCAGGCGTCGCGGTACGCGTACAGCGTCCCGCGTACCGCGCAGACGACGACGGTGGTGCCGTCCGCCGTCGCGGAGACCGGCCGGGAACTCGGCGGCCCGATGTCCGGCAGGGTGACCCAGCCGGGCAGGCCGCCCTGGGTGGCCCTGCCGCTCCCCTCCATGGTGGCGGGATCAGGGCCGGATCCGCGGCCGCTGGCCGGCCGTGGCCCGATCTGCAGCAGCCGGGGGGCGGGCGGCTCGGTCATCCCCTCCACCACCACCTGCGTGACCTCGGGCGCGGCATCGGTCACCGCGCCCTCGATCGCCAGCTGGACCGTCACCGTCGATGACGGGCAGCCATGGCAGCTGCCTTCCAGCTGGAGCCTTGCCACGCCGTCGGACACGCCGAGGTACTGCACCCCGCCCGCATGCGAGCCCAGGTAGGGCCGGACTCGGTCAAGCGCGCGCTGGATGCGTGCGTCGACGTCAAGCGGGTGCAGGCCGTGCAGCAGCAGCAGGCTCTCGACCAGCGGGTCCTCGGCGAGCCTGGCGAGCGTTGCCGCGCCGTCCTCGCCGCGCTCGCGGAGCACGGCCACGATCTGGCCGAGCCCGTCGCCGTACAGGCCGACGAGCAGCCCGACCAGCTCCTCGGCCGCGGCCGCCACCTGCTCGCCCGCGCTCGTCCGCAAGGTGGCGAGCAGCTCCTCCACCCGTGTCCCGACCTGCGCAACGCCGGTCATCCGTCTCGCCTCCGTCCGCCTGCGGCCTGCCGAGCCCTCCGGGCGCCGCCCGCCGGGCAGGGGATAAGCCGGGGCCGGCCGCGCCCGGGCGGGGTGCCGGGGCGCCGCGGGGTCATCAGGTCGCCAGCGTGACCGTCATCGGCGAGTGCACCTTGTCCAGCACCCTGCCGTTGCCGAGCGACATGTGCACTCCGCACGGCAGGCACGGGTCATAACTCCGGACGGCCCGCATGATGTCGATGCCCTTGAACCGCTCCGGCGGGTTCTCCTCGAAGATCGGCGTGTTCTGCACCGCGTCCTCGTACGGTCCCGGCGTCCCGAAGCTGTCCCGCACGCTGGCGTTCCACGGGGTCGGCGGGTACGGGTGGTAGTTCGCGATCTTCCCGCCGCGGATCACCATGTGGTGCGAGAGCACGCCGCGGACGGCTTCGGTGAAGCCGACGCTGAATGCCTCGTCGGGCACGCTGAAGGGCTCCCACGTCTTCGTCCGGCCCGCCCTGATCTCCGCGAGGGCCTTCTCCACGAAGTGCAGGGCGGCTGCCGCCGAGTAGGCCTGGAAGTAGGTACGGGCCCGGTCCCGCTCGATGGCGTTGGACAGCGGGCGGCCGGCCTTGTCCTGCGGGACCTTCCACTCGAACGTGACCTCTGGCCTGCTCATCGTGCGGGGCAGGTTGATCAGCACGCTGTGCCCGGTGGACTTGACGTAGCCGAAGTCGACCAGGCCGCCCTGCGCGGTCGCCCACAGCCGGGCGATCGGCCCGCCGCCGGTGTCGGCGGCGAGGTGGTCGGTGCCGTCGAACCAGCGCGGCGACATCACCCAGCTGTACTTGTCCTCGAAGTTGCGCTTGCCTGGCCGCGGGATCGTGTGCTGGTTCCACGGGTGCCGCCGGTCGACCGGGTTGCCCAGGGCGTCGTGGGTCACGAACATCTCCTGGTCTTCCCAGTCCTCGTAATAGGAGCTGCCGAGCAGGATCCGGATGCCGAGATTGATCTCGACAAGGTCGTTGGTCAGCAGCTGCCCGTCCCTGATCACGCCGGGAGTGACGAACATCTTCCTGCCCCAGGCGGTCATGTTCTCGTACCTGAAGTCGCAGTGCTCCGGGTCGTTCAGGCTGCCCCAGCAGACCATGTCGGCGCAGCGCCTGCCGACCTCCTCGTAGCCGGGCAGCGCCTGGTAGAAGAAATCGAAGAGGTCGTCGTGCATCGGCACCACGCGCTTCATGAACTCGACGTAGCGCATCAGCCGGGTGAGGTAGTCGGTGAACAGCTGGACGGTCGCCGTCGTCCCGACGCCGCCCGGGTAGAGCGTGGAGGGGTGCACGTGCCGCCCCTCCATGAGGCAGAACATCTCCCTGGTGGATCGGCTGACCTGAAGTGCCTCCCGGTAGAACTCGCCTTCGAGCGGGTTCAGCGAGCGCATGATGTCGCCGATGCAGGGGTAGCCGTGCTCGGCGGCATGCGGGCACTCGGTGCGGTTGGCCAGCTCCAGCACGCCGGGGTTGGTCTCGGCCACCATCTTCTCGCAGAAGTCGACCCCGACCAGGTTCTCCTGGAAGATGTTGTGGTCGAACATGTACTCGGCGGCCTCGCCCAGGTTGATGATCCACTCCGCCAGGTGCGGCGGCCGCACGCCGTAGGCCATGTTCTGGTTGTAGACCGAGCAGGTCGCATGGTTATCGCCGCAGATGCCGCAGATGCGGCTGGTGATGAAGTGCGCGTCCCGTGGGTCCTTGCCCTTCATGAAGATGCTGTAGCCGCGGAAGATCGACGAGGTGCTGTGGCACTCGATGACCTTCTTCTGGCTGAAATCGATCTTGGTGTAGATCCCCAGGCTGCCCACGATCCTCGTGATCGGGTCCCAGTTCATCTCCACCACGCCGGCGCCATCGACCGTCGTCATCGTTGATCCCTCTCCCCTGCGTCCCAGGGCGCGGGCGCCGCCGGCGCCGCGCCGGCCGTTGTCACCAGGTCTTCTTGTAGCCCGTGAGCAGCTCGTCGCCCTTCACCCGCCACTTGGGCTCGTCGTCAAGGGTCTTCGCGGTGAAGCCGCGGAGGGTCCTGATGACGGTCCCGTAGAGGCTGCTCGCGGTGGTCGAGACCTTCGAGCCCGGCGGCTCGTCCATGAACGGCATGAACTTGTCCGGGAAGCCGGGCATCGTGCAGGCGATGCAGATCCCGCC
>WNGG01008513.1_pt1 | contig 11299 bp, 9 predicted proteins | sample 5400661 | NCBI WGS metagenome assembly WNGG01 (sample SAMN13153372, study PRJNA577476) | soil metagenome | isolation source: 100 cm soil or saprolite under Garry oak tree replicate 1 | place: USA:California | collected 2016-06-15 | reverse complement strand
CTCGAAGCCGTCGTCGAAGCTCAACGTGACAATGTGCACCCGCGGACTACTCGGTCGAGCGCGGATCGGCGGCGACACCAGTCAATTCGATGACCGGCCGGCCGTCGTGGTCGACCCACTCGCCGCAGGGGCCGCCGCCAATACCTGCGTTGAGCTCCACCTCGGTGCCGTCCATTCGGAGCACCGGGTGATACCAGTGCGCGACTTCCCAGGCATCACCCTGGATGTAGTGGCCGATCAGGGCGCGTCGAAAGCGGGCGCTTCTGTTCGGTTTGCTGCCATGCACGAGCGAGCCGTTGAAGAAGAGAACATCGCCCGGCTCCATCAGCACCGGGACAAGCTCCGTGCCGTCGGGCAGGGGGACGGTGATGTCCGTGAAGCTCTCGCTTGTGTCGGCGCCGATTGGGCAGAGAACCGGCCACTCGTGGCTGCCGGGAACGACCTCGAGGCAGCCGTTCTCCTCGTCGCAGCAGTCGAGGGCCATCCAGGCAGCGATGCACGAGCCCGGCTGGGCACGCAAGTAGTACTGATCCTGATGGACGGCCTGGCCGCGGGCACCAGGTGGCTTGAAGTAGAGCATCGTTTGCACTGCGAACGGTTCCAAGCCGCCGAGAAGGGTCGCCAATGATTGGGCCAACCGAGCGTCGATCAACCAGTCGAGCGCAACCTCGTCCCACCGATGCATGTGGATCATGCGTGGATACCTCTTCAGCGGATCATCCGAGCCCGGCTCGACGCCGATGACATCGCCCGGATAGCTCCCCGCCGCGCGAAGCACCATGAAGTGGTCTCGCAAGAGGGCGGTCTGTTCGGCGCCGAAGAGACCGCGTGCGACGACATAGCCGTGCTGGTCGAAGCTTTGCTTGGCGTCGTCGTCGATCATCCCGCGAGTCCTTGTGGACGCACTATGACTGGACGAGTCCGATGATGTTGCCGTTTGCGTCTCGCGTGCGCCGAAGCGGCGGTGGAGCTCAGTTGGATCCGGGCGGCGCGACCGCCGCCCGGGGTCAGCTGCTCGACGACGCGGTGGTTGCGCTGGATCAGCTGCGCGGCGTAGAGACGATCGTCGGCTTTCCCGGAACAGCTCGAGCGGGCCGAGATCGCGGGTCGCGAGCAGCACTGCGAGCCCCTCGACGCAAGGCTGCAGGAAAGGTGGTACATAACCCAGTTGTAATCGGGAGGGGAGGAAGCATGAGGCGAGTCACTGCAACGGTCGCCCTGCTCGGAGCTGCGCTCGCGGCCGCGACTGCCGCCGCGGCTGCGCCGCCGCAGGGTTATCAGTCCGACGCGGCTTTCGAGGCGAGCTACGCAGCGAACAGTGTCGTCAACGTGTCCGCAACCACGCAGCGCGTCAGCTGCTACGCGCCCGAGGTGCCGTACCTGACCGCTCTCATAGCAGCGGACGGCTATCCGGGCGGCGGCGAGACGCCCTGCCTGGGCGCCACCACCGGAGAGCAGACCAGCGGCTTCGCGACCCAGGACGTCTCGAACCAGCCGCTGCTCGTCAAGGATCGCTCCGAGTCCGACATCCGCGTCGACCCGGCCGACCCGCTGCACCTGATCGGGCAGAGCAAGTGGTTCGTCAGCGCGGAGGGCTACAACCACCTGCTCGGTTTCTACGAGTCGTGGGACGGCGGCGTGACCTGGCCGGTGCAGGGCCATGTCCCCGGCTACGAGGGCTGGACGGACAACACCGACCCCGTCGGCGCCTTCGACCCGTGGGGGAACTTCTACTCGCTGCTCCTGCCGTACGTGTTCGTCTACAGCAAGTCGGGCGGGCACGTCTACAACAACGGCTCCAAGCAGGCCAACCCGGCACAGCCGCCCGAGGCGATCTCGGTGGCTGTTCACCCGGCCAAGCCCGCCGGCCAGCAGACGGCGACGAACTGGATCACGACCCACGACGGCCACCCGGACTTCGTCTTCACCGCGTCCAACGCCGACACCAACACGCCGGACAAGCAATGGATCGCGATCGACACGAACCCGCTCAGTCCGCACTACAAGCGCGTCTACGCGATGTTCACGCGGTTCGTGCTCAACCCGTCGAGGAGTCTCCTCTCCTACGCGGACGCCCGCGCGGACGGGACGCACACGGACTGGTCGGTCCCGCAGGAGCTGCCGACGATTCCCGGCCACCCGTGGGACACCTACCTGCTGCCACACATCGCGCCGGACGGGACCGTATACACGACCGTCACGAACAACCCGGTCTCAAAGGGCTTCCTGAACAACTCGATCTATCTGATCTGGTCGAAGGATGGTGGCGTCACCTGGCTGGGGCCGACGCTGGTCGCCCCGAGCGTGCTGACGCCGACCTACCTGAACACCACCTTCAGCGAAGGGATCGTCAACTCGTTCGGACTCGGCACGACGCCGGTGAACGGCTACTGGCCGCTCTACGTCGCCTACGAGAATGAGGACCCGGACGGCTTCTCGCGCGTCTACGTGACCGGCTCGCTCGACGGCGGCGCGACCTGGAGCGAGCCGATTCGCGTCAACGACGGGCCCGATGACGTGGAGGCGCTGCAACCACGCGTCGAGGTCGCGCCGAGCGGCACGGTCGCCGTGGCGTTCTATGACCGGCGGCTCGCCTGCCCGAGCGACCCGGCTTCCGGCGTGGAGTTCGACCCGCTCGCGCCGGCCGGGAAACGGAACTTCTGCATCAACACGGCGATCCAGTTCTATGAGCCGGATCTCACGCCGATCGGGCAGAACGTCCGGCTCTCGCAGTTCACCTGGGACCCGCAGCTGAACGCCCCCAAACGGTTCTGCGTCTGCGAGTCGACAACCTTCATCGGCGACTACTTCGGGCTCGACTTCGGCGGCGGCTACGCCCACACGACATCGGTCTCGACGTACGACTACGGCCAGAACCCGAGCTTCTACCAGCAGCAGATTGTCGCAAGGCTGGCCCTGCCGTAGCTCGCCGAAGCGGCGTAGGAGCTCAGTTGGACCCGGGCGGCGCCACAGCCGCTCGGGTCAGCTGCTCGACGACACGGTGATTGCGCTGGATCAACTTCGCGGCGTAGAGACGATCGTCGGCCTTGCGGAACAGCTCGAGCGGGCCGGCGCCGTCGTCTGGCAGTGCCGCCCAACCGAACGTCATCCGAATGTCTTCGGCGGCAAGCTCGGCTCGTAGCCGCGCACAGAGCTCGCCCGCCCCCGCCACAGTCGCCTCGGTGAGGATTGCGAACTCATCGCCCCCGACGCGGGCGAGCTCGTCGCCGGGCTCGATCGCCTGTGACAGCGTGTCCGCGAGCCGTCGCAGCTCACCGTTGCCGGCGGTGTGGCCGTGCGTGTCGTTGACCTGCTTCAGGTTGTCCATGTCGCCGAGCAGCAGCAGGAACGGGCGGGCTGCGCTGCAACGACGTGCCAGAGCCTCGTCGAACATGCGCGTATTGAGGATGCCTGTGAGGAAGTCGCGTTCCGCGAGCTCGCGAAGCTGTCCGAGGTGGCGCCGGTGCTCGTTTGCGAACCAGCCGACGAGAGTGCCGCAGGATGAATAGGTGACGAGGCGGATCACCGTTGCCGCAGTGAGGACGTCGCGGGTCGGCAGGCGCGGAGTCACCACGATTGCGAGCGTGTACAGCGCAGTGGCGATGCCGCCGCCCAGCAGGCCGAGTCTTGTTCCGCCCGCCAGCGCGAGCAGCGCTACGGGGATATAGAAGAAGTGCCCCAGGCCCAGGCCGGGGACTTCGAAGACGACGAGGCTCATAAAGACGAGGGCGTAGGCCGCGAACGCGGTGACGATGAGGAAACGTCGATGGAGCGATGCCGCAGGCATGCCAGGGTCAGCTTCGTCGCGAGTTGCTCGCCCTGCGTCCCTCGAAAGAGTGATCGCCGGCGCACTATCCTCTGTCTCATGGCCGGCACCGAAGCGTTTGAGACTGGACGCGTCACCGACGCCGATCTCCCAGCGCCCGACGTCTCGATCGTCGTGACCCTTTTCAACGAGGTCGCTTCGGTGGAGGAGCTGTACCGGCGGACGATCGCGGCGCTCGATCCCGGCCCGCGCACGTTCGAGCTGATCTTCATCGACGATGGTTCGACGGACGGCACGTTCGCAGCGTTGGAGCGCTTGCACGGCGGTGACCCGCGCGTGCGTGCGGTGCGGTTCAAGCGCAACTTCGGCCAGCATCCTGCGATGCACGCCGGCTTGTCGCGCGCCCGCGGCGACGTGGTGGTGACGATGGACGGCGACCTGCAGAACCAGCCGGAGGACATCCCGCGGCTGGTCGAAGCCGTCGAGGCCGGCAACGACGTTGCGAGTGGCCGTCGCCGCGCGCGCAAGGACCCGGTCGGCCGTTCCCTGCCGTCCCGCGTGATCAACGGCATGCTGCGCCGCTTCACGGGCGTCGCGATCTCGGACTTCGGCTGCGCCTTCAATGCGTACCGTCGCGACGCCGTCGAGCCGATGCTCGGCTCGATCGGCAAACAGAAGTTCACGAAGGCTCTTGTTCTCTCCGGCGGAGCGAGTGTCATCGAGGTGGACGTCGCGCACGCGCCGCGGCACGGACCGTCGCGCTACTCGCCTCTTCGCCTGACGCGGCTCGCACTCCACGTCCTGGCCGGCTATTGGCCGCAGCCGATCCAGTGGATCGGCGTGCTCCTGGGCGCGGTGTCGTCACTGCTCGCGTTCGGGCTGGGTATCTACGGCGTCGTGTTCTGGATCGGCGAGTCGAACTTCCCCGGCCCGCTGTTCGGTGGCGTTGCAGTCCTGTCCGTCCTCGGCATCCAGGGCTTCATCCTGGCGCTGATCGGCGAGTACCTTGGCCGCATCCAGCGCGATGTCGAGGGGCGGCCGATCTACACGATCGATCGCGAGCTTTAACCGCCCGAAAGCTGCGCTTTCGGGCGGGGACTGGATACGGCGCTTCGCGCTGAACGTGCGCGGGCTTGGCCCGCGCACGTTCCCCTCGAAAGCGGCGACCCTAATCCCCGTGCGAAAGCGCAGCTTTCGCACGGTCAGGGGCTGCGGCGAGGATTGCTTCCTTCAGCTCCTCGTGCAACGCGCCCTTCGTGAGCAACGCGACGGCACCCGCTTCGCGGGCCTGCTCCGCCAGCTGCGGCTCGTCGAGGCCCGTGACGAGGATCACCCGCGTTTCGGGGCTCTGCCTGCGCAGGCGTCGTGCCGTCTCGAGACCGTCGATCTCCGGCATGCGCACGTCGATCACGGCCACCTCGGCGTGCCGCGAGACCGCAAGCTCGATCGCCGTGTGGCCGTCTCCTGCGGTCCCGATCACCGTCAACCGGTCGTCATGGCCGAGCAACAGCGCAAGCGCATCGACGAACAGGCGGTGATCGTCGACGATCACCACCCGCACCGGAGTGGAGTGGAAGTCTCTGGGCATGCTCCTGGGACCTGGGAGTCTTTCACCCCCTCCCCCGAAGGGGCTGGGGCTCAAACGCGTAGTCTGCCATCCGTGGCCAAGCGCGTCCTCGTCACCGGCGGGGCGGGATTCATCCCGTCCAACTTCATCCACCATCTCCTGGCCAAGACGCCGTACGAGGTGGTTTCCCTCGACGCCCTCACATATGCGGGGAATCTCGACAACCTGGACGGCGCCATGTCACATGAGCGGCTCTCGTTCGTGCAGGGCGATATCCGCGACGTCGAGCTCGTGCGCGACATCGTCAGCGAGGTGGACGTGATCGTCAACGCCGCGGCCGAGTCACACGTCGAGAAGTCGATCGAGGAAGGCGCCCGTGAATTCGTCACGACCAACGTGGAGGGGACGCAGATCCTGCTCGATGCGATCCGCGAGGCGCCGGTGGAGCGATTCATCCTGTTCTCCTCGAGCGAGGTCTACGGCACTGCGGAGTCCGCGCCCATGGACGAGGAGCATCCGATCAACCCGCGCAGTCCCTACGCCGCGACGAAGGCGGGGGCCGACCGTCTCGCCTACTCGTACTTCGTCACGTACGGGCTCCCCGTGGTGATCGTGCGCCCGTTCAACAACTACGGGCCGCGCCAGCATCCGGAAAAAGTCGTGCCGCGGTTCATCACGCAGGCGCTGCAGGACCGCCCGCTGACCATCCACGGCGACGGCCACGCGAGCCGTGATTGGCTCTACGTGGACGACGACGCGGAGGCGATCGAGGCCGTGATCGCCGCGCCGCTCGGGAACGTCGCGGGCGAGGTGCTGAACGTGGCCACGGGCATTGACATCTCGGTCACGGACATCGCTGATGCCGTGCTCGAGGCGCTCGGGAAGCCCGCGTCACTGAAGACGTTCGTGACCGAGCGTCCCGGACAGGTCGACCGGCACATCGGCTCGACCGACAAGATGGAGCGCCTGACCGGCTGGCGGGCGCGCACGTCGTTCGACGAAGGTCTCGCGCGCACCATCGCGTGGTACCGCGAAAATGAGGTGTGGTGGCGGGGGATCCTTCAGAGCGAGACCGGGGCAAGCGTCTCCTCGTCCTAGGCGCGGGGCCGGCCCAGCTGGGCCTGCTCGCCGCCGCGCGTGCGCGTGAGCTGCACGTGATCGCGCTCGACCGCGATCCGTCCGCTCCCGGCTTCCGCTACGCCGACCGCCGTGCGATCGTCTCGACGGAGGACGAGTCGGGAATCGAACGGCTCGCGAGTGCGGAGCGCGTCGACGGACTGATCGCACCGGGCATCGACTGGCCGGTGGCGATCTCAGCGCGGATCGCGGAACGACTGGCTCTGCCGCATCCGATCTCGCCGGAGACGGCGGCGCTGTCCACGTCGAAGCTGCGCCAGCGCGAACGCTTCGCGCAAGCCGACGTGCCCCAGCCGGCTTACGAGGTCTGCTCCGGCGCAGATGAGGCGACCGCCGCTGCCGAACGGATCGGCTTCCCTTGCGTGATCAAGGCACCCGATCGCCAGGGCCAGCGCGGGCTCACGCTCGTCCACGCTGCGGAGGACGTCGCCGAGGCCGTTCGTGTTGCGCTCGACGCGTCGCGAACGGCGACGCTCCTTGTCGAGGAGCACGTTCCCGGCCGCGAGGTGACCGTGAATGCCTTCTCGTCCGGCGGACACTTCTTCCCGCTGACAGTGACCGACCGGCTGACGGCGCCGCTGCCGGCTTTCGGCGTCGCGCTCACGCACGCCTGGCCGAGCGAGCTCGAGCCGGCCGAGATCGGCGCCGTCGTCGAGGCGGCTGCCGCCGCGGCGGCCGCGGTCGGAATCGAGAACGGCCCGAGCTACACGCAGGTGCTGGTCGGACCGGACGGCCCGCGCGTCGGCGAGTTCGCGGCGCGTCTCGGCGGTGGGCACGACGCCGAGCTCTGCCGCGTCTCGCTCGGAGTCGACCTGAACGGCGCGGCACTCTCCGCCGCGCTCGGCGAGGACATCCCGGCGACGAACCTTGCACCCGTGGCGCGCGTCGGCGGCGCCTGCGTGCGCTTCCTGGTCGCGCCTCCGGGCGAGCTGCGCGAGGTCACGGGCATCGAAGAGGCCTTCGCGCAGGACGGCATCCGCGGCATCCGCATCTATCGCCGGCCGGGCTACCGCTTCGAGGAGTTCCGCCGGGGCGCGGACCGGGCGGGAGCGGTCCTGGCCGTGGGCGAGAGCCGCGACGAAGCGCTCGAGCGGGCTTCCCGCGCGGAAGCGACAATTCGATTCGAGACCGATGTCGAAGCTCTCGTCTGAAACGAAGCGCAAGACCATGCTCGGCTTCCAGCCGCCCGCGATCGGCGAGGAGGAGATCGCCGCCGTCGCGGAGACGTTGCGCTCCGGCTGGCTGACGACCGGCCCGCGCGCCGCCGAGCTCGAGCGGCGGATGGCCGAGTACCTCGAGGCGGACCACGTGCTCGCGCTCGCATCCGGCACGGCGGCGCTGCACCTCTCGCTCGTCGCGCTCGGAGTCGGGCCGGGCGACGAGGTGATCACGACTCCGATCACCTGGCCGGCGACCGCGAACGTGATCGTGCACACGGGCGCGACGCCGGTCTTCGTCGACGTCCGCGACGACGATCTCAATCTCGATCCCGAGCTTGCCGCGGCGGGGGTGACCGAGCGGACGAAGGCGATTCTGCCGGTCGACCTGGCCGGCCAGCCGGCCGACCTCGACCCCCTGCTCGCACTCGGCCTGCCGGTGATCGAGGACGCAGCGCACGCGGCAGAGAGCCGCTACCGAGGCCGCAAGGTAGGCGCGATCGCCGATGCGACCTGCTTCTCGATGTACGCGACGAAGAACATCGCCGCCGGGGAGGGCGGGCTGATCGCCACGAATCGCGGCGACGTCGCGCAGGCGGTCCAGGATCTCCGCCAGATGCGCCGGGGCGACGGATCGGTCTACGACATCCCGGTCCCGGGCTACAAGGCCAACCTCTCGGACGTGCTGGCGGCGATCGCGCTCTGCCAGCTCGACAAGGTCGACCGGCACCGCGAGATCCGCCTGCGGCAATTCGCGTTGTACGACGAGGCGGTGGCCGAGCTCGACGGCATTACGCCGCTCGCACGCGACGAGCGCGACCTGCACGCCTTGCACCTCTACATCGTCCGCGTCGACCCCGAGCGGGCCGGCGCGACGCGCGACGAATACCAGAGCGCGTTGCGCGACGAGAACATCTCGACCTCGATCCACTTCCTGCCCGTGCACCGGCTGACGTGGTACCGCGAGCGCCTGCGCGACCAGCCGCGGCTGCCGGTCGCGGAACGCGCCGGCGGCGAGATCCTTTCGCTGCCGCTCTCGCCCGCGCACTCGGACGAGGACATCGCGGACGTGATCGCGGCGCTCCGCCGCGTCCACGAGCGCTTCGCACCGTGAAGAGGGGGCTGGTCGTCAGGCTCGCCCTGACGCTGGCGATCACCGGCGGTTGTCTCGCCTACATCCTCTGGCAGCTCGACGTCGGGCGGACGGTGCACATCCTCGTCCACTCGCAGCTCGGCTGGTTCCTGGGCGCCGTCGCGATCATGCTCGGGGGCGTGCCGCCGATGGCGTTCCGGTGGCAGAAGCTGCTCGAGGCACGCGGCGTGCACGAGCGCCTCGGCTGGCTGAACCGCGCCTACCTCGTCGCGTACACGGCGGGGCAGGTGCTGCCGAGCGCCGTCGGCGGCGACGCGTCGCGCATCTTCGAGACCGCGCGCCGGCACCCGGGCCGGCTCGGCGACATGTCGGCGATCGTCGTGCTCGAGCGCGCCCTCGGCGGTGTCGCGACGTTGCTGCTGGCGGCAGTGGGCTTTGCTCTGGCGATCGGTCAGTACAACGTCGGCCCGTATCTCTGGGTCGAGGGAGTGTTCGTCGCCGGCACGGTCGTGCTGGCGGTGCTGTTCTTCTCGCGCCGCGTCCGTGGCGTGATCCGCCGCTTCGTGCCGTTGCTGCGGCGGCTGCGTCTGGAGCGGCCGCTGCGCGCGTTCTACGAGGGCGTCCACGTCTTCCGCGGGCACGTGCGCCTGATGGTCTGGATCTCGCTGCTGACGCTGGCGGTACAGGCGGTGCGCGTGCTGGCGATCTGGATGGCGGGCAAGGCCGTCGGCGTCGACCTCTCACCGCGGCCGTACTACGTGATGGGGCCGCTGCTGTTCCTCGTCCTGCTCGTTCCCTTCACGGTGAACGGGATCGCAGTACGGGAGGCATTCTTCGTCAGCTTCCTGACGCAGCTCGGCGTCGAGAAGGAGGCTGCGCTCGCGACGGGGTTCCTCTTCTTCGTCGTCACCGTCGGCCTGGCGGTGCCAGGTGCCGTGATCCTGGCGCTGGAGAACCTGCTCCCTCATGGGAGATCCGCCGATGGGACGAAGACGACCCGCCCGGGCGGATCTCCGCCGTCGACGACGTAGGAGTAGAAGAGCCCCGGCGGCTCGAGCTGCGCGAGCACCGGACCGTGGCCCGGAGGCGTGATCGCCGTGTCGCGTCCGTCGGCGAGACGCAGCAGATGCACCGCCGACGATGTCACGTAGACGGCGACGCCACCCTCGACGTCCGTGAGCATGCTGGTGGGCGGCACCGGCCAGCGATGCAGCGCGGTCCCGGAGCCCGCGTAGTAGTCCGCGAGCACCGGGCCTTCATGCAAGACGACGTCGCGCCCCTGGAGCGCGGCTTCGGTGAAGCCGGCCGTCGCGACGGTCGCGAGTGGACGTGCGGATGAGTCGAGGACCTCCACCATTCCCGGCCCGGTCGCCACGAGAACCCTGTCGGCGTCGACCGCCAAGGGCGTGAGCTCGCCGACGCTCGTCGTCAACTCCCGGGCCGCCTCGCCGTCCAGCCTGAAGAGGTGCGTGTTGCGCTTCGAACCGGGAGCGCCGCCTTCCCAGCTGTCGAAAACGATCAGGGATCCCTTCCCCGCGAGGTCGCCGATCGGCGTGGCGCGCGGGCACGAACGGTGCGGCGGAGGGCAGATGCCCGCCACCGGGTGCGTGTCCGGGCGCGACTGCGTGGCCGTGTCCAGGTAGTAGTCGACCACGCCGAGCGTTTGGCCGTAACCGCCAAAGGCAACGCGATCGCCGGCGAGCGCCGTCGGGAATTTTCCGCCGCACAAGGGGAAGCGCGTGATGGATCGCTGCATGGTGTCCCAAAGCTCCAAGCAGCTGAGGCCGGTCCCTGCAAACGTGTATGCAAGGCGGCCGCCGTCCGCTGTCAGCTCGCGGATCGCGCGCGTCGTGCTCAGGATATTGCCGTCGGCGCGCGTGTCCGATGCGAGCCCCGGTGGGACCTGCCTTGCCTTGATCTGCGTGACCGCTCGGAGATGCGGGATCCACACCGGGTCGAGGTTCGAGTAGCCGTACGTGGTCCCCTCGGTGACCCGGTCAGCCTGTCCGTCCAACGTGACGACCCAGACGTCGACACCGTCGAGGCTCTCCCGCTCCCCGCGTGTGAAGGCGAGGCGGCGCGAATCGGGCGCCCAGGCCGGAGCGCGGCTCCAGAAGTCCGCATCGGCGAGGTGCCGGTAGCCGCGGCCGTCCGGGTGCACGATCGCGATGCCGTCGTCGCAACAGAGAGCGAGCCAGGTTCCATTGGGCGACCAGGTCGCGTTCTCGTCCCCGCTGGTGATCCGGCGTCGACGGCCTTTCAGATCCGTGATGTACACGCCGCGTGCCGCGGGATCCCTGCCCCTCCAGGTCGGGCCGCACGAGTGGAACGCGAGCATCGTTCCGCGGGGCGACCAGCTGGGATCCTGGAAGACGCAGAACGCGAGGCGGGTCGCATTCGTCCCGGCCGACGTCATCGTCCAGAGCTCGCCTTCGCTGACGAAGGCGATGCGTCCGCCGCCGGGCGACCACTGCGGATCCGACGCGTTGAGGAGTAGTTCCGGCAACAGGTGGAGGCCGTGCCCGTTCGCCGCGACGGTGTAGATCCGGCCGCCGCGGACGAACGCCAGCCGGCGGGAG
>WNGG01010527.1_pt1 | contig 11300 bp, 12 predicted proteins | sample 5400661 | NCBI WGS metagenome assembly WNGG01 (sample SAMN13153372, study PRJNA577476) | soil metagenome | isolation source: 100 cm soil or saprolite under Garry oak tree replicate 1 | place: USA:California | collected 2016-06-15 | reverse complement strand
CGCAGCCCGAGCCGTTCGCCATCCAGGGCTCCGCGGAAGGCTGAGCGCGGATCCGTCACCCGGCGTCCGGCCGGCCGGCCAGCCATCCCGTCCGCCGCCGGGATCCGCTGCCCGCGCGGCCGGTCAGCCGGGAATCCGGCCGTTCTCGCCGGGCGTCACGCCGGCGCCCGTGCCCCTCGCAGCCGGACGCAACAATGGCCGGGCTGCGGCTGCAGCCAGGCGCCCAGCGCGTCGGCGCCCAGCCCGTCGAGCAGCCCGGACAGGAACGCGTGATTGATGCCGCAAATGAGTTCGGGCTCCTGCGCGGCCAGGGGGTGGAACGGGCAGTTCCGCAGCTCCATCTCGGTGGGCACCGGCCGTGCGGGCTCGAACCCGTGCTCCGACAGCACCGCCTCGGTAATGGTCAGGGCACGTTCGGCGCCGAGCCGGCCGGGCCTGCGCCGGCTGCGTTCCGACGTCCCGAGATCCCGGCCGCGCCGCCGGGCGACGCGCAGGGCCGCCTGCCGTGCCGTCTCGCCGGCCGACTCGGTGCACACGGCGTCGAGCAGGATGGCTGCCAGCAGCCCGTGCCGCCGCTCCGGAATGCTCACGCTGATGCCGGTCTCGGCCAGTTCGTAGACCTTGGGCGCTCGCCCCACCTTCCGAATCCCGGCGGGCGCCGGGTACCGGGCGGACAGCAGGCCGGCGGCGACCAGCTTGTCGAGGTGATGCGCGGCGAGCTTGCGGGAGATGCCGGCGCTGGCCGCGGCCTCCTCGCGGGTAACTGGCCGGTGGGCATGCCGGATGTAGCCGAACAGCCGGCGCCGCTGCTCGTCGCCGAGCACTGCGAGCGCGGTGATCGACGCCTCGCCGCTGAGCGCGCCGGTAGTCGTGGCCACAGCTTACGGTAACGCCTACCAGCGTCGGTGTAAAAGAACCGTCAGCAGCATCATCCCTGGACTTGACCCAGCAAGAAAATAAGCCCAATATCTGTTGGTGTAATCAGGCAGACAGGAGATCGCCGTGAACAGCGGGATGCGCCAAGCCAAGCAGCCGGTGAGTGCGCTGCTCACCGGCCCCTACGGGCATCCCCTGCATCCCCTGCTGGTGACCGTGCCGATCGGCGCGTGGGTGGCCAGCCTGGTGTTCGACATCGGCTCGCACCTGGCGAGCAAGCCGGGCTTCCTGACCCAGGGCTCCGAGTGGCTGATCGCGGTCGGGCTGCTTGGCGCGCTCGCGGCTGCGCTGGTTGGATTCCTCGACCTGGCCGGAATCCCGGCTGGCACCCGGGCCTTCCGCACCGCCTGCCTTCACATGTGCCTCAACCTGGGAATCACATCGGCATATGCGGCCAACTTCTGGTGGCGGCGCGGGGATTACGCGCACGGCGGTGCCGTCCGGCCGGACATGCTCGCGCTGTCGGCGGGCTGCATAGCCGCGCTGGTACTGTCCGGTTACCTGGGCGGCAAGCTCGCCTTCCGCTGGGGGGTGCGGGTCGCGGACGAGGGAACCCAGGCCGAGGGGTTTGGCGCCGCCGCCGGCCAGGGAGCCGCCGGCCAGTCCGCCCAGGGCCAGTCCGCCCAGGGCCAGCGGGCGCCCTTCGCGGGCTAGACCCGCACCGTCGCGGGCTAGACCTGCGACCGTTTCCGTTTTCATCCTCGTTGCGGTAACGCCGCAACGCTGTGAAAGGAGCACATCATGGCCGCTCACCTGCACGGGAACGGTCGTGCTTGCACCGCGCTGGCCGGGCCAGGCCAGCTCCCGCCGGCGCTGCGCGTCGTCCCCGCGCAGGACGCGATCGACCTGGCGGCGGCCGAGCGCGCGGCCGCGGACTTCCTGCGCGCGCTGGGCATGGACACCGGCACGGAGAGCCTCAGGGATACTCCGCGGCGGATGGCCAGCGCCTATGCCGAGCTGCTCCGCCCCAGCCCGTTCAACCTCACGACCTTCCCCAACGACGAGGGCTACGACGAGCTCGTGCTCGCCCGGGCCATACCCGTGCACAGCGTCTGTGAGCACCACCTGCTGCCGTTCATCGGCGTGGCGCATGTCGGCTACCTGCCCGGCGAGCGGATACTCGGCCTCTCCAAGCTCGCCAGGGTCGTCGGTCACTTCGCCCGCCGCCCGCAGGTGCAGGAGCGGCTCACCAAGCAGATCGCCGACTGGCTGACCGAGCAACTGCAGCCCAGGGGAGTCGGCGTTGTCATCCAGGCGGAGCACACCTGCATGACGCTGCGCGGCGTGCAGGCGTCGGGTTCCACCACGGTGACGTCCACGATGCTCGGGACACTGCGGGCGGACGGGAGGTCCAGGGCAGAGTTCTTCACCCTGGCCGGGCTGTCCTGACGACGCCAGCCGGCCAGTCCTCGTTACGCATCCGCTCTGCCGTCAGGCATCCGTAGGATGGCGGGCATGACCGAACCCTCATCGAGCGGCTTCCCCGTCACCACCGCGCTCGAGCTGAAAGGCATGACCGTCGAGCAGAACCTCGGCGTCGCATTCGGCCTGGTCGTCCGGAGCATGGGCTTCGCCAAGACGGTCGGCGCCGGCTTCAAGGCGCTGCGCCAGGGCGAGGTGACTCAGTACACCGAGCTGCTGGAGGACAGCCGCCGGCACGCCATTGACCGGATGATCGAGAACGCCAGGCTGCTCGGCGGCAACGCGATCATCTCGATGCGTTTCGACTCGTCCGAGATGGGCCAGCAGCTCACCGAGATCGTGGCCTACGGCACGGCTGTCGTCGCCCGGCCCACGTAACATGCCGCCAGGGCAGCCGGGCGGCCCGGCCGCACGCCTGGGCGACGCCGACCGGGACCGGCTGATCGCGCTGTTGCGCGAGCACTATGCCCTGGGCAGGCTCGACCTCGATCAGCTGAGCAGCCGGGTGGAGACCGTGCTCGCCGCCGAGTACGCGCACCAGGCCGCGGCGGCACTGGCCGACCTTCCCCCGTCCGGCCCGGGCCAGGCCGCCGGCCCAGGCTCGGCCGCCGGCCCAGCCAGGAAGGCACGGCGGTGCCGGCACGCGCAGTCCGCCGCGCCGGGCGCGGGCTGGGTGCCGACATCGGAACGGTTCCGCGACCCGGCTACCGGCACGATCATGCGGGTCTGGCTCGATCCGGCCGACCAGAGCAGGCACTACGTGCCGGACACCGGGCCGGACTAGAACCCGGCGTGGTGCGCAGCGTGACCGGCGGGGCCAGGAGCCCGGCGGATGGATGTACCGCTACCCCCGACCAGAACGGGGTAGCGGTACATCCACCAAGGCGGCGGGTCAGCCGGCCAGCCTGGAGTTCCCGCGCACGTCCCGCGCAACCAGCGGCGGGCGTCAGGGGCGTCCGGGCAGCCCGAAGGCGCCGGGATGCAGCCAGCGGGCGATGGCCTCGACCGCCGCGGCGTTGCGCGGGCCCGGCGTCAGCTCGTCATAGCTGAGCGGCAGGATGCACCGGTGCCGCACCGCCGGCAGGCCCCTGGTCACCGGGTTGGTCTCCAGGAACTTCCGCTTCTGCCGCCAGGTCGGGGTGCCGTAGTCGTTGATGATGATGCACTGCGGCTTGCGCGCCACCACCTGCTCCCAGGACACCGACGTCCAGCTCCGCCGCAGCCCGGCGAACACGTTCACGCCGCCGCCGAGCCGGATCAGCGCGTTGGGCATCGCCAGCCCGGGCGCGGTGAACGGGGCCGCCTGGCCGCTGTCGTAGACGAACACCGATACCGGCCGCGAGCCCGTCACCTTCGCCCTGACCGCGGCCACCTGCGCCCGCATGGAGCCGACCAGCCGCCGTGCCCGGGACCTGACGTTGAAGATCGCGCCCAGGCTGGTGAGGTCCGCGTAGGTGCGTTCGATCGAGACCTGCTTCTCGCCCCGGTTGACGTGCGCGCAGGACTCGCTGAGCACGAGCGTCTTGATCCCGAACCTGGCCAGGTAGCCGGGCGTGAGGTTGGTGCCCTGCTCCAGCCCGTAATTCCAGCCGGCGAACAGGAAGTCGGGCCGCAGCCCGAGCAGCGACTCCAGGGTGAAATAGCCCGGCGACACAGCCCGCACCTGGCGGAACGCGGCCAGGTACGGCGCGGGCACCGGCTTCCCAGCGGGCCCGTCCCCGGTTACCCCGAAATCGCCGGCCATCCGCGGCGCCAGGCCGAGCGCCAGCATGTCCTCGGTGGCGTTGATGTCGTTGGACACGGCCCGGGCGGGCGCGCGATCGAAGGTGACCGGCGTCCCGCAGCTGCGCACCGTCACCGGATAGGCGCCGCCAGCCTGCGCCCCGCCCGCCGCAGGCTGGGCGGGCTGAGCGGCCGCCCCGGAGCCGCAGCCTGCGATCAGCGCGCAGCACGTCACCAGCCCGCCCAGCACGACCATGGGAAACGGGGCCGTACTGCGCTCATGCCTGCAGCGGAGGTATCTCACTGACGGTCCTTTCTGTTCGTGCCGTGAAGGCCGGCCGGTGCAGCAACTGCGGAGCGCCGGTCTCGGGATGGCTGATGACGAGCACGTCGGCGCCGTAGACCGCCCGGATGACCTCCGGGGTGATCACCTCGCCGGGCGGCCCGGCGGCGGCCAGCCGCCCCTCGTCGAGCAGGTGCACCGCGTCGCAGAACAGCCCGGCCAGGCTGAGGTCGTGCACGGCAGCGAGCACGGTGACGCCGAGCCCGGCGACAAGCTCAAGGATCTCGGTCTGGTAGCGGATGTCGAGGTGGTTGGTCGGCTCGTCCAGGATCAGGTGGTCGGCCTGCTGCGCCAGCGCGCGGGCGATCAGCACCCGCTGCTTCTCGCCGCCGGACAGGGTGTGGAAGCTCCGGTCGGCCAGCGACGCGCAGCCCACCCGCGCGATCGCGTCCGCCACGATCTCCCGGTCCCGGGCACCGTCCCGGTCGAACCGGCCCTTGTGCGGGGTGCGGCCGATCATCACGAGCTCGGCCACGGTGAAACCGAACTCCACCGGGCTCTCCTGCGCGACGACGGCGATCCGCCTCGCGGCCTGCCGCGGCCGCAGCCGGAGCAGGTCGGCGCCGTCCAGCAGGATCTGCCCGGCGGCCGGGCGGTGCGCCCGGTAGATCGCCTTGAGCACGGTGGACTTCCCGCTGCCGTTCGGCCCGAGCAGGCCGGCGAACTGCCCGTCCGGAACGCGCAGGCTGATGCCGGAGACGATGGGCCGCCCGCCGATGTCGAAGCGCACGTCGCGCAGCTCCAGGCTCATCGCGTCGTCCCATAGAGGTTCATCCCGTCGTCCCGTAGAGGTACGGCCTGCGGCGGATCAGGAAGACAAGCGCGGGCGCCCCGATGAACGCGGTGATCACGCCGATCGGCATCTCCTGCGGAGCGACGATCGTCCGGGCGAGCAGGTCGGCGGCCGTCATGAACGCCGCCCCGGCCAGCGCGCCGGCCGGCAGCACCCGGCGGTGATCGGAGCCGACGAGCAGCCGGACGATGTGCGGGACGACGAGGCCGACGAAACCGATCACGCCGCTTACCGCCACGGCGACGCCGGCCACCAGCGACGTGGCGACGTACAGGTCCCGGCGCAGCCTGTGCACGTCGACGCCCAGGGATGCGGCCGCCTCCGGGCCCATGGCCAGCGCGTTCAGCGCGCGGCCGTGGGTGATCAGGTAGCCGACGACGGCCAGCAGGCAGGCCGCCGGGAGCGGCAGCTGGGACCAGGTGGCCAGGCCGAAGGAGCCGAGCAGCCAGAACAGCACCGACTGGGTCGCCTGCGGGTTGCCGCGGAAGATCAGGAAGCTGGTGATCGCCTCGAAGAACGCGGCCATCACCACCCCGCACAAGATGAGCTGGGTCGGTGCGAGCGTGCCGCCCTGCCTGGCGACCGCGAACACGGTCGCCATCGCGAGCAGCGCGCCGATGATGCTGCCGGCTGAGACGGCCCACAGGCCGAGCGAGGCGAAGGCGCCGAACAGCAGCACGGCGGTGGCGCCCACGCTGGCCCCGGACGAGATGCCGAGCAGGTACGGATCGGCCAGCGGGTTGCGGACGAGCACCTGCACCACGGTTCCCGCCGTGGTGAGCGCGGCGCCGACGACGGCGGCCAGCAGCACCCGGGGCAGCCTGATCTGCCAGATGATCTCGTCGTTCACCGTCGCGGCCTGGTGCCCGGCCAGATGGCTCGTGATGACATGCCACGCGGCGGCGGGACTCACGGCCACCGAGCCGATGCCGACCGCGGCGGCCATGACCGCGAGCAGCAGGACCGCGCTGCCGGCCAGCATCACCGGCGGCGTCAGCCGGGGACCCGGCCGCGCTGCGGTGACCGGCTCGCGCACGAACAGCCCTTCCGCCGAGGACCAGATTCGCCGGTGCAGGTCAGGCGGCCGGACTTAGCCCCCCGACGGGGGCATCACCGTTGCGGGACAGTGCCGGCATCTCACCGGCTTCGCTGGGCGCTGCACCACTCCGGCCAGGGACCAGAGCGCTGCCGACACTACGGCCGCGATCTCCGGCCGTCAAGCCTGATGAGTTATCAACCTATGCAGCTCACCAGTCATCCGGCCATCTGCCATGATCGGGGCGTGCACCTGGTACCCGCCGACCTGAGCCACCGGATACTCGACGGCGAACTCGTCTGCGCGGCGCTTGGCGCGCTCCGCGAGTGCAGCGACATCGACGGCTGGGCACAGCGGTTCCGGCTGCTGGCCGACCCGGGCCGGCTCACGTTGCTGGTGTGCATTCACCGGGTCGGCCCGATCAGCGTGACGGACCTGGCGGCCGCTGCCGGCATGAACGACACCACCGTCTCCCAGGCGCTGCGGCTGCTGCGGGCAGGCGGCACGGTCGCCGCCCGCCGGGACGGCCGCATCGTCCGGTACCGCCTCGCCGACACCCGCATCGCCGCCATCCTCGAACAACTGACTGCCCAAACGCCCGGGCTTGATAAGCCGAGCGGGCACGAGCAGGCCCGCCAGCACGTTCAGCGCGGTCACGCCGCACACTGAATTCGCAGGTCCCGGTGCCGGCTTCCAGGCTGAGCTATGGCAACGGCAGCGGCAAGATCGTGATCAGCGAACTTGCCCGAGATGCTTCCATCCGGGCCGTCGCGGCGCTACGGTTCAACGCATCGTTCCAGCTGGGGCGAGCCGTTTGAGCAGGTCAGGCGCCTCGACGTGTCAGATTCCCCCCGCTCTGGTGCGGGACGACTCGTCCATAACCACATCTGAGCCTCGATCCACCGCGTAACGCGGTAGATCGAGGCTAAGGCTTGATTGTAGGAGTCATGAGGATCATGGAAAGATCAGGGGATCAGGCGTCAGCAGGCCGTGCAAGGTCGATCGAGCTGCCTGCTGCCGACGCGAGCAGGGCCGTTCATTTCTCCGCCGACATTGCAGCCGCCGCCTGGCACAAGAGCTCACGGAGTTCCCTCAACGGTAGTTGCGTTGAGGTCGCCGAACTCCTGGACGAGAGGGTCTGCGTTCGGGACACCAAGGCTGCGGGTGCGGGCCCAGTCCTGGCCTTCACGTGTGCTGAGTGGACAAAGTTTCTAACGAGAGTCAAGCGTGACGAACTCCGCCTCGGCTGATTTATGACAGCAGGTCCTGCTGGAGGCGCGCCGTCAGGGCATCCCTCGGCCAGGTCCCGTTGCATAAACTTCCGGGGAGTTCGCGTCATTTCCAGACTTCAAGCCCGGTTTTCCTGATCAAGTGCAGTGACTCATCCGGTGCAAGGGCACTTCTAGCCAGACTCTTGAATGCCCTGTTGTACTGGAAAGTTTCCTCATCTCCTTCGACATAATCGCTGCCTGCGAGATGCTCGACGATCGCAATATCGTGCAGCGGCACATCGTGCACTTGCGGAAACTTCATGTAAATGAACGCACCTGTTGTAACTGGCTGACGGCCAGCTAGCGGCAGTACCTGAAGCGTCACATTGGGCAATTCTGCGGCCCACGTCAGCTTGTTGAGCTGTCCGCGCATAACAGAGTTCTCGTCTAGCCGGCGGCGCAGCACGGACTCGTCAATCACGGCGGACAGCAGGAACGGCGGATCGCGATGCAGCACATTCTGCCGCAGCATCCGGGCCTCGACGCGGCGATCGATATCTGCCGGTGACAGAGGGAACACTTCGTCCAGGCCGAGCATCACCGCGCGGGCGTATTCGGCCGTCTGCAGGAGCCCCGGGACCACTTGCGGGTCCCAGGTCCACTCCGACTTAGCCTCAGCTTCGGCATAGAGGAATGCGGCGTGCTCCCCCGGGAATGTGGCGGCGACCGCCTCAAGGCGGCCGCCCTCCCTGGACTCGCGGGCAAGTGCCAGCAGGCCCTCGCGATGAACGTCGGCGATGCCATAGAGATCAAGGAGCCGGTTCAGATCCGCTTGCTTGACGCCTATCCGGTGCAGCTCGATCCGGCTGATCTTGGAGGCGGACCAGCCGAGCGTCTCGGCCACCTCGTCGCCCGTCAGGCCGGCCCGCTCGCGGAGCCGGCGCAGCTCGGCGGCGAGCCGACGGCGGCGGACGGTCGGGCTGCTGCCATAGTCGGGCACCCGTCCGGCTCCCCTCGGGATCAGGCATCGGGCTGAGGCCCGGAGTCAGGCATGAGGCGGGAGCCGCTGGGCTGGCCCGTCGCCGCCCATTCCGGTAGCCGTGTGTGACTTGGTCGCAGTGTAGGGGCGCCGGAGCCCTATGTGAAGGTTTGCACGGGGAATTCAGTGCAAGAGTCTGTGCACCTTGCATTCGAGTGCAAGGGTCTGTGCATCTTGCACTTTATCCCGGCATGCCGTTCACTTAAAGGTGAGGCCAATCCTCTTGAGAAAGGGGGTCGGCGCCATGATCGGCGAGCGGAGCGGCCAGCTGGCGTTCCCGCCGTATGTTCTCTCCGGCTCAGCCCGCTTCCCCTGCATCGGCCGGAACCGGAGATCCTCGCGTCGGCGAGCTCGTAGCCCGCCGGATGCCCGATGAGTAACTGGCGGGTCTGCCAGGAGCGGCCGTGAGGCCGCGCGCCTGCCGCAGACATAACGCTGGGCCAGCGGTTAGGCCCCGCCGGCCCAGCAAGCAACCAAGCTCCATCCGAAGCAACAACGGAAAGGGGAGTCAAGGCATGATCCAGAGTACCGTCGCATGCGGCAGATGCAAAAGCTCCGCCGGCCGTCGTACCAGCGGAATCAGGCTGGTCAGCAGCGCAGCGCCGCCGGCGCCGCCGGAAGGCGGGGCCGAGCCGTGAATGTACTGGTGACGATCGGCTGGGCAATCGTCGCCGCCGTGGCGACCTGGGGGCTCACGCTCATCCACGCCCATGCCACCATCGCCCGCATCAACGCCCGATGGCGGGCAGAGGTCGCGCACTGGCAGGACGAGACGGCCCGTGCCAGAGAGTACGCGGCTCAGCTCGCCCGGCCCGCGGCGCAGCCTGCCGCAGGCCACCGGCAAGGCCAGGAGTATGTGGTCCAGGCAGTGCCCGTGCTCTTCCGGGCATCTTGCCAGGTCACCGAGCCGGGCGCGGCCGCCGTCGAACTGACCGAGCGGACATAGCCGACAACGCGATCCCCCTGCCGGAGCACGGAGCCGGCGGGGGGCGCATCCGGGAGACCCGTAAACGGCCGCTGACCACCGCCGCGGTGGTCGGGGCCGTTTCCTCATGCCCTGATGACCGTCGAGTTGCCCGCCCCTGATGACCGGCGGGCTGGCGGACGCCACCATGGAGGCATGCGCAAGGTGATGGCCGGGCTGGGCAGCCTGGTGTTCTTCCTGGCGGCGCCCGGAGTGGTGGCGGGACTCGTGCCGTGGTGGCTGACCGGCTGGCGGGTCCGGGATCCGCTGCCGTACTGGCTGCCGCTGCGCGTGCTCGGCGCCGCCATGCTGGCGACCGGCACGGTGGTGCTTGTGCACGCCTTCGCCAGGTTCGCCGTCGAGGGCATCGGCACTCCCGCGCCGGTCGCGCCTACCGAGAAGCTCGTGGTCGGCGGGCTGTACCGGCACGTCCGCAATCCGATGTAAACGGCCGCTGACCGCCGCCGCGGTGGTCGGGGCCGTTTCCTCATGCCCTGATGACCGCGAGCTGCCCGTGCCTGTGCCCCGGCTGGACCGGGGCAGGGCCCAGGCTCGAAGATCGATGCAGAGCGCCGTCGCGGTGGCGGCCGGGAAGGGTGGCGGGATGACCGGGCTGAAGGCGGACGTTGACCCGGCCGAGGCGGGCCTCGACCCGCTGCGGCTTGACCGGGCCGACCGGCATTTCGCGCGCTATGTCGATGACGGGCGGCTGCCGGGCTGGCTGCTCACGGTCAGCCGGGACGGCCGGCTCGCGCACGTGTCCAGCTACGGCCTGCGCGACATTGCGGCCGGCCTGCCGGTCGAGACCGACACGCTCTGGCGGATCTACTCGATGACCAAGCCGGTTACCTCGGTCGCGGCGATGATGCTCTACGAGGAAGGCGCGTTCGCGCTGACCGATCCGGTGAGCGACTTCATCCCGTCCTTCGCTGACGTCCGGGTCTACGCCGGCGGCTCGGATCTCAGGCAGGTGCTGGTGCCCGCCGTCGAGCCGGTGCGGATCTGGCACCTGCTGACGCACACGGCCGGGCTCACCTACGGGTTCCACCGGGTGCACCCGGTGGATGCGCAGTACCGGGCCGCCGGGTTCGAATGGGGCCAGCCGCACGGCCTCGACCTTGCCCAGTGCTGCGACCTGTGGGCTGGCCTGCCGCTGCTGTTCCATCCCGGCGCGGAGTGGAACTACTCGGTCGCGACCGACGTGCTCGGCCGCGTCGTGGAGGTTGCCTCCGGGCAGGGCCTTGATGAGTTCTTCGCCGCCCGCATCTCCGGCCCGCTGGGGATGACCGACACGGCCTTCCACGTCGCCCCGGCCGACGCCGCGCGACTGGCCCGCCTGTACACCCGCGGGCCCGACGGCGCCGCGACCCGGCTGGACGCGCTGGGCCGGGTGGCGCAGGCCCGGCCGCGGTTCCTCAGCGGCGGCGGGGGCCTGATCTCGACCGCCGCCGACTACCACCGATTCCTGCAGATGCTGCTTGACCGCCCGGGCAGCCCCGCCGGGGAACTGGACGGGGCGCGGCTGCTGGCCCCGCGGACGGTCGCCTACATGACCCGCAACCACCTGCCCGGCGGCCTGGACCTGGAGACGTTCGGCCGCCCGCTGTACGCCGAGGTGTCGTTCCGCGGCATCGGGTTCGGCCTGGGGTTCGCCGTGGTCATCGACGCGGCGGCGGGAAAGGCGATCTGCGCCGAGGGGGAGTACTCGTGGGGCGGCGCGGCCAGCACCGCGTTCTGGGTCGACCAGGCAGCGGGGCTGACCGTCGCCTTCTTCACCCAGCTGCTGCCATCCAGCACGTACCAGCTCGGCCCGCAGCTGCGCCAGCTCATCTAC
>WNGG01008512.1_pt1 | contig 11300 bp, 13 predicted proteins | sample 5400661 | NCBI WGS metagenome assembly WNGG01 (sample SAMN13153372, study PRJNA577476) | soil metagenome | isolation source: 100 cm soil or saprolite under Garry oak tree replicate 1 | place: USA:California | collected 2016-06-15 | reverse complement strand
CGATGATCACTTCGCCGTCCTTGACGACGTAGTCCACGTCGCGGTGGTACATCGCGTGCGCCCGCAGGCCCTGGACGACGTGGTGCACCAGGTCCATGTTGGCCAGGTCGTACAGGTTCGTCACGCCCAGCGCCCGCTCTACCTTCTCGTTGCCTTCCTCGGTGAGCGCGGCCGTCCGGGTCTTCTCCTCGATCGTGTAATCCACGTCCCGCTTGAGCATCGGGATGATGCGGTCGATGCGGTAGTAGAGGTCGGTCGAGTCCTCGGTCGGTCCCGAGATGATCAGCGGCGTGCGGGCCTCATCGATCAGGATGCTGTCCACCTCGTCGACGATGGCGTAATGCAGCTCGCGCTGCACGCAGTCCGCCAGGTCCCCTACCATGTTGTCGCGCAGGTAGTCGAACCCGAATTCGTTGTTGGTGCCGTAAGTGATGTCGGCGCGGTAGGCTTCCTGGCGGGTGCAGGGGCGCAGGTGCTGGAGGCGCTTGTCCTCCGCCTCGTAGGTCGGATCGTAGAGGAACGAGGCCTCATGCTGGATCACGCCCACGGACAGGCCGAGGTTGTGGTAGAGGGGGCCCATCCACTGGGCGTCGCGCTTGGCCAGGTAGTCGTTGACCGTGACGAGGTGCGCGCCCTTGCCTTCCAGGGCGTTGAGGTAGAGGGCCAGCGTGGCGACCAGGGTCTTGCCTTCCCCGGTCTTCATCTCCGAGATCTTGCCCTCGTGCAGGACCATGCCGCCGATGAGCTGGACGTCGAAGTGGCGCATCTCCAACTTGCGCTTCGCCATCTCCCGGCAGACGGCGAAGGCGTCCGTCAGGATGTCATCCAGCGTGGCCCCGTCGGCCAGGCGCTTCTTGAATTCGTCGGCCTTCGCGCCCAGGTCGAGGTCCGAGAGCCGGGCCAGGGACGGCTCCTTGGCGCTGATCTCGGCGACCAGCGGCTGGAGGCGCTTGAGCTCGCGCTCGTTCTTGCTGCCGAAAATCTTGTTGAGCAGGACGTTGATCATGCTACGTCTGTGTCCACAACCTCTCAATTATACTGAATTGCCCCGCGCAAAGAAACAGCGATTCCCCGTAGTTGACCCTTCCGGATCGCTGGGCGAAAATGAGGGTATGCAGGGCGAGCGCGGAAACATCGGCATTTTCATCCTGATCCACCTTTTGGTCGCGATCCTGGTGGGGTTTTTCCTCTGGAGCATCTTCCCCGAACCGTGGAGGGAGTTCCTGCGCAACGGCCCCTGGGGGATCGTGGCGGTCGTCGTGGCCGGCGGCATCGTCGTAGTCTCCATCGTCCGTGGAGAGCTCGCTCGCCGCGAGCACAAGCGCGCCCACGACCGGGTCGCGAAAGTCTTCCGGGAGACGACCGACCCGGCGCTGCAAAAACGCGCGGCCCTCTGGCTCGTCGATCATGACCGCGACCACCCCGAACGGCTGGCCGACGCCGGCTCCGCGCTATTGGGTGTGTTACTGCGCATCCTCAAGTCGGATCCGGAGAAGCTGGACCGGACGCGGGCGGCCAACGGCTTGGGCGTCCTGAGCGACCCGCGGGCCATCGGGCCCTTGCTGGCGGCCACCATGGACGAGTACGCCTTCGTGCGGGCCGAGGCGGCCTTGGCGCTGGGCAAGCTGAAGGCGAAACAGGCGGAGAAGCGGCTGCGCGAGATGGTGGAGGACGATTGGGACGCCAACGCACGGGGACGGGCCAGGGAAGCTCTGGAGCGCATTGCCGGTTGACAACCATTGGGGGCCTGGCTCATTTTCTTCCGCGAAAATGTGCCTGACCCCGTTTGCTTCCCGTCTCTTTATTAGACGGCCAGGTCAAGAAACTTCGGCTGAAGGTAATTCCAGACACATGAGTAAGGACGAGACCGAACGGGTGAGTGATCTGGTGGACGCCGTGTACCGCTCCGAATCGCGCCATGTTCTTGCCACGTTGATCCGCCTGCTTGGCGACTTTGATGCCGCCGAAGAGGCACTGCACGATGCCTTCGCCGTGGCGGTCGAGCAATGGTCGCGGGATGGTGTGCCGGCCAATCCGCGGGCGTGGCTCGTGTCGACCGGTCGCTTCAAAGCCATCGACGGCATGCGCCGGCGTGCTCGCTTCGACGCGTCGTTGACGGAGCTCGCGAAGCAACTGGAATCCAGGACCAGTGACGCCGAGCAATGGGACGACGGGAGCGTCGAGGACGACCGGCTGCGGCTGATTTTCACCTGCTGCCATCCCGCCTTGCCGCCGGAGGCCCAAGTCGCGATGACGCTACGCGAAGTCTGCGGCCTGACGACCGATGAGCTCGCGCGCGCCTTCTTGACGAAGCCACCCACGATCGCTCAGCGAATCGTGCGCGCCAAGGCGAAGATCCGCGACGCGCGCATTCCCTATGTGGTGCCGTCCAAGACCGATTTGCCTGACCGACTGGATGCGGTGCTCCGGGTGGTCTACCTCGTGTTCAACGAGGGATACTCCGCCTCATCCGGTGGGTCGCTCACGCGGCATGATCTCTCGGGGGAGGCGATCCGCCTGGGGCGGGTGCTGATCGAGTTACTCCCGGAGCCTGAAGCGGTGGGACTCTTGGCGCTGATGTTGCTGCAAGACTCGCGGCGCGCCGCGCGCACCTCGTCCACGGGCGATCTGATTCTCCTGGAAGACCAAGATCGCTCCCTGTGGAACCGGGATCAGATCGCGGAGGGTACGTCGCAGGTGGAACGGGCGCTGTCGTCGCGTCGTATCGGACCGTACACACTCCAAGCGGCGATCGCGGCGGTGCATGCCCAGGCGCCCAGCGCCGCCGCCACGGACTGGGTCCAGATTGTCGGACTGTACGACGTATTGTCTCAGGCCGATCCATCGCCCGTGGTCGAGCTGAATCGCGCGGCAGCGGTGGCGATGCGCGACGGCCCTTTGGCGGGACTTTCCCTCATCGATGCCATCCTCGCGCGGGGCGACCTGGGGAACTATCACCTGGCGCACGCGGCGCGGGCGGATCTCTGCCGGCGACTGGGGCGAACAGCGGAAGCCCGAGCCTCCTACGAACGGGCCCTCAGCCTCACCCAGCAGGAGCCCGAGCAACGGTTTCTCAAGCGACGGCTAGCTGCGCTGTCTGACCAGACCAGTTGATTACCTGTCTGCGCTGTATCATAAGTCATTGATTAGGCAGGAATTGATCTCGGCTCATCAGACTCGGTAGGCCCCATGTCGATTTTGGCCTTCCCCGACGACTATCTTCTGTCAGCAGGCGTTCATGTCCGAAGCGGAGGTCCAGAGCCATGAAATATATGTTGCTGATTTACCATGACGAGCAAGCGTTGAGCGAGACCGAGCGGCAGGAGTGTTACACGGAGTCCACGCAACTCGCGCACGACATTAATTCGAGCGGACAGTATCTGGCCGCGAACCCGTTGCACCCGACAGCAATGGCGACGAGTGTTCGGGTGCGCAACGGCAAACGGCTCGTGACCGACGGTCCGTTCGCGGAGACGCGCGAACAACTGGGCGGCTACTTCCTCATTGAGGCCAAGAATCTCGACGAGGCCATCGCCATCGCCGCACGGATTCCCATGGCGCGCAAGGGTACCGTCGAGGTCCGGCCGGTGATAGAGATCCCAGGCCTGCCGACTGAATAGTGTCCGCGACGGGCGGAAGCAGTGAGAGGAGGGGTTCGATGTGCCCCGCATGCATCACTTCCATAATGCTGATGGCCGCTGGCGCGACCTCGATGGGTGGCGTGACTGCGCTCGTCGCGAAGAGGCTTCATGCGCCAGAACGGCGCAAGGACAATCTCCCACGACCCAGATCAAAGGAGGCTTCATCATGACCAAGAGCACGATAAAACACCAAAAAGTCTTATCGGAAGCCGAGTGGCTGAAGGCCCGCAAGGAACTCCTGGCGAAAGAGAAAGAGTTCACCCGGCTGAGAGACAAAATGACGGCTCAAATTCGCGCCCTACCGTGGCGAAAAATAGAAAAGGAGTACTTCTTTCATGGCCCCAAGGGCAAAGAGAGCTTAGTGGATCTTTTTGAGGGGAAAACGCAACTCTCCGTGTATCATTTCATGCTCGGTCCCGACTGGGACCAAGGATGCAAGAGTTGCTCGTTTTTTGCTGATACCTTTCAAGGCATTCCCATTCATTTGGCCCACCGCGATGTGGCCTTTGTTGTCGTCTCGCGTGCTCCCCTTTCCAAGATCGAACACTTCAAGAAGCGCATGGGCTGGACCTTTAAATGGGTGTCCTCCTTCGAGTCGGATTTCAACTTCGATTTCTGCGTCTCGTTCAGGGAGGAAGATGAACGCTCGGGACACGTCGTTTACAATTTCGCAGAGGGTTCGTACATCAATGATGAGATGCCCGGCGCGAGTTTTTTCTACCGCCGTGACAAGGACGTGTTTCACACGTATTCAACCTATGCGCGTGGGCTGGATATTTTGAATTGCGCCTACAACTGGCTGGATCTCGTCCCCAAGGGGAGAGACGAGAATCCTGAGTCGACGATGGACTGGGTACGCCATCATGATCGGTACGTGTGACCTTCATGCGAACTCGGTGAAACTCAGAAAGGAGTAAAGGGATGAGTAAGGTACGGCTACTAGTTGGGACCCGCAAGGGCGCGTTCGTGTTGACGTCGGACGCAAAGCGCGAACGGTGGGATATCAATGGCCCTCACTTTGGGGGATGGGAGATGTATCACCTCAAGGGATCTCCCGCTGACCCGAATCGTCTGTATGCGTCGCAGACCAGCGGCTGGTTCGGGCAGATCATTCAGCGCTCCGATGATGGCGGCAAGACATGGCACCAACCCGGAACACCCCCCGGGCAACCGACGACCACGCCAGACGGCATGCCCAAAGGTGAGAGCAACAAATTCGAGTACGACAGCTCTCCGGAAACCGGGAAACCCCTCACCACTCATCAGTGGTACGATGGCACGCAGCATCCGTGGGAGTTCAAGCGCGTCTGGCACCTCGAGCCGTCGCTGACCGACCCGGATACCGTCTATGCCCGGGGTGGAAGACGCCGCCTTGTTCCGCACGACCGACGGCGGCCAGACTTGGCGGGAACTGCCCGGGCTTCGCGGCGCGAAAGGGCACCTCTGGCAGCCTGGCGCCGGTGGGATGTGCCTGCACACGATCCTTCTGGATCGGAACCATCCGGAGCGGATCTTCATCGCCATTTCGGCGGCGGGCGTGTTTCGGACGGACGATGCCGGTAAGACCTGGCGACCGGTGAACCGGGGTCTCAAGTCCCAGTATGAGCTTCCCGACCCGGATGCGGAGGTCGGCCATTGCGTCCACCGCATCGCAATGCACCCGTCCCGTCCGAACGTGTTGTTCATGCAGAAGCACTGGGACGTCATGCGCAGCGACGACGCCGGGGAGTCATGGCACGAGGTCAGCGGGAACCTGCCGACCGACTTCGGGTTCCCGATCGAGGTGCACGCGCACCAGCCGGACACCATCTACGTGGTTCCGATCAAGAGTGACTCGGAGCACTACGTGCCGGACGGAAAACTCCGTGTGTACCGCAGTCGTACGGGCGGCAATGAGTGGGAGGCGCTCACGAAAGGCCTGCCGCAACGCGACTGCTACGTCAACGTGTTGCGTGACGCGATGGCCGTGGACTCGCTCGATCCGTGCGGTGTGTACTTCGGGACGACCGGTGGGCAGGTGTACGCATCGACTGACGCCGGAGATAGTTGGGCGCCCATCGTCCGGGATTTTCCGGCAGTTTTTTCCGTCGAAGTCCAGGCGCTGCCATGATACGGGTCGTGTTGCCTGCACATCTGCGGACGCTGGCGCGCGTGGACTGCGAGGTGACGCTTGACGTCGAGGGGCCGGTGACGCAGCGCTCGGTGCTCGACGCACTCGAGGCCCGCTGTCCGATGCTGCGTGGGACGATCCGCGACCAGGTCACGCAACGACGCCGGCCGTTCGTGAGGTTCTTCGCCTGCGAGCAGGATCTGTCCCACGAAGCGGCGGATGCCCCGCTGCCCGAGGCGGTTGCGACGGGAGCCGAGCCGTTACTGATCGTGGGGGCCATGGCCGGGGGCTAGGAGACGAGAAAGGAGGCTATATGCAAAAAATCAGCCCACATCTGTGGTTCGACAATCAAGCCGAAGAGGCTGCGAATTTTTACGTGTCGATTTTTAAAAATTCTAAGATTGGAAGCATTGCCCGCTATGGGGAAGAAGGGGCAAAGATCTCCGGAAGGCCAAAGGGAACGGTAATGACCGTTACGTTCCAGCTCGACGGGCAGGAATTTATAGCACTCAACGGAGGTCCGCTATTCAAGTTCTCAGAGGCCATATCCTTTTTGGTGAACTGCAGGACGCAGGAAGAAGTGGACGAGCTGTGGGAGAAGCTCTCTAAGGGCGGAGAAAAAGGACAATGCGGCTGGCTTAAAGACAAGTATGGTTTGTCATGGCAGATAGTTCCCACTGTTTTGGGCGAGATGTTGCAGGACAAGGATGCTGAGAAATCGGAAAGAGTCATGAAAGCATTGCTTCAGACGAATAAAATTGACATAAAAACTTTAAAGCAAGCGTATGAGCAACGGTAATCCAGCAAAGGCCACAGCTTAACCGAACGGAGGTATTACGATGCGATTCATGATTTTGGTCAAAGCCACCAAGAACTCAGAGGCCGGCGTGCTTCCGGACGAGAAGCTCCTGACTGCGATGGGAAAGTACAACGAGGAGCTGGCGAAAGCCGGCGTGCTGCTCGCGGCCGAGGGGCTCCAGCCTAGCTCGAAGGGCGCGCGGGTCAGGTTCTCTGGAAACAAGCGCACCGTGATCGACGGGCCTTTCGCCGAGACGAAGGAGCTGATCGCCGGCTTCTGGCTGTGGCAGGTGAAGTCGAAGGAAGAGGCGATTGAATGGGTCAAGCGCTGCCCGAACCCCTTCCCTGGCGAGTCCGAGATCGAGATTCGTCAGGTGTTCGAGGCGGAAGACTTCGGGGCAGAGTTCACGCCCGAGCTCAGGGAGCAAGAGGAGCGCCTGCGCGCGCAATCCGGGCAGCGGAAGAAAACCGCGAAGAAGTAGGAGGCATACAGTGATGGCAGCGAGCGGAAAGATCGTGTGGGTCGGTCGGGGGATTTCGGTTCTGGTGTCGCTCGTTTTCCTGATGAGCGCATTCATGAAGCTGAAGGGCGGAGCTGAGGTGATGCAAGGGATGGCTCATCTGGGATTGCCTGAGTCGTTGATCATGCCGCTCGCGATTCTCGAGATTTCGTGCGTCGTGATCTATCTGATTCCAGCCACGTCGATCTTGGGTGCGATTCTTTTGACCGGATACATCGGTGGCGCGATCTGCACGCACTGGCGAGTCGGCGATCCGTTCTTCATACAAATCGCGCTTGGAGTCGTCGTCTGGCTCGGCCTCTACCTCCGCGAGAATCGCCTGAAGGCGCTCATCCCGCTGAGAACACGCCAAATTTCGTGACCGAGAAGGTGCCAGGCTGCTTTCTTTCGGGCACAAACAGGGGGACAGGCATGTTTAGAAGCTAAACGAACCAGTCCCCAAAGCGGCGGAATTGACAGGGTTACCCCGGAATAGATAAGATGGTTTCTAGTTCTCAGGGCGTACCAATGATCCGATCGCTGCTCAGGCCGATTGCCTGTACGCTGGCCGTGGCTATCCTCCTCATGCTGGGGGCGACCACCGGCAGCGCCTTTGCGCACGAGATCCAGCACGCCGCGCACCACAATGCAGGGATGCACGCCACGGGCATCTGCGCGTGGATGTGCGCGACGGCCGGCGCGGTCGCCACGGCTGCGTTCCACGCGACGGCGGTCACAGTCAGCGTCGAGACGGCGCTGCCGTCCCTCGACGGCCTGCGCTCGTTTGATTGTTTCGCACAGCTTCAGGCCCGCGCTCCCCCAGTTCTCCTCTAAAAAATCACTGCCTCCAACGTAGTGTCCGATCCTCCGAATGCGTCCGCGCATCCGGCGTCGGCCACTGGTTCAATCATTTGGCGTGATGAACGGAGGAGAACAGATGGGTGCGACCCTGAAGCGGTTGAAAATGGCCGGGTCCTGGGCTCTTGCCCTGGCCCTTGTGGTCTTGATCGGTGGGGCGTCCGAAGCGTTGGCGAGCTGCGGGTCGGCTGCATGTTTTTTGCTGACCGGGGAGGAAGGCGCGGTTCAACTGGAAGGGAAATTATCGGTAGGCCTTACCTATGCCTACACGATCTCAAAGCTTCAGTCGGGAACCAGCGGCTTCGTGACATCCGTTGATCAGGAAGAGCGACGACTGATCATGAACGAACATGCCGAGCACCGCACCATCTTGGAGGTCACTACTCTTGATGTGAATTACGGTCTTACCAACAACCTGACCCTTGAACTCCTCGTCCCGTACAAGCACATAAAACATACTCACATTATAGAACGGGGGAGTCCCCCCACCGGGGAGGGTGAGTATGAGGCCTTCCAGGACGCGGGGATTGGGGATATTCGCGTCAACACGAAGTATAGTTTCCTCCCTTCGTTACGAAGCCTCATCGTGGTCGGGTTCGGGGTGGACCTGCCGACCGGGAATTCGCATGCGACCAATATCAACGGCACGTTGCAGGAACCCACACTCCAACTGGGGCATCGCACGTGGGGCATCGCGTCGTCAATTTTTCAGTCGTATGAGATCATTCCGCATGTGCTGGATCAGTTCGCTAGGGTGTCGTATCAGCACAGCTTTACTGGCCCCAATTCATACAGGTTCGGGGACGTTTACGTGGTGAGTGGAGGGCTGAATTATAAGACCCTTAATATCTTAACCCTGACCGGCCAGTTCAACTGGCGGTACGCGGTTCATGATGAATTTACCGGTTCGCTGGAAATAGTGTCCGAAGCCCCAGGAGGGGGACCCAACTTCGTGCTTGACTCTGAAATTAAACGTCGGCCAGTGCCGAATACTGGCGGAACCACGCTGGCCTTTTCTCCAGGCATTTCTGTGCAGGTGCGCGACCAGCTCCGGGCCTATTTCTTCGCACAGGTGCCGGTGGTCCAAGATTATAACGGCGGGTTGATTCCCGATGTGAGTTATCTTGCAGGCTTGTCCATGTCCTTCTAACTGATGCGAGGTTTATGTATGAAGCGGTATCTAACCTCAGTGATTATGGGCTTTGTTCTACTCGGCTTGTTGGGCATGGCAGGACGTCCGCCTCTTGTGGGGGCGCCTGCTCCGGAGATTGCACTCAAGGATTTGCAGGGCCAAGAGGTCCGGCTCTCAGATCTGCATGGCAAGGTCGTGCTGGTGAACTTCTGGGCGACCTGGTGCAAGCCGTGCAAGGAGGAGATGCCGGCCATGCAGGCGAGTTACGAGAGGCTGCGCGAGCAGGGGTTTGTCGTGTTGGCCGTCAACGAACTGGAAGATGTTGAGAAAGTGGCCGAACACATAAAAACCCACGGCCATACATTCCTGGTGGTAATGGACCACAACAACGGGGTTGCGAATCGGTACGGCGTCGTCGGCCTGCCCGCCAGCTTCTTGATTGACCGCCAGGGCATCGTGCGGGAACACATCTTCGGCAACCTGCTGACCGAACAACGGATCGCCGAACTGGTTCGTCAGTACGGAGGGGCCAGCGCCTCACTGCATCGCTGATTGAAATGTCCTGCGGTTGAACCTGGCGCACGGCTTGCGCTATGGTACGGAAATCAGGGGCGTCGGAAACGTGCGAAACCGTGTAGTGTTGACGATCGCGGTTGTGGCCTTGGGCATTCTCCTGGCCGGAGGCGCCTCTTCGGCAGCCGATGAGGCCAAGAAGTATTACAACCAAGGCATGCAGCAGGTCTCCCAGGGCAAGTACGAGGCGGCAGCCGAGTCCCTGCGCAAGGCGATTGAAATCCGTCCCAAGTTTCCCGAAGCCTACCATCTGTTGGGAATCGTGTACGCGAACGGACAGCGCCGTCTGTCCGACGCGGCCGATGCCTTCAAAAAAGCGATCGAGCTCAATCCGAGTTTCGCCGAGGCCTTCTACAACCTGGGACTTGTCTATCAGGTCCAAGGCAAGCCTGTTGAAGCGGAGCAGGAACTGAAGAAGGCGCTGGCCATTCATCCGAAGTACGAAGAGGCGCTCTTCGCGCTGGCGCAGTTGTACGAGCGCCAGCAAGTCTCTGGAAGCGCCGCGGCGTCCTACGCGCAGCTCCTGGCCCTGCGGCCCGATCACCAGGAAGCGCTGTACGCCCTCGGCTACCTGTATGAGTCGCAGGGCAAGAGCCAGGAGGCCAAGGACTTGTTAATGCGGCTGGTCAAGCTCAAACCGGACCACGCCGACGCCCACTACCTGCTGGGGACGATGGCCGAAAAATCGAACAATCTGGCTGAGGCAGAACAGGCTTACAAGAAGGCCGTCGCGGCCCGGCCGGATTTCGTGGACGCGCATTACAACCTCGGCTTTCTTTTGAAGTCGAAGGGCGAGCTGGAGCCGGCCGCGCAGGAGTTCAGGACGACGATCAAGCTCAAACCGGACTACGCCGATGCCTACATGAACCTGGGGGTTGTCTATGCGCTCCAGCATAAGTTCAGCGAGGCCGAACAGGCGTATGAGGAGACCATCCGCCTGCGGCCGAAGATGGCCGAGGCCTACTACAACCTGGGAGTGTTCTACGAGTTCCACATGCGGGACACCACGCGGGCGCTCGTGACGTACAAGAAGTATCTGGAGTTGGGCGGGACGGATGAGCGGGTCCAGCGCATCGTGCGGGAGGTGAAGCCATGAGACTGTCCGCGTGGATGGCAGCGCTGCGCCATGAATTCGGCCTGCCGGTCGCGCTGTCCGTGGGGCTCCACGGCCTGATGGGGATCGCCTTGGGCGCGTTTACGCTTTCGACCCAGGTGGCGCCCGCGCAGCCGGAGGAGCTGAGGGTGGACCTCGTGGCGCTTGTCCCAGAATCGCCCGCGTCGGCGGCGGCCCTGGCCCCGACTTCCCCTAACCAGTCAGTCGAGCAAGCCGCGGAGCCTGTGCCGAGTCTTCGCGACGTCCCGAGGCTGCTCGCGCCTGCGCCGCCTCCGGGAGTAGCGTTCCCCGACACGGTCGCGTTCTCCGCGCCAGAGCTGGCGGAGCCGCCGCTCTCGCTGACTGAGAGCATGGGGACCGTGCCGCTCAGCCGCCCTCTCCCCGTCGCCATGTCCGGTTCAGCGCATCTGCTTCGGGACACCACGGCCGAAGCGGGCTCCGTCCGATCGAAAGTGCGGTTCGGGAATAACCCGCGCCCGGAATATCCGCGGGCGGCGCGCGAGGCCGGCTGGGAGGGGACGACCGTACTTCAAGTATTGGTCCTGCCGAACGGGACCGTCGGATCGGTCACGCT